>ERZ650311.853-NODE-853-length-17066-cov-154.460114_pt1 | contig 17066 bp, 23 predicted proteins | sample MGYA00376247_ERZ650311 | MGnify/ENA primary metagenome ERZ650311 (study PRJEB26733, sample SAMN07839324) | wastewater metagenome | biome: small river; feature: stream; material: water | place: USA: North Carolina | collected 2016-07-28 ... | reverse complement strand
GTGACGGGCCGACGCTACCTGCGGCGCGTGTTCAGCGAGGACGCGCGCATGGAGCTGGCGATGGCCGCGGGCCGCACCGGCAGTTGCCCCAACGCAAGGGCTTGGTGGGCGGCGACGCGCGGGCTCGCCAAGGCCTTCGACCGCCTGATCTACAGCGACGGGCTCAAGGAGAACTACGAGGCCATCGACACGCGCGGCGCCAGTGCCGACTTCCACGCGGCGAAGCTTCTCGCCTTCGAGACGGCTGGGCGGCGCCTGTTCACCATCCAGTCCGGCGATCGGGAAGTGACCTTCATCTGCGCCGCCGATGGCGAGAGCCGCATGGGCGTCCAGTCCATGCGTGGCCTGTCGCTCAAGGGCGCCCGGTCGCTCGTCGCCCTGGTGGCGTCGGGGTGGGCGCTGGGCATCCGGCTCAAGCCGGACACCGAGATCGGGATCGGCTGACGCTGGTGAAGGACCTCGACCTCGCCCCCTTCGAGTGGCACTGCAACCACTGCGCTGCCGTCGTCGGCTTCGCCGCAGACCCCACGCCCATCTACCAGCACCTGGCGCTGGAGTGCCCCACCTTGGATGAGGAGCGGGCCGCCGAGCACGCGGTGCACCTCGGCCAGATGCGCGAGTGGCCGCCCGTGCGCCGCGCCATGGTCGCGCACCTGATCAAGCACCCCGAGGACCAGGACGCCACGTTCCGGCGCCCCGCCTCCCTGCCGGCGAACTAGCGCTTCTTCCCGGTCTTCTTCGCCGCCGGCTGCTTCGGCTTCACCCCGGGGCTGGGCCGGAGTGGTCCGGACGTCGCCGTGCGCTTCTGCCGCGCGGGCCCCCGTGTCCCCCGCATCGGCCAGCCCGCCTGCTTCATGTAGACGCGCATCGACTCCTCGGTGATGCCGTACTTGGTCTCGAGCTCCGCGAAGGCCATGTTGGCATCGTAGTCGGCGCGGATTTCGGCGTTGCGCGCCTCCCACACCTTGCGCGCCTTGCCGAGCTCGCCCGGCGGCCGTCCCGGGCCCCGCTTGCCCGGCGCCTCGACGCGGCTCGCCTCCTCGACGCACGCGATGGCCTTGTCCAGCCGACGGGGCAGGCCGTGCCCCGAGAGGAGCTTGCTGGCGGGGTTGCCGGCGAGCCCCTCCAGGATCTGATCCCAGTCCGCACGCGCGGCGCGGAGCTCCTCCATCGCCACCGCCAGCGCGCGGCCCCGCGAGACCTCCGGCATCCCCTGCTCGTCGCGCTGCTTCTGCTTTGCTGCGGCGTCGTAGCGCCGCTTGTGCTCCTCGAACGACAGCGGAAGCGGGGCCTCCTCCGCCTGCGGCGCCGGCGGATCATCGACCCAGATCGGTCCGCTGACAGGCTCGCCCTGGGCGTTCAGCAGCCGGATCCAGACCGGCCACTCCTCGGGCTCGACGATCTCGTGGATGGGGTGCGCTGGCTCGCGGTCCTTGGGCGGGCGCCCGCGGGGCTGCGTGCGGCACTCGTATTGCGTGACGATGGAGAGGCGCGCGGGCGTCGCCTCCGCGCCCGCCTTGGCGAGGAGCGCGTCCGCGTAGGTGAGCGCCGCAGCGTCCGCGTCCTCCAGCACCTCCCGCGCGCGCTGCGCGGCCTTGCGCACCACGGGGTCAGCGCTCTCTGCGAGCGCCGAGAGCCGCTGCTGGGCGATGTGCTGGGCGTGCTGCAGCGCACCCTGGATGGTTCGCGCCCAGACCTCGTGGGATCGCTCAGCGGGGACAGGCGGGGGACTTCCGGTCGCGGTCATCGAGGATCTCCAGCGCCCGGCGTCGGGCGGGGGTGTCGGGCAGGGCGTCGAGCACGGAGCGCACGAGGGTCTTGGCCGTGTCGAGCAGGCGCTTCTCGCTGAACGACAGGACGCGCGAGCGCCCCGCGGCGCGCAGTTCGGCGATGGCCTCGGCCACCTCCAGCGGCGCGCCGGTCTGCACCTTCTGCAGGAGCGCCCGGCCGCGCTGCGTCCAGGTGCTCCGCGTGGGCAGCGCCACCGCCGGCGCCGTGAGCGCCTCCAGGATGTGCGCCGCGTCCTCCAGCGAGATCCGGCAGAGGCCCGCCGTGGGCTTCATGCCCTTGACGCCGCTCCGGTTGGGCCCCGGGGCCGTGTAGCACCACATGGGCGTCACGGCGCTGCGGCCGTCCGGCATCATGACGACGTGGCCCGGCCACGCCCCGATCCCCGGCAGCCAGTAGGGCAGATCGGGCGACGCGGAGGCGGTTTGCGGACGGCTGGTAGCGACGGTGGAAACGGCGGTCTCGGCTCGCATAGGGCTCCCCTCCTAGCGTAAAGACGCAGGTTGGGCCGCCGTGCCGCTGCTCCCTTGCTGGCATGTAGGCGAGGGTGCGACACCCGGCGGCCGGTGTCAATTCTGAACGGGCGATCGGAAATAAGTTTGACATAAATAAATTCTGGGCGCTAGTCTTTCTCTGCGCCGGGCATCCGCGAGATGGGCGCGCATCCACAACCCGAGGAGCACATGGACATCGATCAGACCCCGGGGACCGAGCAGGTCTCCCAGCAGCCCGCCAAGAAGACCGCGACGCGGAAGGCCGCCACGGCCAAGAAGGCCGCCGCGAAGAAGCCGGCGACCAAGAAGCCGGCGAAGAAGGCGGCGGCGAAGAAGCCCGCCGCGAACAAGGGCGCCAAGAAGCGCGCGTAGCTGCGCGCCGGCGCCCCGCCGTCACCGGGAGGCCTGACACCCCGCGGGCCAGAGGTCGGGGAGCAAGGGGCTGTAGCTCAACTGGTAGAGCGCCAGGACAAGCCCGACGGCGCGAGCCGCGGTGACTACCTGGAGATGGTGGTTCGACTCCACCCGGCCCTGCTACCGCGGCAGGGGAGCGCCGCAGGAGGAGCCCATCATGTCCGATCAGACCAGCCCCGCGAAGGTCGCGGAGCGCGAGCCCACCGCGGCGACGTTCGCCAAGCACGTCGCCCAGCACCAGATGACCGTGATCCTTGACCAGGGCGTGCACCGCTACCTGCGGTTCCGCAAGCCCGACGACAGCAACAGGTACTTCCACATCACGACGTGGCCTGGCTACCTGTGCTTCTCTGGCGACATGGGGTGCTACGTCTTCGCGCGGGTGGAGGACATGTTCCGCTTCTTCCGTGGCGATGGCATCAACCCCAGCTATTGGGCAGAGAAGGTCCAGGCGAGGGACCGAGATGGCATCAAGGAGTCGGACAAACTGAGGGCCTACGTCGAGGAGTACACCGCGGACTGGCCCGAGGACGCCAAGCAGGAGGCGTGGGACGAGATTCTTCGCCACGCAGACGACGAGCACGACGCGCGGCGGGCGCTGTACGACTTCGAGCACAAGGGCCACCAGTTCCAGGACTCCTGGGAGGCGGACTTCACGGAGTACACCTACCGCTTCATCTGGTGCTGCCGGGCCATCGTCTGGGCCATCCAGCAGTACGACGCGGCCCGTGCCGCTGCGGCGCCCGCGGCCCAGTCGCCCGCGGCCCAGGTGCAGCCGTGAGCGAGCCGAATACCAGCCCCGCGCCGCGCCGCGAGAAGGTCGATCCGCGCTACCTGCCCGCCTGGGACCTGTGCCGGGTGGCCCACGACACCTGCCCGGCGGACCACAAGCCGGTCTGGTGGGCTTGCTTCGAGGCGGCCCGGGCGCTCGGCACCCTGGGCGACAGCGAGGGCCGCACGGCGGATCCCGCGGTGGCGGAGCAGCACCTCCTCACGGCGCGCCGTGAAGCGGACGCCGCCGATCTGCTGTGGGACAATCCGGCGGCGCCGACGCAGCGCACGCCCTTCGGGGAGGCGCTGGAAGCGGCCCTCTCCGCGGTGCGCCGGCTGCTGGCGCCCGCCTCAGCGCCAGGGTCAGGCGCCATCGAGGAGCTGCTCTCGACGGCGCAAAGGCTCGATGCGGCGGGCCAGGCGGACCTGCGGCGCCGGGTGCTCGAGGCCCTGGGCGGCCCTCATGAGCAGCCGGCCCTACCTGCCGGCGCGGACCCGGATCCGCTGGCGCAGGCCCGCGCCTTGGCCCTGGTGCTCGGCTTCAACGAGATGGTCCGCACGGCGGAGACCCTGGAGGAGCGGATCCTTTACCGCCTCGCGCGCGACGCTCATGAGGACGCGGCTCGCGAGCTGGGCGTGAAGATCGAGCGGGCGCCGGATCCGGAGCGGGTGATCGTCACGCTGCGCGAGCGGCCGCGGGTCGAACTCCGCGAGCGCGACCTGGGCCTGATGCGCGCCGCCCTCGCCGCGCACGACGGCGTCCCCCCGGCAGAGACCAGCTCCGCGGCACAGCGGGAGGCCATCGCCCGCCTCATCGAGGCGCAGGCAGAGCACTACCCGGTGGACATCTTCCCCGCCGACGGCACGCGGCCGGATGACATCGCCGCGAAGATGGCCCGGCACCTGTGCAAGGTGCTGGCTGAGCAGGTGCGGGCGCTCGAGCCCCCGGCCACTGCTGCCGCCCCCGAGGCGCCCACCGCCCAAGAAGCTCCCGCCAAGGAGCAGCCGTGAGCCTCGTCGCCCTCACCCTCTACCCCGAGTGGGCCTACGCCATCGCCCGGTAAGCGTCGCACCGCCGCCTAGTTCTCCGGCAGTTCCGGCTTGTCGAGCCACTGGATCGAGTACGCCGAGCTCCGGGTCTCCACGCGGACCGGGAGGCCGTCGCGGTCGCTGTACACCATCACCACCGGGCTCGTGAACCACAGCCGCTGCGCGTCTCCGACGTGCTCGCTGTCGAGCAGCAGCACCAGCGGCTTCTCGTAGTCCACGCAGGCGTCCGCGCTCTTGGGGAAGGGGTTGTAGAGGACGCGGCGCGCCTCGCCATCGCCCTCCCAGCCCAGGAACTCCACCAGCGTGCCCTCGTGGCCCTCCACGACCGGCACCGGCGCCGCGGCGTGCTTCGGGCGCAGGCGCCGCCGCAGGCGCTCCCACAGCCGCGCCCAGCGCGAGCGCGGCGCCCCGCGGGCGGCGGACGCGCCGGTGCGGATCGGCGCCGTCAGGTCGCCGGCGGCGAAGGTGGTCTGCGTGTGTCGGCTCAGGGTCGCGAGCTTCGTCGCTCTCACCCGCATCGCTCAGCCTCCAGTCCAGGGGCCAGGCCCGCGGCGGCCGGCTCGGGCTCCTCCGGCAGCGGCCGCTCGGGCAGGTCGTCCATGCGCTCGTCGAGGGCGATGCGGACGTGCCGCAGCGCCTCGCCCAGGTCGTCGCAGCAGACGCCGCCGTCGGGCGCAAGCGGATCGCCGCCCGGCAGGTACCACCACAGGCACACGCGGGGCTTCCCGTCCGTCCCCACCACACCCTCCACCTTGAGGGTGATGAGCGTCGTCTTCAACTGCGTACTCCTCCGACGAGCGTTCTACGGAATTGTAAGACTTGATTCCGACGCAGGTGCGAAGAAAATGAGGGATTTCGACGGGAAAGCGGTGGTTGCGTGGTCGGGTCTCTGCGTCGCAGAAGACGTGCCGCGCTACTGGGCGGGGGGCTCGGCCGGGGCGGGCTCCGCGGGCGGCGCGGGAGCCGGCTCGGCGGCGGGCGGTGCCGCGGGGACGGGCTCGGTGGCCGGCGGCGCCGGCGCGGGCTCAGCGGCCGGCGGGGCGTCCACGAGCACCTCCAGGGCCTTGAGCTCCTGCACGAGCTCCTCCATCTTCGCCACGGCGCCCTTGAAGAGGGCGCCGCGGTCCGCCTGCTCGTCGGCCTTGTAGCCGCCGATCAGGTCGTCGAGGACGGGGGTAGCCACCGCGGGTAGCGCCACCGGCGCGGCGATCTCCTGCGCGGCGCTCGCGGCGGCGGCGCCGGCGAAGGTGGAGAGGGTGCCGAGGCTGCTCAGCAGCTCGGCGATCTTCGGGTTGGCGATCTTCATGGGCAGCTCCTTGCCGCTCATCGCGGCGCGGTGCGGAGGCCGAAGGGCCGCCGCGTGTCGTGGAGGAAGTGGAGGTAGCCGGCGAGCACATCGCCGGGGCAGCGCGTGCGGGGCTCGATCTCGCGGTGGGGCGTGAGCGCCGCAGCACGCAGGTTGTGCGTGTCCTGCAGGTGCTGCAGCAGGTACCCGAGCGCTTCCCGCTGGGGCCCGCTCGGGCAGAGGCCCGCGCAGACCACATGGACGCGGCCAAAGTTCGGCGGCACGCCCAGGCCCACCCACTCCGGGCTGAGCAGCTGCTGCACCACGAGCCGCCCCTCCCGCACCTCCGGGGCCCGGGGCACGAGGAAGTGCCGGCCGACGTGCGGCCAGCCGCGCCCCGTGGCGCCGGCGAGCAGCGTGTAGGGCGTCGCCTCCGGGTCCGGGTCCGCGTGGACCACGACCTGGCGCACCGTGCCCTGCAGCGCGAGGCCGCCGCCTGGGAGCACGCCGGGCCCCGCGGCGGGGTCGAGCAGCTCGGCGGACAGGTCCTCGATGAGGAGCCGCTGGCCGGTGTGCACGAGCGGGGGCCTCACCTGTCAGACCCCTGTGCTATAGGCGGCGCATGGGGCGAAAGAAGACCGGACACACGGTGGCCTGCGCGACGTGCAGAACGGAGTTCTACTCCCCCGCCAGCGCGGCGCGGCGGTTCTGCTCGCGCGCCTGCATGGAGCGGCCCAAGGTCGCCTGCCGGCAGTGCGGCCAGATGTTCAAGCCCGACTCGAAGGCGAAGGGGCTGTTCTGCTCCAAGCGGTGCCGCGGCGCCACGATGAAGACCGGCGAGACGAAGCCCTGCGCCATCTGCCAGAAGGACTTCTACGCCCGTGCTGGCCGCCGCCGCCTGCTGTGCTCGCGCGCCTGCCTGAACGTCTACCGGGCCCGTCGCATGACGGCGCTCGCCTGCGTCGTCTGCCACAAGTCGTTCAAGCTCGGGCCGGCGGCGCTGCGTGAAGGCCGCGGGGCGCACTGCAGCATGGCGTGCGTCAACGCCGACCCGGCTACGCGGGAACGGCAGCTGCGCATGATCTCCATGCAGCAGCACCTCAAAGAGACGCGCCTGGAGCGCGCGGGCTACGCGATGCTCGATGACCTCGGGATCCCCTACGAGCGCCAGCACGTCCTGTTCGACAAGTTCTGCGTGGACGCCTTCGTCCCGCCGGCCGGGCTCATCGTGCAGTTCGACGGGGACTACTGGCACGGCAACCCGGAGCGCTTCCCCGTCCCCGACGCGCGCCAGCGCCGCCGCATGGCCATGGACCGCGGGCAGGACGCCTACCTCGCCAAGTGCGGGCTGCGCGTCCTGCGCATCTGGGAGCGCGACATGCAGCGCCGCACCGATGAGGTGCGCGCCCGTCTCGCCGCCGCGGTCGCCGCAGGTCTTGAGGATCATGCGCTCCGCGCCTCCGCCATCAGCTCGGCCTGAACGTCGTTGAGGGTCATGAGCGGGAACCGGAACCGGAGGTCCGTGTCCGAGAGCGCCCTGACCCACTGCGGCCAAAGCGCGCTCTTGGGCTCGACGATGTAGCGCCCGCCCTTGCCCGGGGCGGTGGTGCCGGTGCCGAAGAAGCGGCGGGCATAGGGATTCCTGCAGCAGTGGCCGACGGTGATGTGTCCGTCCACATGGCCCTGCGTCACGCCCGCCGCACAGAGCGCGTCGCGGAGGGCATCGGCGAAGCCGCCATCGCCGCCGGGGGCGTCGCGGTCCGTGGGCATCTCGCCGCCGGCGGTGCTGCAGCAGTAGAGCACCACGGCGAGCGTGGGCCGACTGGCGCGCGCGAGCGCCTGCGCCAGCGCGCCCACGTTGCGCATGGTGAAGCCCGGCTGGATGCCCTTCTCCCAGCCGTGGCTGAGGATCGCCACCAGCTCCAGGTCTTGCCGCGCCTCGATGGCCCGGAGCACGCCGGGGGCGCGGTCGGGGTGCGGCACGCCGGCGTCGAAGCGGTAGACGCTCTCGGGCCCGAGGTGGTGGAAGGCGAGGAAGCGGTCCGCCTCGCGGCGGAACTCCTTCGAGCCGCCCTCCGCCTGCTCGTAGGCCGCGTCGGGGTAGATGACGAGGGCCGTCACGGCGACCTCGTCGCGAGGAACAAGCGCTCCACCACCTCACGGGTCCGGTGCTCGTCGCACAGGTGCCGGTGCCAGTGCTCCCCGACCTCCGCCAGGCCCGCGGTGAAGATCCCGCAGTCGGCGGCGCAGCGGTGGAGCGTGTCTGGGTCCTTGGGCGGGTCGTGGAGGCGGAGTTCGTTGTCGAGCTGGTACCGCTTCCAGCAGGCGCAGGCCTCCTCCTCGGAGGCGTGGCCGTCGGTGTGGTACTTCGCCCGGTGCGGCCGCCGCTTCTCCTGGTCCGCCAGGATGTGATCGGCCACCGCCGCCAGCTCGGGCCGCGCGGCGATGTCCTCGGTCGTGGTCTCGCGCCAGCCGGCGCAGTAGCCCATGGGGAAGACCCCAGAGCTGTTCTGGCAGGTGTAGTCCCAGCGCTGGTCCTTGCGCTGGCGGGCCGCGTACCAGTTCATCGTTCTCCTCCTGCGCGTCCGTCGCAGCTGCCGGTGGGGCACCCGGGCGCCGCGGCGGCTGTGGCGCAGCCCGGGGGCGCGCACAGGCCGGCGAGGAGCAGGCCCAGCAGCAGCACGGAGGCGAGCCAGCGCCGGTCCTCTGGCGGGGGCTGCTCCGGCGTCACGGCTGGCGCGCCTCCGGAGGCAGGCCCGGGTCCGCGGCGGCCTCGGCCACGCGCTGCGCGCTGCGCACGAGCAGCGCCTGCCCGTCCAGCACCTCGCCCTGGAGGCGCGCCAGCTCCGCCTCCTGGAGCACGCGCCGGATGGCCTCGATGACGGCGGGCACGATGGGCGCCGCTGCCGGGGCGACCACGCCCACGCCGGCCGTGGCGACCGGCGCCAGGCCCTCGAGCACGGCGGCGGCGGTGTCCTCCGGGGAGCGCTCCTCGCCCGCCATCAGGGCACCGCCGGGGGCTGGGGCAGCGCAGGGGCGGGCATCGCCGGCGGCGCGGGCGCCGCGGGCGCGGGCGCCGCGGGGGGCTGGAGCGGGGAGGGCAGGCTCACCGGCGCCGCGGGGGCCGGCGCCGCGGGGGCGCTGGCGGCCGGCGGCGGCGCCTCACCGGGCGGGACGAGGGCCGGGAGCTTTTCGAAGGGGGCGCCCTTGAGCCGCTTGCTCGTGTCGTCCGCCAGCTCGCAGTAGCCGAGCATCGTCTTGTGCATGCGGTCGGCCCAGTCCTCCCAGAAGGTCCGGGTCTCGGCGGCGCCGGCGGTGCCCTTGGCGATCTCCAGGTTGGCGTCGATCACGCCCTGGGCGCCGCGCATCGAGCGGTCACTCCAGGCGTTGCAGAGGAAGTAGCCGAGCTTCGTCAGGCGGTCGGCCTCCTGCCGCTGCTTCTCCCGGCTCTCCACCTGGTAGCCCTCGGCCGCCTTCTGCCGCCTGGCGTAGGTGGAAGCGCCGCAGCCGCTGCCGAAGGCGAAGAGGAAGCCGATCAGGATGACCAGCCCCGCGCCGCTGCCCGGCGGCGGCGGCGGGATCGCCGGCTGCGGTCCTGTCACCCGCGCGAAGGCACCGCTGATCTTCGGGTCGGTGGTGCCCGTGCGGAAGCCGCCCTCGGGCGTCAGGCGCCCCGCTGGCATCGCGCCGCCGATGGGCTTGACGCTCCCGGGGGTGTCCGCCCAGACGGCGCCAGAGAGGCGGCCGAGGAGCCGCGACCACGCGGTCTCCACCTCGGGACGCTGGCACTGGCCCACGCGGTAGGAGAGGTAGCGGTGCGCCAGGGACACGAACACGGGCAGCGCCCACAGCGCGGCCCGCCTCCAGTCGGCGAGGAGCCAGGTGATGAGGTCCTGCGAGGGCTGGGTGGGGTCCATGCGGTGGTACTCCTTGCCGGCACGGAGCCGAGTGCTGCTAGGCGGGGAGGATGCGGACGGCCTGGGACGTGCGGGCGAAGCGGAGGTGCGCGTTGAGGTCCGTGCGGATCTCCGCCGCCGCCGCGATGAGGCCCGCGATCGTGGTCACCGGCGTCGAGAACCCCAGGGTGTTCGTCGAGTCGGCCGTCGCGTGGTAGGTCGTCGAGGCCCGGTGCGCCTCGTAGGCGGTCTTGATCGCCGGGGCCAGCGTGAACAGCCCCGAGGGGTAGCTGACCGCCGAGCCGGTGACGGTGTTGAAGGTGTCGGCCACGCTGTGCGCCGTGCCGTCCGCGTCGTGCGCGTTGAGCTTGGTGCGCAGCTGGTTGGCCAGCGTGATCATCGAGTCCCAGTCCGTCGCCACGGCGTTCGCCGCGGTGACGGTGTTGGTCGAGTCGGCCGAGCCGTGCACGCCGCCCGCGGTGAAGACGCGGTGCAGCTCGTACTGGGCCTTGATGTTGTTGAGCTCGACGGCCACGTCCGCCGCGGTGGTCAGCGTGGGCGCGCCGCCGAGGACGTTGGTCGAGTCCGCCGCGCCGTGGACCCCCGAGGCCGAGCCGTCCGGCTTCAGGTTGGCGATGTGGTTGCTGAAGTCGGTGCGCAGCTCCGTGACGAGCGTGATGAGCGCGGTCAGGATCGTGGACTCGTAGTTCGCCCCCGTGTCCATGTCGGACGCGGCGATGGTGTTCGCGTTGTCCACCACCTTGTGCGCGTAGGTGCCGGTGTTGTCGCCGCCGTTGTGGCGCGTGAGGTGGTCGTTGAAGCGCGCCTTGGCCTTGTTGAGGACCAGGCAGGCCGCCGTCAGCGTCGCCGGGACGCCATCGTCGATGACCTGCTCCACCCCCGCCGTGCTGTACTCCGGGCCGTCGTAGTGGGCGTTGGAGCCCACCGCCTCGGCGCGGTGCAGGAGATTCCAGGCCAGGGCCTCGTTGGAGGAGATCGAGCCGTTCGTGAACTGGATCGCCATGCGCGCGGGCTCCTTTGCAGGTCGCAAATGGCCGGCGACGCGCGGACGGCGGGCCGGCAAGCACCCGCAGGCTAGGAGCGCGATGGAGATCGACAGTCGGTGCCGGAAGGTGGGCTACTCGTAGTAGCCGAGGACATCGAGCGTGGCGCTCGTGGTGTTGGCGTCCACGAGGTACTCGATCTTGCGCGAGCCGTCGATGCCGACGGGGACGATGTACGTGGCCGTCTCGAAGGTGCCGACGGGGACGTTGAGGACGTAGCCGTCCGTGGCGGGGTCAAACCCTTGGGGGCCAAGCTTCACCTCGCCAGGCCCGACGCCCGTCGCGTTGCCCAGGACCCGGATGATGGCCTCCGCGGAGCGGAAGGGGATGGCGCCCGAGAGGTCCACGGCCGTCTTGACCACGGCGGCGCCGGTGAGCAGGACGCGCAGCGGCCGGTGGTAGAGCGTCATGCCCCGCACCCGCTGGAACGGGATGATGCGGGCCGCCGCGTCGGTGCGGAAGGCGCCGAGGTAGCGGTGCGTGTTGAAGCCGCCCGACTTGAAGCCGTCGAGGTCCGGGTAGGTCTCGGACAGCTCCCAGCCCGTGCGGGTCCGGTAGACGTAGTAGTGCCGGCTCCCGAAGAAGTCGCCCGGCGCGCCCTCGATGTTCGCCTTGTCGAGCGTGGTGCTCTCGCTGGCCACGGAGTCGAAGTGGGGCGCGCTGTCGTACAGGGTGATGCCCGAGATGCGCGAGACCACGACGACGGCGCCATCGCTCGAGCGCAGGCGCCCCGGGTTGAACGAGGCGTTCATCGAGGCCATGCGCCGGAGGAGGAAGTTCGTCCGGTCGCACAGGTCCTTGATCGGGCCCTTAAGCGAGGCCGCCGTCGCAGGCTCGATGTCGTTGGGCAGCGTCAGGAGCTCGGGGTAGCTGTCCGCCCCACCGTAGCTTTCAGGCATGGTGCACCTCGATTAGGGGATCTCGCCCTCGGTGAAGCCGAGCACGCGGAAGGCGAGCGAGGCGTTCGCGTCGCTGACCTTGTACTCGACGGCCCCGGCGGCGTCGGTGATGATGTCGAGCTCCTTGTCGCTCACGTTGGCGCCGGTGTTCGCCCACAGTTCCGTGGCGCCTGGCCCGCCGGCGCGCCGCAGGAACGCGGTGTCCACCGTCGGGTTGCTCGTGCTGGCCCAGGCCCGGAGCCGCACCAGGCGGGCGTGCGGCGGCTTGTAGCCGGCCAGGCTGATGGACGTGTACACGGTGTCCGAGCCGCCGAAGGCCGGCGGCGTGAGCTCGGCGAAGTAGCGGTACTGGCGCCCGGCCTTGTAGAACGGCCGGATCTGCCCGGCGCCGTCGGTGGTGAAACAGCCGCAGTAGCGCACGGTGCGCGTCGGCGTGCTGATGAACACGAGGCCCTTGTCCGGCGCCGTGAGCGAGACCATGTACTTCACGCTGTCGGTGGCCGGGTCGTAGCGGAGGTAGACGTAGTAGACCTGGCTCGCGGCCCAGGCGCCCGGCGCCACGTCGAGCATGGCGCTCGTGACCGTCTCGGGGAACTTCTCCACGCGGACGTAGGTGTTCGGGGGCGTGAGCGAGCGGTAGAGGGAGAAGGCCGGCACCTGGCGCACCCGCAGCGTGGCCGCGTCGATGGACTCGCAGGACACGAGGTGGTGGATCGGCGCGAGCGCCGCTGCATCGGTCGAGAAGAGGAGCCCGTCCTTGAGGGCGCGGAAGGCGCGGTTCACGCTCTCGCTGTCGGCGAGGTCCGTGTCATCGGGGATGGTGATGATCCCTGCGTCGCTGCTGTTGCCGGCGTAGCCCGTGCTCATCAGGTCTCCCAGGGCTCCCGCATGCGCGAGAGCACGAACTTGAGGTTGTACTTGGTGCCGTCGCCCCAGCCGAAGCCGCCCCAGGGCCCGGACCAGTAGAGCGCGCCGCGGCTCTGGCCCCAGAACGCCACGCCCTCCGCCGTGACGATCCACATGTTGTCCGCGTCGGTCCCGTGGACGCCGAAGGCATCGACCGGCGGCAGGCCCGCGACGCCCGTCCAGACTGCGCCGTTCCAGCGGATCCACGTCCCGAGGGCCCCGACGGCGACCACGTCGCTGCCCGCGGTGCCCCAGACGGAGTAGAGGTCCTGGGCCGTGCCCGTGGCCACCGCGGCGAAGCCGGCGCCGTTCCAGCGCAGCGCGGTGCCGTTGCCGCCGACGGCCCAGGCCGCGTCCGGCTTGGTCCCCCACATCGCGTAGAGGTCCGCCGCGGTGCCGGTGGGGATGGCGACCCAGGCGAGGCCGTTCCAGCGCAGCGCAGTCCCCACGCGCCCCACGGCCCAGACCTCATCGCGGCTGAGGGCCCAGACCCCGAGAAGGTCCTCCAGCGTGCCGGAGGGGACCACGGACCAGAGCCCCGTCTCCAGCCGAATGATGGTGCCGCTCGCCCCGACCGCCCAGATGTGCGCGCCCACGCCGTAGACGCCGCGCAGGTCCGCCGCCGTGGCGGAGGCCATCGGCTGCAGCGCCGCGCCGTCCCAGTGCAGCACCGTGCCGTTGTTGCCGACGATGTAGACGTCATCGGCGGCGCGGCCCCAAACCGCGTGCAGGTCCTGCGTCGTGCCGGAGGGGATCTCGAGCCAGTCCGCGCCGTTCCAGCGCCGCACCACGCCGCCGGCGCCCACGGCCCAGGTGTCGTAGCCGGTCCGGGACCAGACGCCGTAGAGCCGGTCCGTGGACAGCTTGTAGCGGCCCCGGTAGGTGAAAATGATGCCGCGGCAGCTCTGGCTGTTGTCGCGGTGGATCTGGATGGTGCGCTTGAGGCGCTGGAGCGCCCTGCGGTTCCCGGTGACGAGCGCGTCCCACCGCCCCCCGTCGCCCCAGTGCCACTCCCGCCAGCGCCGGAAGCCGAAGGGGTGGGGCTGGTGGATGACGACGTAGAAGCTGCTCCAGTGGTAGTTCTTGTCGAGCCACCACCCGTCCACGAAGCGCCCCTGCGTGGCGATGTCCTGGGTGTACGTGACGGACGGGATCGCCGGCGGCGGCGGCGGGATGAGGGGCCAGCCCTCGGGGCGGAACAGGACGTTGGGCTCGTCGGCGCGGGGGATGGTGTACTGGACGTCGATCCGGTCCGTCGTGCCGTCGTCCGCCCAGCGGTACTGCCACACGGGCACGATCTCGCACTCTGGGTAGCCGAGGCGCCGGACCTCGGTGAGGATGCCCTCGTGGCTGCCCGAGCGCTCCCAGATCGGGAAGGCGTCCACGAGCATGTCCCGCTGCTGCTGAACGGTGAACTCCTCGGGGAGCTCGAGGTTGTAGCTCTGGGCGATGTAGGGCAGGGCCTCCGGAGGCGCGACGCGGGGGAACGTCGCGCGCACCGCGGCCCTCGCCCAGTTGCGCGCGTCGTCCAGCTGCTGCGCGAGCACGCCCCAGAACTCCTCGCCGCGGCCCGCGAGGTAGTGCCAGGAGAGGACGCGCTTGTAGAGGTCGAGGTACCTCACGCGGAGCTACCTCGCCGGGAGCGTGTCGTAGGCGAGGCCCGACACGTCGAAGATGGCCACCTGGTTGCGCGCGAGCCGCACATCGAAGAGGCGCGAGGGCTTGAAGTCCACGACGCCTGCGGGGTTCATGATCTCCTCGATGACCTGCGCCGCGAGGATGGTCCCGCCGATCTCGGCGCGGCGCTGGTAGGCGACGAGGTTCGTGGCCGCATCGGCGAGCGCGCGGGGCCCCACGTTGTCCGAGGCCACCCAGACCACGCCCTCGGGCTTGAGGGTGACGCCCACGCACGAGGCCACGTAGAGCTGGCCGTTGGGCGCGCGGTAGGGGTAGAGCGCGTCGTAGACGGCCTTCACCACCGCCGCGTTGACGGGCCCCGAGTCCCCGGCCAGGAAGAGGGTCACGGCGCCGGGCTGCGCCTTGCCCTGGAAGTAGTTGGTGAAGACGGAGACCTTCTTCACCTGGGGGCTCGCCTGCTTCGCCCGGTAGACCAGCATGTCCGGCGGCGCCGTCACCGCGCCCACGCCCCCGTCCTGGCCGATGGCGCCCATGCGCGCAGCGCAGCGGTCCGCCAGCTCCTTCGGGGTTTCCTTGAGCGTGCCGTAGACCGTGATCCAGGTGCCGTTTGGCTGCGCCACGTTCTCGACGGTGACGCCCGGCAGGCTCACGTTCAGCGAGCCGCGGCCGAGGGCCGTGTTGATCTGGCCGACGGCGAGGTTGTAGGCCTCCCCGGGGCTCTCCGCGATGAACGGGACGTCGAGCTGGCCGCCCTTGGCGAGGGTGAGCGCCGCGGCGTTGTTGTTGTTGAAGCGGAGGCCGCCGTCCGCGCTGATCCAGAACTGGCCCGGGGCGATGGGGTAGGGGCCCGCGTTGGCCGCCGCGGTGAAGCGGAAGAGGCCCTCGGTGAAGACCTGCGGGTGCGGCACGATGCCGTAGCGGTGGTAGGCCAGGGCCACGAGCCAGGACTTGTCCGAGTTGCGCGCCCACTCGGCCTCGCCCTGCGCCTCCGCCAGCACCTGGGCGAGCCGCAGGTGCCCGCCCTTGGCGATGTCGGTGATGGCGCCGTAGACGCGCGAGGTGACGGGCCCCACGCCCCGCTTGAGCATCGTGCGCGACGGGGCGCCGGGGCTCCAGTCGGAGACCGGCCACGGCGGGGTGAGGCCCCGGAGGCCGGCGATGATCTCGTCGAAGACCTGATCGCCGGTCTTCCCGGCGAGGAGTTCACCCCAGCTCGGCATCGTTGAGCACCTGCGCCGTCACGGCGTCCACGGAGAGGACCAGCGCGAAGGGCGCGGAGCCGTCGGCTGGCGTGATGAGGATGCGCACCTTGAGCTTGCGGTCCGCAAAAGTCACGGTGGGGGCCACGCTGTCGATCTCGGGGTCGAAGGCGCAGACCCGGCGGATCCGCGTCTCGATGTCGCCGAGCGAGGACGTGTCGAGCTGCTCGTTGAGCATCTCGGACAGGTCCAGACAGGCGGGCTCGCCGCTCGGCAGCTCGAAGATCCCGAGCGTGGGGTCCGTCGTCACCCGGCGGAAGGTGCGGGCCGCGAGCGCCTTGTTCCCCATCGCCAGCGGGAACGCGGGGTCCAGCTGGTCGAGGACGTAGAAGTCGGTGCCGTTCTGCAGGTCCGCCATGGGCTACACCAGCACCGTGACGTTGACGGTCGTGTCGATGGTGCAGGGCGAGCCCACGACCGCGTTGGAGGTCTTGTCCCCCTGCGAGGCCACCGGCTTGAGCCCCTTGCCAAGCGTCACCTTGGAGGCGGTCTTGCCGATCTCGATGGTGGGCGCGTCGATGGTGATCTTGGTCTGCGCCTTGAGCGCCAGCTCCAGGATGCCCTCCAGGATCCACGTCGCGCGGGGCTGGTTGCGGTCCGCGTTCTTGAAGCTGACCATGACCTTGCCGCCGGCGGCGACCTTCACGCTGTCCACGCCGGGCGGAAGGTCGAGCTTGACGCGCGAGAGGCCCTTGCCGAGCCGGATGTCCGTGGGCTTGAGTTCCAGCGTGCCGTCGTCCTGGTTCTGCGCCAGCACCTCGCACTCGTAGTGCGCGTAGGGGTCGAGCGGCGCGAAGTGCTCGACGAGGGAGCGGAAGGTGGCAGCCAGCGCGGACGACATGCTCAAGCCCCTTGCGCCGCCTGCCCGAGGGCCTCGGCGAGCCAGGCCGCGAGCTCGGCCCTGCACTGCTCGTCCGTAGCACCCCGGAGCACGAGCGGGCCGCCGATGCGCAGACCCGCCGCGGGCGCGAGGTTGCCGTCCGCGGCCAGCTCCACGCCGATGAACTCGATCCGCGCCGCCGCGATGCCGTCGAGGCCCACGGACCACTCGACGCGCCGGACGTTCTCCGCCTCCTTGCCGTCGATGAGCACGCGCGTGCCCTGCGGCGTGCCGTCGCTCTCGATGCGGACCCTGGGGGGGAGTCGGTTGGGCTGAACAGCTTCCATCGTCTATCCCTGGTAGTGGACGAGGGAGCGCCAGGCGCCCTCGCCGAAGAAGTGCTCCACGGCCAGCACGCGCTTGCCGAGGAAGGTGGTCCCCGGCTGCACGAGCCCGTCCTCGGAGGAGATGAGCATCGTGAGCTCGGCGGGATCCTCGCGGAGGAGCGCGTGCTCGGGCTCCACGGTCTCCCAGGTGGGGGAGGCGAGGAGCACGGTCCCGTCCGCCTGCACGCGCCACAGCAGCCCCGTCGTCCGCGCCACCGCGTCGAGGAGCAGGCCGAGCGACTCGTTGAAGCGCATGAAGTCGCGGATCGTCTGGTTGAGGGCCCCCTGGTCCGAGAGCAGGGAGAGGCGCTCGCCGCCGGCCTGGAGCCCCGCGTCCACGACCATGCGCACCGTCGCCTGGTAGTAGTGCTGCGCCTCCAGCACGGTCCGCAGGCC
>ERZ650311.852-NODE-852-length-17072-cov-46.314333_pt1 | contig 17072 bp, 21 predicted proteins | sample MGYA00376247_ERZ650311 | MGnify/ENA primary metagenome ERZ650311 (study PRJEB26733, sample SAMN07839324) | wastewater metagenome | biome: small river; feature: stream; material: water | place: USA: North Carolina | collected 2016-07-28 ... | reverse complement strand
ACGCCAAGTACCGCACATCCGAGGGCAATTGCTGCGTCCCCGTGTGCCAGTCCCATTCCAGCCCCGTCTTCAGTCGTCTCTGCTGCTGAGTGTACCAGTTTGCCATTTTTCATGAAGTAGCGACTACACTCGTTCAGAGCGATTGACGAATTCAATTGTACTCGCTCTTTCCTCAGCGCCGATTCCATATTCTTCAATAACTCGATGCCGCGGTCACTGTTTCGATATCCAAACCTATCCGCAACATCCCTGTTGACCTTGTCTTTGTTTCGCTGGCGATAGATCCAACCGTACTTCAAATCCAAAGCCTTGTTGATAAACAACTGTCCGAGCGGTCCATTGATTTCTGGAACTAAAAAGGCATTGTGGAACCAAAGGCAAACCCAAACTGAAAGCTCTGCAAATTGAATTGGATCAAGTCTGTTCGAACGCCACTCGAAGACATGCTCGCCAGTTTCCTTATTGATACCCTCCAGAGCTGAATAGCTGGATTGCTCGCCGCCCGTGCCGGCCGACACGTCTGCTCCGAAGGAGTATTCACCTTTCGGCGGTTTCCCGTCATCGTCCAAATTGCACCACAACAGCGTGTTTCCGCCATTTGATAGCGGCTGAAACATCCATTCGGTGAGTTTGTCCGGGTTACGCATGATGTCGCCAAACAGTTTCGGCTGTTTGACAGACTTCAGGGCATTCTGGAGCAGCAGCGGATTGAAAATCTGAGCCGTCGCGCCGCCGAAGTTGCGGTCCAGTTCCGCCGAAACTGACTGCGGCGTCGATCCAGGTCGATTCCAGACGTGATCGTAGTAAAGTGACCGATATCGTTCGTCCAAAATGAACGAATAATGCTTTCCTCGCTCCGAAGGGTGAAGATATTGCCCTGGAAAGTTCGGATCGGCGTATTTGGACCAAAATTCGACATCGTCAATCACCAGTTTGTAGGTGTCAGCGCCGGGAATCAATTCGCCATGATACAGGCCACGCCGTTTATCCGGGTCATCCTTCCAGTCGACGGTGATAATCACGCCGTTTCGCGAATTGTCGGACACAACCTCGTAAAACGCTCCCGACATACCTCGGTCGCGATTCGCTGTTGAGACGAAAACGCGGCATGGAGTGACGTGGACCGACGAGTCCATGGCGGCAGTGTCTTCGCCCGACTCGAAAAAGTGAAACTCGTCCATGAGCATCCAGGATTTTCGCCCGCCGCGCCCGATATCTCCCTTCGCAGCATAAGCAGTCAGCGATGAACCGTTCCTGATGTTCTTAAACGTGTTCTTCGTGACGTTTCGGTCGTAATCTGCCTCGCAGATAATCCAGTGTGGAAGGCTCCGGAGAAGGAATTCGAACTTTGAAAACAATGCGTCCGGGTCATCCGGGTTGTTGGCCGACAAGAGGTCTTTCGAGACAAACCCGATGTGCGTCTGATCGTGGAAAATCCAGTCCCAGGCGGCGACTGCGACCATGATCCATGAAATCCCGGTCTCGCGAGACTTCGGAATGGCAATGTCCCGGCGGCCGAGATGCTGGAGGACGTTGAGAATCAAGTCGTCCTGATATCCTCGCGTGATGAACGGGATGATTTTGTTCGTGCCGTACCGGTCTTCTGTGGTCCAATCCTGCTTTCCGCGAGTTTCGAGCAGATAAGCGAACGTGTTCAGGAAGAATAGGATGTCGCGAGCACATAAGATCCACAGTTCGCGGGCGATGTTCGGATTCTCAAAGCCCAACTGAACGCACATCCGGCGGAACTTGTTGTTCATCACCGGACTTTTCATCGACACGGACGTGTACATCGCGACGTCGCGGTCGGGAACCCCGAGGACTTTCAGCGTTGCAATGGCTTCGCGAAGTGAATTCGGATTCACGGATACTTCTCATGGAACGACTTCCACGCCGCTTCGTACTTCCTGCACTCCAGCAACGTGTCTTCCGGGAACTTCTCCATCAGATCCTTGATGATACTCTTGATGTCCAGCTTTAACTGCTGCTCGATTCGGTCCAGAATCGCGAATTGCTTCCGCTTGTCGTCCTCGATTCGCTGACTTGTGACCGTCCCGGCGATTTTTGCCTTCGCGTCCTCACGTTTCTGCGTGATTTCAAGGAATTTCTTCCGCTCCTCGCGGGCATAAGTGAGCCATGACCAGGCTGAAATCGTTGGCGCGTCGAGCGGAGTGACCGTCTGACTGTCCATGTGCCGATACGCGAAGTCAATGTCGCGATCAGTGTCGGTCGGAATGCCCTTCGACCGGCGTTCAAGTTCTCGAAGTTCCTTCAGGAGCTTTCGGTCTTTTGCTGGAACGTCCGGAGAAAACTCAGGTTCCGGCGGCAACTCGGGCGGTGTTTCTGGGGCCGGGGCCGCAAACGGGTCGCCAGGATCTTCTGGAGAATCCATGACGGCAAACGGGTCAGGCGGATTCTGCTCCAGCAACTTCTGAATCTTCGCCGCAGCCCGTTTTTCTCGGCGTTTCGCATATTCTGCAGTGCGATTCCTTTGCCGAAGTTTCAGCAACTGGGCCTTCGTGAACTTCTTTTTCTTCTGCGGCTTCTTCTTCGAGGTGGGCGGCGAAGGAACCGGCTGTGAAATATCAGCGAACGGATCGTCCATCACTCATCTCCCAGCAACCGCTGGCGAATCCAGGCGGACTCCGACTTCGCCCCAGCCTTTTTGGTGCGACGAGTGATCTCAAGCCGCTCCGCGACCGTGACGCGAACACGAAGATACAGAGTTTTCCGTTCAGACTTTTTGAGTTTTGGCCGTCCCATGCGGCGAATTGTAGCCACATCAAAAATCTTAGCAATACATTTGGATTTGATGTTGAGTTTTTGGGGTACAAATACTAGATTGGTCGATGGAGGTTACTGTTTCACAAGATGGAGATGAGCATGAGCGATGAGCCGAGAGTGAGATTCTGCATGGCATGCCTTCCTGGGAAGGGATCATACACAAAAGACGCCCCGAGGCTTCCATCAGGTGTATCGTGGACCGTAGGAATGAATTACGACGGGGACGAGTTCAACAATTGGATTGAAGTGAAGACAATCTCATTCGATGCGCAGGGGAATGTGTACCTGTGGCTGGATGAAATTCACAGCGATGCAATGAGCAAGGATGAGGTGGCAGCATACTACAAAGAATTTGGATGGAGATTGAATTAAATGACCCTATCCGAAGTCCTGCACACAATCGCCATGAACTGGGTCCGCTGCGAATGCGGATTCAGGATTGCAATGAACGGCGCGAACGGTCTCAAGAGTCGAATTGAAGAGAATGACGCGAGAATCAATTTGCTGACCGCCATGTTGGAAGTCGCCTCGGAGTCGAATACGGTCGAGATCCTGACGGAACTCTACTCGCGACGAGAACTATCCATTCAACTGTTCGAAGAATGGAAGGCAATGGATGAGGAGGTTGAGGAGAAGCGAGCGGCGTTCTTGGATTGTCTTAGCTTTTGCGACACTCTTCTTGATGCTGATGTTTCTGAGTATTTCATATTACTACTGATCAAGAATGAACTCGGAAGATACCCAAAGATGGACGCCATTATCAGCATGGCAAAACCTGAGTCATGGTCCACTTTGTCTTGGGCCAATCCGCAGAAACCGCGAATGAAAGCCGTCCGCCGGGTTGCTCCGAACCACATCGCCGAATTTATTTCTAGCCCTGATTTGGTGAAGATTTTGCATCGGAGTGATCAATGAATACAGCCGAATGGATCTTTGTATTTGCGTTCGGTCCAGTCACAGTCGATCTTATGATCCGTACACTTCTCTGGGTGTTTGTTTGGCCTGCTGAAAAACCGCTCTACCCAAAAAATGACCAAGCATACATCGGCATGTTGTGTTTCTGGTGGCTACTTCTGCCGATGCTAATTATTGCCACACCATTCTTGCTAATGCTATTTCTGGCGTGGTTAATCAGAAAAAAGAGGTTCGAATGAACAACGCCATCATCTATGCCCGTTATTCACCTCGCCCAGGGCGAACTGGCGACGCCGAAAAGGTTTCCGCTCAGGAAGACGCCGAATCGATCCGCCTGCAGATCGAAGTGTGCGAACGGTACGCCACGATGAAGTCGCTGAACGTGATTCGAATCATCCGAGATCCGGAAACGTCGGCGAGAAAGACCCGGCTGTTTGACCGCGACGGCGGATACGAGCTTCGAAACCTGGAAAGCGGCACACACGTCATCTGCTCCAAGCTGGATCGCGTCTTCCGCTCGACGGCCGATGGCCTGATGACGATGGAGCACTTCCGGCGGCGCGGGATCATTCTCCATTTTGCAGACCAGTCCGGCTGCACGCTGGACCTGAGCACCGGCGAAGGCGAGTTCATGTTCACGATGCTTCTTGGCGCGGCTGCACTGGAACCACGCCGAACAGCCGACCGAACTTCAAAAGCCATGAGATATCGCCAGGCGAACGGCGAACGAATGACGGCACCGAACAAACTGCCATTCGGCCGAATGCTCGACCCAAACGACCCGAACAGAACAATTCCATGCGAAGAAGAGTTGAAGGCCATCGAACAGGCCAAAGGTCTGAGTGAATTCGGCTTTTCACTGAGGCAGATCGCGGAACAGTTGGGACCGATCCGAGGGAAGGTACTGAGTCCGCAGTCAGTGAAGAGAATGCTGGGGGAGAGGTGATTACATGAAATCAGGAACCCGCCATTAAAAAAAACAAATCCCACTATGTAAACTTGCAAAAATATGACGGCCACCTCAGCGCGGAATCCCCCGGTTCCGGCTGATGGTGGTTTTTCTATGTGAACGTGATTTGAAAGGAAACGTGATTTGATGAGTGAAGATCCCAGCAAACCTTACAAGCGAATCATCCAGTACCAGTTCTGCGCCTGCGGAGAACTGATCAACATCACCGATCTCGATCCCGATTACGATTACGTCTGGGTCGAAGAGGCCCGGAAGAATGGCCAGGAAGACTGCCACATGGCCGGAGAACTGCTACGTTCTCACGACGGCACATTCGTTTGGGTCGAAGGCGAAGAAATGTTCGTCGAGTACGGCTCGCAGGAACTGGCTGACGCGATCGTCCGAGCAATGCGCCGCGCTGGTGAAATCTGCGTCGCCTGTGATTGTCGATCGGGTGTATCACGATGGCACCTGCACGCGATCTGCGACACACCAGAAGCCTGCGAGGAAGCAAACAACCTGATCGCGATCGGACGATGGCGAGTCAGCCGATGCGGGAAGTGCGGAGAGAAAGTCGAAGAGTGCGGGTGTAAGGGGCCACCGAAACCGGAGTAGGAAAAGGCAACACCAACAGAAAACCAAGCAAAATGAACGGGCCAGCGGTGGTGAATCGCTGGTTTTTTTTGTTGCCACAAATTGCCAAAATTTTCTCTTTTTCAAAATTTTTCGGAAGATGGCATGGAAATTAACCCCGCAACCCGATCGGCTTCGCCGGTGGGGGTCTGGGCAAAAACCTGATCGCCGAGCCGCCGGACCTCCGAGCCGAGCCGTGATTTAGCCCGAGTCGAGCCGCCTGCAGCCTGCCAGATGCCCGCTGACCCGCTGCCTAGCCATTAAAATCCTGCCTCTGTCTGTCCCATAGCGTCCAGTATGTGACAAATCGCTGCGAAAACACTGGCATCTGCGAGCGATGGCAGGACGAGCCTGCGACGCCGAGCCTGAGCCGCCTCGATCCAGCCACGCTCCGAGGGGTAGGGGTGACGATTTTAGATTTTGGCGGAATTTCCGCCATGGACCAGAAAATGGCGGTTTTTCCGCCATCAGTCAGGCTCGCAGCCAATGACGAGCGATGAAGACCGACAGACGCTAATCTATTCTCTAAACAGAATAGATCGAAACCGGACAAACTCATCCACTTCAAACCGGACAACTGTGTCCAGTTTTGCTGCTCGCCCCTTCGCACCGCTCTCAGCTTCGCCCTTCGCCTCTCTCCGCCTCACACTTCGCCTCACCGCTCCTCACCGCTCTCCGCCTGCCGCCTGCCGCACTCGTGCAGAAGCCTCAGAAGCCTCCGCGGCAGCGGCAGAGACCAGCATCCACCTATTACACCAGTTAGGGGTTAATGACTAAGGGATGTCAGAACACAATGAAAACATTAGGCGCGGGACTATTCCGGAAGAAATTTAGAAAAATTTGTAGAGTCGGGATGGACTGGCAACTGATAACAGAATAGATTAGTAAATGTGGACACAAAAACGATTTGCGGACCACGAACCCCAAACCCCAAACAAGGACACAAGGCAATGAGCATCAATCACAACAATTACACAATGGCAGACCGAGACGGCTTTGTGATCGCCCGCGCGGTGGTAGTGACTGACCACGGCGACATAGTCGGGATCAACGGCACGATGCACCGACGCGATGAACTGACAATTAGCGAGGACGGCCGGAAAATCGTCGTCAATGCGTCACAGTGCGAACTGACGCGATAGACCGCCGGACCATGAATCCCCCCCCCCAAACCCCAAACCCTCACAACTCAAACAGGACTGATGACGATGAAGATCACCCCGTGGCAAACTGAGACGACTGGCACAGCCCCAGAGGATCTATCGCAGGAGGTGCGACGGATTGAGGACAGACCATACCCCGCGACGTGGATCGTCTCAGAATTTAAGTACGACAGGCTGAACCGCGTTTACTGGGTGTCTGGAACGTTCAGAGAGAGCGGTGAGCCGTTCTTCTGGGAAATCCAGACCGGTCGACCGTTGAGTTGGCGATACGACCTGACAAACTGCACATATTCGACCGGCGCTCACTATTTCAAGTGACACCTCCCCAAGTCTAGCCCCATGCGTGGGGTTAGCGTTGGTGATGTTTTGCCCTGATGATGATTGACACGAACCAAACCCCAGACCCAAAGGAACCCCAGATCATGGCTGCAATCGACCGAACAGAAGAGCACGAAACCAGCAACACCGGAGAACGACACCCACAGGCCAAACTGTCTGAACTGGACGTCATTGAAATTAAGTGGCGACTTGAATCAGGCGAGCAACATCAGGACATCGCCGACGACTTCGAAGTGTCACGGTCTTGTATTGGATCAATCAACAGCGAAAGACTATGGGACCACGTTAAACCGTTTCGGTGCACTTACTGCATGGACGACGACAAACTGAGAATCTATTCGTCCTATCGATTCTCTGACCAAGTGAAAGAACAGATAAAGAACGCCGGTTTTCGATGGGCTCCGAAGCAAGAATGCTGGTTTTGCGTCTGGTCAATTCGTGCCGAAGACCTTTGCTCAAGGCTCTCGGGCTTTGTCGAGGATGAGGACTACAGCCCGGAGGAGCGCGCCGCGGATCGTGCCGAGCGTTTTGGAGGGTACAGAGACAAACGACGGAGCGAGGCCGGAGCGTATGCCGATCGCTTTGAGGCTGGGCCTGATGCTCATGGATACCAAAACGCAGCGCGGGCAGAGCGAGCAGCGGCGCGGCATGATCGCCAACGAGATCGGGCGCTTTGCCAGTGGAGCAAGGCGGAATACTGGCAGGCCAGAACGGCGGGCGTGATTTCCCATGCGTTGCACCGCTCAGACCCAAAGACTCGCCGCGGCCGAATCCTCGAGATCGAAAAGGAAATTCGCCGGATTGAATCCGAATACACTCCTCGCGACTCAAAAACCATCATGCAGAGCGATTGGCGAGACAACAGCGAGAACCCGCAGAAATATGAGCACGCATGGTGCGGCGCTGGCCGCGGCGGTCATTGGGTTCGCGTGGATCGGCTGGACGCGATCAAGGCGAGTTATGCCCGATATGTCGAACATCTCAATATGAGATTGATTTATGAGAACGGCATGCTCGCGAACGAGGGCGGGAAAGCGGCAGACGTTGAGATTGTTCCGGGCGGATTCCTTGGCATGCACCAGATTCACAAGGTGAACAAATCAAACACAACCGGCCGCGTTGTGTCCGTTAAGATCAAAGGCGAATGGGGATTTATTCGCGTGAACGGTCAACGGTTGTACTGCGATCACGCAGACGATAACGGACTGGTGAACGTCAATATCGAGCGTTGCGGAGAATCCATTTACCGCGCCCCGACTCCCGAGGAATTGGAAGCGTTCAACGCTAATCAGAAGACCGCGAAGGCAGAAAAGAAGGCGACAGCGGCAAAAGGGCCAAGCCTGATCAATCCAACGATGGAAGACGCCCAGCGATTGCAGGACATCTGGAACTCTAAAAGATCCAGCAACACACGCCCAGGCCAAGTGATCCGCATGACGCAAGAAGGATATTCAGCACGGGCGAAGGGCAGCTATTCACCAGCGGAAACGGTCTCAATAACAGAGCGAGGGTTGATTTACTACCAGAACTACAACGGAATTGAATGGAGCGGGCACCGCATCACATGCAAAGTGCGAGTTTTCAAAAGTGAGGGCGTCAGATCTGTGGTTGTGATTGTTGACAAGCCACAGAAACCCCTGCCGTGGAACCTGATCACTGAGACAGGCGACAACCCGCCAAGCCGACAAGAAGTGATTGATTCACTTCCAGAACTGGCAGAAGCCCGACGCGGGAAGAGTTGGTTTTCTGATATGGGGGAAGAGACTTGCGAACGCTGGAAACGCGCAGCATCTTGGGGATTTACGACATACGCCAGCGAATCCCAGTTTTCTCTAACACATCAGGCCGAAGCGATTCTCAAGGAATTGCCAGCCGAACAAGCCGCCGCCGGTCAACTGTTTTGATGGGCGAGGCGTGGACGTACAGACGAGCCCGGAACCTCTCCGGGCTCGGTTTTATGGAACGAGCGAAGGACGCGAGACGATGATAGTGAACCAATTGACCTGCGGACGCCTCCCAGCAAAGGGAGAGCCCGCAATCGTGAGCGACGGGAAAGGAACCCGGTACTGGTGCAAGCGAGTGCGGACACTCACAGCGACTTGGCTTGAATTGGACGTGTTCGACTGGATCGACGGTCACGGGTGGGATTCTCTGCCAGTTCGACGACAGGAAACATTGCTTCCAATCGACCAAGCAATGCGGGAGTCTGGACTATGACCAGCCCCGGACGTCTCCGCCTTCTGGCCCTCCGTGATCAATGCGAGGCAGTCGGCAAAACAATGGCAGTCGAACGCCACCGCTTTGACGCACTGCGAGAGGCAGAGGCACCCCGCGCCGTCTCTGCCTTCAACCTGTTCCAAACGCCAGAGGTGATCGCGGCGCGGATGGTTTCGGCCTGTGGTCCACTGGACGGGCGGAGAATCCTTGAACCGTCCGCCGGTCTCGGTAGGCTTTATCGGGCGATTCGGGCGAGGACTGACGCGAACGTGACGCTAGTCGAGATCGCGCCGCAGTGTGCAGCGGAACTCTACCGACAGACCCAGTACGACGAGCAGGCTAGGCTTGTGCAGGCCGATTTTCTGACGTGTTCGGCTGAGAGGCTTGGCACGTTTGAAGTGATTGTGATGAATCCACCATTCAAGCAGGGAACCGATATCAGGCACATTCGCCACGCCATAACGCTGCTGGCTCCTGGCGGCCGCCTCGTCTCACTGTGCTATGCTGGGACGAGGCAGCGCAGGGAGTTCGAAGGGCGCGAGGGCGTGACGTGGGAACTATTGCCGCCTGGCTCGTTCAAGGCCGAGGGGACTGGGGCCGAGGTGGCATTGGTGACGATTGACCGCGAATTGACCGCGAATTGACCGCGAATTGACGTGATTTGACCGCCAGGAGCGTCCTGACCCAGTTCGGGAAGGGGCGCTAGTGGGGTTTTGAGCACCAAAGCAATCTCAAGTCTCTCCGCTCGCGGGCGGGGAGTGTTGAGGGTGTTTTTCCAGATCAATAACCAAAAGGACGAAACAATGACCGACACAACAGAAACCGCCATCACCTATTCAGTCGCAGACGTTCACGGCTACCAGTCCGGCGTTCAGACCTGCCTCTACCTGATCCCATCCAAGGAATCGAAATCAGGCGGCATCGAAATTTACCTTTGGCATCACATCGGCGCAGGAATGCCAATGCCAGCGTATCACGGACTCTGGTTTTGCCTTGGAAGTCCCGGCACAACGTTCGAGGCCGAGTCGCTGATTGAAGAACTCAAGATGCACGAAGACACGTTCCGTGAGATCGACGCCGAGTATCTCAACAACAAATGGGACGGGCACAACAACGTCGGCAAATGGTCAGAAACGGCACTCCTCAATGACGATTGGAATCAGATCGGTAGTGAATGCCGCGAAAACTGCAATCACTACTGGGAACCTTGCGAATGGTTTCAAGGCAGTCTCTCAGACATCGAACTGAACAAGCCAACTATCCGCGATATTGCTGAACATGAGGCCGATTGTGCTGATGGTGCGATCCTTAACGTAGATGATTGTGAAACTTGGCTGCGATCCATGATCGAACAGCGAGCGGAAGAACTTCGCGACATCGACGAACGCGACGAGGACGAAGAGTCCGAACTGGCGGGGCTTGAACGACTTTTAGCGACATGATTCCACCCTCATTAAGGCATCGCAGTGCGAGCTTACCCGCTGATTCCCTCGCCAGTCCTGTGCAGCCGTAAGCAAGCTGCACCGGCTTTGCTGATTCCACCAACCACCAACCAACCGAAGGAACCAACCACCATGAACTGGAAACCAGTGACACAGGACACGCCGCAAGACGTGCTCCTCATGACCAAGATCGACGACGCCAACGGAGCGAGCGACGGCCGAACTGGGGCTGACACCATGACCCAGCCCAACCAATCAGAGAATCCGCATCAGCATTTGACGTCGGCAGGCGCGGCCCGTGCGCTTGGCCTGAGTGAGCCGCGAATCCTGAAACTGTGCCGGGAAGGGCGACTGGGTTACACCCTGCCGAAATTCGGTAAGCAATGGGTGATCACGTCCGAGGAGGTCGAGAAGTACCGCAAGACCGGCCCGTTGCGAGCGGGAAGGCCGAAGGAGGAGAGTGACGAAACCAACTCAGGCCCGGGTGACGTGACCTGAGTCGGATGAATGCGCTAATGGGGTTCTGACGACGAGAAGTCTCAGAACTCCTTCATTGCGTTCACGGATTGACCGGCGGATCTGTTTCCGGATGCTGCAGTCGGCAGGCTTCCAGAATCGCCAACTGCTCCAGAAGCAGATCGCCCTTCGCAATCAAGCTGTCTTCCAGCGCCATCATCTGAAGATTGATCGCAGCGATTTCCGCCAACGTCCCGTCGACCGCGTTCTGTTGCTCCAAACATGGATCGGTCGGAACTCCATCGCCAGGGCTCGGTGATTGTGACTGTGCGACCTGCCCCGATGTCATACGTGAGCGAATTTCCTGCAACTGGCAATGCAATTCCGTGCGCTGCCGCCGGTTTCCGGATTGAATTTCCCGAATCACTGCCAGCCGTTTCCGCAATTGGTCTTGCATGTTGTGCTTCCTTTATCGCCATCTTTGCGTTGAGATTGTTGACCTGAACTGTCATTCGAAACGAAAACGAAAGCATGATCGCCACGCCGCACGCGCCAACGATCCGAGCGGCCCAACGTTCGCCCACATCAGTCCGGAACTCACGAACCATCGCGGCAAACAGGAAACAGAAAACGCTGATTGTGGCCACAGCCACGAATTGGTCAGTGACTGGAAGACTCTGGAACGCTTCGTAAAGCCGTGATGAGAAAGTACGCCACAGTGCCACAAGCGCCAACAACCACAGCGATTGCGAGAGAAAAAACCAGTGCTGCCGCAGCTTTTGAAATAATACTGCGAATGACCGGAATTTTGACGCTTCCGCCAAGCCCACCGATTTCGATGTTCGAATTGTCTGGCTGTTCTGGCTTATTGTTTCCATCGTTCACGACTTTCCCCTGCCTCTCAGTGAGAGGCTACGTTCTTTGCTTGTCTCAATTTCATTTTAGATTGCCGAAGAAAAGAAGTCGCCCCAACTGAATTGAGGCGACGCCCTAGATTAGATCACCTCCCGTCAGTTAAGACTCAAGGAGACTAATCACCTTCCAATGTGCTCAGAAACCGAACGAACTGCGGAAAATTGTCCGGCTGCGGAAACCTGGATCGACAATCACTGATCGACCGCAACCGAAACCGCCACGATCAATGATGACCGACCGGCCGAATCCGCTATGCCCGAAGCCTCGATCGATCACCACAGAACCGCCGAAGCCGCGACTGAATCCACGGTCGATAATCACAGACCGGCCGCCGAAGCCGCCGAATCCGCGATTGACGACGACAGACCGGGATCGGCTCACAAATCGATCGCTCGCACTTGATTCGCTGGATGCAACAAGACAGCAAACCAGCAACATGAGAACACTCAGAATCCACTTCATGACATTTCCCTTTACTTCGAATTGACTGACGCATCAACAAAATCGTCGACGATCAGTTTTTCTTCGTCCTGAGTCAACGCTGGCTCACCTTGAGGCGGCATCGCTCCGGACCTGATTTGTTTGATGACGGACGCGAGTTGTTCGTAATTGAGCGACTCGTATTTGCTGAGATCCATCCGCCCCTGTTTGTAGGTTTGCTGCGATGGATCGTGACACTTGCCACATTTTTGAGAAATGACGGCCTGAACCTGGCTGATGGAACCGCCGGACGATTGCTCGGAATTGCCGCCGATGTTTGGCACGTTCTGCGACAGTTGCTCGCTCAGGTGTTGCAGGAATGTGCCAGCCACATTGATGTCTCGATCAACTGACGTTCGTTTTGTTGCGTCGGACAGGGCTCTGATTCGCGTTGCGTCCGCTTGGCCTTTGGCTGTTTCCTCAATCGCTCTGGCGATTCGCTCAGTATTGACGGCGCGGGACTGGATGAGGTCTCGAAGTGCGTCGGCCTGGGCGTTTGTGAGATCGCCGAACAGCGAACGAACACCGTCCACATTCCGCCCGATCTGGTTCGCGATCAGGTCAGTGGGATCGGAACCAACAAAGTCGACTGATTCCTTGATGCTGATCCCGAAGTTGCTTTCGTGAGGCCGCTCATAGCCGCGGGAATAGACTGATTTCGCGTAGACGCCGCTTCCACCAGAATCTGGCTCGCCGATTTGCAGGCCAAGCGTTCGCAGGATCTTGATGTCTTCGCGCCGCGATTGATCACGAACCGCCCGCTCGATGATGCCGAGAAGTCGTTTTTCGTATTCGCCCTGAGATAGTCCAAGCAATTCGCCTTCGGACGGCGGAGCGTACGGCGCGACGTAGTTCTCGCGAACTTCGACCTTTTCTTCGACGATCACTGGATCGTATTGAACGCGGTAATCGTGAGAACCATGGATTGGGATTAGACGTCGATGGCATTTTACGCCATTTCGAATCACGATGTCGTCGGCTGATGCCACTCCGCACAATGCGATCAGGATGAATGAAAACCACTTCACTGCACCGCCTCCTCTTTCTTCTCCTCGATCTTTCCTTCAGTCCTCGCCCGCAAATACGCCTCGGCATAGACTTCTTCCCACTGCCACCGGTTCACGGCGACACCAGAAGCCAGAAGCACAAGCGGGGCCGCCTCACCGACGGCGCGAATGTTGACGAGAGACCGGAATTGTTCTGCCGACTGATCGGCTGCCGCCGGGATCACACCCAAATCAAGCAGCGCTGTGTCGGTCGTCACGAGATCGTAATAGTACGCCTGGTAAATATCCGCCAGCCGCCCAAACGCGATATGTGGCGTCATTCCTTCGAGCCGATGTTCCGGGTCGCGAGTCGCGCGAAACACGGCGCGAGCAAAGGAGTCCCGAGACTCCTGCATGATCCGCTCAAAGTCACCGGTGTATCGACTGGCGATTGTGTCTGCTTCGACAGGATCGGCAACAATGATGTCCTGACCGCGATTGAGGAGGGTCGCCAGATCGTTTCCAAACGTCTTCAACCCGTCCTCTTTTTCGCCTCGGTTGTGGCAGCGCCAGCACATTCCCACGATGATCCGGTCGGAGTGCGGGTTTGGGACCGTGTCATCATTCGCAACATCATCCGGCGCAAAGTCCTGCCGAGCAAATTTCGGATCGGCGATATCTCCGGAAAACAAGCCGTAGTAGTGCAGGCCATTTGGCAGCGGGCCAATCCACTCGCTGGCCTGATGTTGGAAGGCGAGCAGGTTTTCCCATGGATCGCGATTTGACGCATCGAATTCGTCGCCGACCCGGGAATCGAATGTGCCGAACACCACGCCGTCCGATGTCCCAGGTTTGCCACCACGACCACGGATGGCGACAGCGACTCGAGACCGGCCAGTGACATTACCGCGAACGATGACCGAGCCAACGTCTGTCCTGAGTCGCTGGGATTCCTTGAGATCCGCACCAGCAACTGCCAACCATTCGTCGAGATCCGTTCGCTGGCCTGATCCACGCCCGACCTGTAAAAAGTCGTAGTACAGACCACCCTCTCTGCCAACGGGCCGCAATACAAAGTCCCCAGTGCATGCCGCTCGCAGAAGAAAGTCATGACGCACAATCGGAATTTCAGAGCGAACCAACTCCGCCAGATCCTGACCGGCCTCACCACATTGCGGACCAATTCCCCGAGACTCCCCAGCCTTCGGGACTTTGACCGCCGACGATTTGATAAACGCCTGTTTTCCGTCGACCATCACCGAAACCCAAGCCGGGTCCGTCGATGCCGGGCCAAGAGTCAGTGTTTCGCCGGGTTTTGCCAAGCGAACAACAGTCGATTCGATCTTGATGTTGGCCTCTTCGATCACTTCAACGGTTGTGACGGCCAACGAATTTTCTGACGCGGTGATATACCTGTCGAGATCGCGTAATTGTTCCCACGTTTCAGCCAATTTCTGCGACCGTTCCGGAGTCACGCCGAGCCGGTGCAAGTCAATTCGCATCAGCCGTGAGTTGACTCGATGACTCTGCAGGATGTTTGAAGACTTCGACAAGACCATGTTGACCGGGCAAAGGTCAATGGCCCGGGCGTCTTCAATGCAGTCCGCTTCATCGCGACGGTGAATCCAGATGTACCGGAATCCTGAGACGTCAACGCCCGCCGCGGTTTGTGCAGCAGCATCCTCGAGTGCCCAGATCGCGACTTCAGCCGGACCCGGGACAAGGGCCGGATTGTATTCGGCAAGGCAAAGAACTATGGCAAGAAGGCGGGTCACAGGCTCACAACCCTCCCATCAGCCATCGTCACAACAACACTCCGAATCCCCACCCCGGCAACGACTGGCGCTGGTGTCGCCGACGCGCCAGCCGCCGCCAAAGGAGGAGAGGATGAATCCGCATTGACGGTGTTCAGTGACATCGTCTGCCGGTATCGGTTTGCTCGCAACCAGGCCTGAGACTGCACGATCCAGTCGGCGTATGACTTGGCGCTGGCAAACGTCGCGAGAAGTGCCTGAGATCCCGCGCCGCCCTCAGCAGTGTCTGCAGAAGTCTGCTTGTCCGAGCTTGTCCCGATCGCGACGAGTTCGCAATTGAGTTCCACCTCGCCGCCAGTGACTCGCGGATGCGTGATTCGATCAATCAACTGCGAGCGGTACATGGTGCCAGAGTGACAAGTGTCCGTGATCAGGCAGACGTGGACACCAGGCCGGAACGTGGCGAGCAATCCAAACACGACGTCGTCTACCAGAGTTCCGTCGAACAGGCAAAGAACTTCATCCTGCCCATCCGACTCGTCGCCGTTCTGATCCCGAAGCTGTGAACCATGGCCAGAGTGCTGAATTACGACGACGTCGCCAGCAACGGCACGATCGGCGAGAGTGCGAATCGAATCCGCAAACTGCCGCTTCGAGGTGTTCGGAATGTCGTGAAGGATCGAGAATCCCTGACGAGTGAGGAATTCTCGCCAGTTTCGGCGATCCAATTCGACCCCTGGCAAATGACCGTCATCGCCGTAAACCGCCGGATCGATCTTTGAGACATTGAACTGCACCGCGAGCCGGTTTCCGCGAGGGATCGTGACGTCTTTGCTCAGCGATTGCAGCCATTCAACAGCGGTTTTAAGGGCCGCGACGGCAAACGGGTCAATCTTCGGCGGGATCGCTTCCCAGCCCTTGGCCAACGCGAACCGAATGATTTTCGTCTTCAGCGCGTCGATCAGAACATTGCCGTCGATCTTTGACGCGATGAACTTGGCGAGAAAATCCAGTTCGGACGAGACCGCCGCTGGATTTCCACGGGAAAGCTCAGAATCGAGAAGGGCACAAAGTTCTTGTTGAGTGGCTTGGTTCATGGGACTATCTCCGAAACGTCACGAACACCGAGCAGTCGTTTCAAATCAGAAAACACTTCGGAGAACTTGCCACCGTGAACATCAGAGTCCCAATCAATATACAAACCGTCCGTTATTCTGATTGAGATTTCACCACGATCACGATCATCACCGTCTCTGCGACGATCAACGTGCTCAATCTTTATGATGTGAGCAGTGTTTACGATCAGATTTCTGAATGCGGGTCCGAGGTTTACCATCATGGAATCACCGCCCGATCGGTAATGCGGTGATAATCCGCAGAGCAATGTTGAGCCCGCTCAATCCAGCCACAATTGCGGCCGTCGCCTTCGGGTAGTCTTGAATGATCGCCTGGCCCTGCAACGCAGTGAGAACGGCAATTGCAGCCGTGATGCCATTCAACAGGATCGTCTTAGACTTCCACCAACTTTTTGTTTCCACGGCGCGACACCTCAACGGCACATTCTGCGGCCGGAAGCAGTCGAGAGATTTTTGTGGGAACTGGCTTTCTTTGGATCGGGTGTCTGACTGGCAAATGAAGGGTATCCACTACGAGCGGCGTGTCAATGCCGCCTTGACTGGCTTTTGGCGAGGCGGCAGAAAATCCGGCCCGATGTCGTCCGCCCAGCGAGGCAGGCCAGCGTTGAACGAATACCACGCCGGAGCCAGCAGGCCATCTGCCACATCGTCGGTGGTGAATGACCCATACTCGATTCCGACGCCGCGAATCCACTCCAGACGCTCTAGGGCGTCCTGAAACTCGTCTGCAAGGTTTCCGGACTCGATTGCCCGCCGAACAGCGCCACGGAGCCACAGGAAGGCGTTGGCGTCGAGGCGGCGGTGCCAGTGGGCGTGAGTTGACAGGTGGCCGGGCATGGTCCAGTCGGAACAGACTCCGCGGGGCGCCGCGAATAGGGTGAGATGGCCAGAAACGTAGATTTC
>ERZ650311.851-NODE-851-length-17079-cov-5.147674_pt1 | contig 17079 bp, 20 predicted proteins | sample MGYA00376247_ERZ650311 | MGnify/ENA primary metagenome ERZ650311 (study PRJEB26733, sample SAMN07839324) | wastewater metagenome | biome: small river; feature: stream; material: water | place: USA: North Carolina | collected 2016-07-28 ... | reverse complement strand
TCTGCCAGACGCCCTCTGGCAGTCCAGCTGAGATCGCGAATTGACGAATGATCAAAACGCTGAGCGCGGTCTGGTTGTCGGCTTTTTGCAACACGGTGTTTCCCGCGGCCAAAGCCGGAAACACATCGAGCGAAGTAAGTGCCATTGGGTAGTTCCACGGGGTCACGATGCCCACGAGACCAACCGGCACGCGCTCGACCAGTGGGTGAACGTCGCGCATCTGCCGTACGACGCCGGCAACTACCTGGAGACCGTCGAGGTGTCCGTCCACGACGTCCTCCGCTACAGCGTCGTCAATCTCAAGGACGCCGCCGCGACGCTCGGCAAGGGCAATTACCGTGTCAAGCGGGAGGCCGACGGTGCCCGCGTGTGCCACACGCCGAACTGGCGGAGGGGCGCATGAACGTCGCCGAACTGATCACGCTGCTCGAAGCCATGCCGCAGGACGCCCGCGTCTACGTCGACAGCCCGCACATGGACGAGGCGACCTCGGTGGACAAGGTCGTGGTGCCCGTCACGTACGGGCCGAACGCCGGCGGGCAGGAACTGCTCGTGCGCGTGCGGTAAAGGTGCCGGGCCAAGCCCCAAGCGGGCAGGCGGGGGAGGAGCCGCCCTCGTCGCCCGGCGGAGATCACATGCTGATGCCGCCGAAGCTCGGAGGCAGCGCCTGCGAGGCGACGAGCTTCGCCTCCCGCCGCAGGTTGAACCACCGCAGGAAGGCCTGCCACTCCGGCGCCTCGGCGTCGCCCGGCTCGAGCTCGAGCGTCAGGTGCCGCGGCCCCGGCACGCTTCCCCCACGGACGACGACGGTCACCGCCTCGTAGGTGAAGCCGCCGTAGGTGTATTGGTCGCTCACGCCTTGCCGCGCCAGAGGTTGGCCGTGATCGAATCCTCCTTCATGGCCGGGTCTAGCTTGGCGCTGATCCACCACGGCCCCGCCGGAACGTGCACGATCGCCGTCCCGCTGCTCGCGCTGCCGTCTTGGTAGTCGCCCGGCGCCGCGCCGCGGCCGATCCAGACCTTGATCCCATCCGGCCCCGTCACGGTCATCTGGCACGGCCCCTCGACCGTCAGGGCAACGCCGGCCTTGTCGAGCATGACGCGGCGGCCATCGGTGGCGTCGGCCGGCTCTTGACCATACGGCGCGAGGATCGCGGGGTTGGCGCCCGGCGCGGCGTCGTCGAAGAGCTCGCCCGTGTTGAGCACGCCGCCGAGGTTGGACAGCACCTGCTGGATCACAGGCTCGCGGAGTTTGGCCAGCACCACGGCATCGGCCGCCATGGGGCCATCGGTGCCCTGGGGGTAGATCGTCCCGATAGCCTCGGAGTAGATGGCCGTATGGTCGGCGCGCGGGGTGCACTTGCGGCGGATGGTCATGTCATGCCTCCTTCTGGTTGGCCGGCCCGCCTTGCTGCTTGGCCTGCGTGACGCTGATGCCGTAGTACACCCCGCAGATGCCGCCGAGCACGAGACCGATCACGAGATTGGCCAGGCCCACGCGCGCGCCAGCATCCCACGCGGTGCCGAGCAACCGCAGCGGCAACTGCGCGTACCACGGCCAGTCCGGCGGGATCTCGATGCCACCCGCGACCGACGATCCGATGTACCAGTAGATCATCGGCAGCAGCAGGATCGAGACCCAGAACACCGCGCTCGTCTTCCAGAACGGCTTTTCCTGCTGCTGCACGACGACATCGCGCTCCGCTGCCGCCTTCGCGCCTCCGCCGACCTCGACGATCTGCAACGCCCCCATGACAGCGGGCTCCGTTACGACAGCCTTCTTGACCGCCTCGGTCAGCGCCGGGTCGCTCTGCATCTTCTCGACGGCGTCCTGCATGTTGGTGGCGCCGGCGTTCTCGACGACCGTGTTGACGATCGTCTCGGCGAGCGCCACATTGCGCTTCGCCACCTCCGATTCCGGCTTGACGATGTTGGCGATCTGCGGGATCAGCGCGGCCAAGGCCGGGCCGAACATCTGCAGGATGGCAAGTGCTCCCATGGTTCGTGCTCCCTCTCGTTGATTCGGTTGACCGGCCTTCGCCGGTGGTTGCGGGGTGGTGGTGGGTGCGCCGCCAGGACGCAATGCCGCAAGCTCGGCCGCCGTGCGCCCGCCCCACTTGCGGAACACGGCCAGCGCCTTGTCCATCGTCCATGACCCGGACGACTCCGCGGCGCCGGGGAGCGATGTCCATTCGAGCCTGCACTTGGTCACGGCCTGCTCGAAGCGCCCAGCCATCACGTCCTCAAGGGCGCCGCGATAGACGAGCCGCGCGACGGCTCCGGCGTCCTGCGAGGCCGGCGAGAAGTCGGGCATGCCGTATTGCTGCTCGACGTCACCCCACGTGCTCGCGATGAACTGGTAGGCGCCGGCCGCCTTCCCCGGCGGCGTCCGTTGCCCCTTGTACGGATGCGCAGCAAACGAGAAGAAGCGCGCCCCACCGTTCAGCACGGTGTAGGCCGACTCGTCCTGCGACGACTCCCGCTCGCGGATGACGCGCAGGAACGCCGTGACGTTCGTGTTGGCGAGCAGCCTTCGGAGATCGGAAAGGTTCATCGGCTCAAGATCGCGTAGATGAGCACCACCAAGGCGCCGAACGCGCAGACGGCAACCGCAATCGCCGTGTACACGAAAGCCCGTTGCTCGTCGTCGTCCATCAGCGCCCGTCCTTCCTAGCGTCGCTGCCCTTGCGCCACTCTTCGATCGCCGTCACGCGGAGCGCGAGTGCGTGGATCTCGTCCTTCAGGAGTTCGCGGACCTGTGAAAGCTGTTGGCCGAACTTCTGGAACTCGGTCTGGATGGAAGCCTTGATCTCCTCGTTCTGGTTGAAGGTCTTGGCCACCACCCAGGTCACGAGCGTGATGAGCGTGCCGCCGGCGACAATGAACGCGCCCGCGAGGATCTTGATGATCGTGATGAGCGATTCCGGGTCCTGCATCATCCTTGCCTCTCTAATGTTGTCGGTCATGGGTGGTCGCGCGGCATCGCGGGTTAGGTGTCAGGAAACGCCGCCGTCGGCACGGGAATGCTCGAGCCCGTGTATCCACGGCCGTGTCCGATCGTGAGGCGGAAGTCGTCGAAGTTCCCGGCGAACTGGCCGGAGGCGAACACGCTGCGGCCCAGGCGCAACGGCATCTGGAGGTAGGTCGTGCCGTCGGAGTAATCAGACCCCACCTTCGCCGCCGTGCCGCCGCCGAGCACGCCCACGTACATGCGGGTGGTGCCGCTCGTGCGGGCGACGCAGATGTACTGCCAGGTCGTCGCGCTCATTGCGCCGGAGGCGCTGATCTGATTGCCGGCGCTGACGTAGTAGAAGAGGTCCGCGCCGCTCGCGTAGATGGCTGGGTAGGCGCCGTCGGAACCGGGACGACCGTCGAAGTACACCTGCGCTCCTGATACGCTTGACGGGCGCACCCAGAACTCCATCGCGAAATCGGCGGAGCCGATCGTGTAGGCCGCGTTCGTGGTGGCGTTGATGTCCGCTGTCGAGAGCCCCGCGCTGCCGATGCCGAAGGCCTTCTGCCCGGTGTCGAGCGCCGCGTTGCCGCCGCCATTGGCGAAGGCGTTGGGGCCAATCGTCTGCGTGAACGCGCCGGTCGCCTCGACGTCGAAGTGCGTGAGCTGGATGACGTACGAGATGTAGGGGTCGGTCGCCGGCGGCGAGCCCCCTCCCGCGCCGAACCAGGGGAGGTAGAAGCCGCGCTGCTTGAACCGCGGCGGAAGGAGCCTCATGGGATGTAGTACCCCACCACGGTGATCTTCGCGCCCTTGGCGCCCGTGCCCGCGGTGTCGATGTCGAAGGTCACCGCGGCGCGATGCGCGATCGAGGCGTCTGAGATGACCGCCGGCGTCGCGGCGGTCGAGCTGTCGGTCTCGCTCGCGTCGATCGTCAACTTCGTCGACAGGATCGAGGAGCCGGCCTCGTTGATGTCGAACTGCGGCGCCCCTGAGCTTGAGGCCGCGACCAGGGAGGCATAGACCGCCGTCAGCGTCGAGTTCGCATAGGGCCACGGCACCGTCAGCTTCGCCGTGCCCGTGGTGATGTCGGTCGTCTCGTCCGAGATCGCGTAGGTGTCCCGGAACGGCACGCGCAGGGCGTACCCGCTGGCCCGCAGGTAGCCCACGCAGCGCCAGTTGCCGGAGCCGAGTGAGACGAACGTCGCCACGTCCCCTGCGGCCGTGGTGATGTTCGCTGCCGTCGGCAGGATCAGCGAGGTCCCGTTGTGGGTCAGCGTCAGCGCGCCCTGGAACACCAGCCGGCGCACCGCTCCGCTCGCGATCGTGTCGAACGCCGTGATCGTCGTCGTGCCGCTGATCGAGATCGTGTTGACGTCCTCGGCGCCGATGTCCGTCGTGGAGGCCGAGGCAAGCGTGGTGATCGGGGCCTCGTTCAGAGCCGTCGTCAGGGTGCCGCCGGTGAAGGAGCCGCCGCCGCCCGAACCTCCGCCCATGACACGCAGGTCCGTCGTCGCGGTGATCGCACCGCTCGCGGTGGTGACTTGCCAGAGTGCCGTCTTCCCACTCACTGGACCCGGCCAACCCGACGGCGCCGACGTATCGAAGTCGACTGTGCCATCGTCCTCGATGTAGACGTAGCACGTGCTCGCGTCATCGAGAAGGAGCGCCTGGTCGTCGATGAGCGTCGGCTCGCCGCCCACGTTCCACCGCCCGCCGAACAGGTTCAGCGTCAGCCCCGTGGCGCTGCGCAGGCCCAGCGTCATCGCCGGCCAAGCCGCGTCGAAGAGCTTGTTCGCTTGGCCGGCCTTCTGGGCCGACGCTTCGTTTATACGATCGTAGGAGGCGGTCATGAGAGGATGTCACTCAGGTAGACGACCACGTTGCAGGGGGCTCCGATCGAGCCGCTCGGGTTGCCAAAGCCGAACGCCGTCTCGAGGGTCAAGTAGTAGTCGGTGTTCGCAGAGAGCGCGATCGGGTTGAAGTCGATGCTCACGCCGCCTGCCTCGTAGACCACGCTCAGGCCCTTGGCGTCGGTCGAGACCTTCGCGCTGCGGAAGTACGGCGGATCCCCGTACTCAGCGATGCCAATGCGCCCGGCAGTGACCGCCGGCGACGTGCGCGTGTGGAACTTGAAAACCAGCCGTTGCCCGATCGTGAAGCCGGTCGTGTGCAGGTTGTTGTTGTCGGTGGTGATCGTGTAGTCGACCGCCGGCGTGGGGCCGCTCGGAGTCGGCGGTGTCGGCTGCGTGGGCCAGGTGATGTAAGGCGGCGTCGGCGAGCTCGGGTCGTCTTCCGTCGCCCCGGCGCCGCGCACGCGGAAGCGTTGAAACATGCCCGCGCCCGTGATGCCGATCTGCGCCACGCGTCCGTATACCCACTCCTGCGGCGCGCCGAAGTCGGTCGTCTGCATGGCCGAGGTGTAGAGAAACGTCGGCGAGGTCAACGTCGCCTCCACGCGCGCGCACTCGGTGTACGCCGCATTCCAGATCTCGATGACGTACTTCTCCGTGGCTTCCCCGATGGGCACCTCGACGAACGGCCGCCACTCGCCGTCGCGCCGAGTCCGGCGAATCCAGTCGATGCGCACGTCGTCGTTGCCGAGCGCCCCGCCGGTCACCGGGCCCGGCGCGTAACAACGCATGGCCACCCCGGAGTTCGTGAACGTCACCGTGGTCGCGCTCGCCACACTCTTGCCACTGGCAACCGCCTTGAACTGGCGCTCGAGGCCCAGGTCGGCAGAGGTCAGGGGAACCTCGATGCAGGTGTCCAGCATCACGAAGAGCTCGCCGGCCGCGTGGCCGGAGGCCGCCTGTTCCGTGCCCTTGCGGCCGCGTAGCAGCTTCGAGAGCTCGTAGACGCCCTCCTCGATGAGCGTGGCCGTGGCGAACTGGAGGTACTCGGCGCCGATCAGGCACAGATTCGCGCCGTTGTAGAGCCCCTCTTCCGAGACCGACTCGAGTGCGATCGACGGGTCGTCGAGCTCTACCTGGACCCGGCTGAGGTAGTCGATGCGGTAGCCGCCGTCCCATGCGCCGAGCGCCGTCGTGGTGGCGCCGATGGTCGAACTGCCGGAGATCGAGGCGATCTCGGACCACGAGGCGCCGCTGTCGCTCGACATGAGGATGTTGCCGCCGGTGAAGGTCTTCCCCGGCACCGACGGGCCGACGGCGGCCTTGATGGCATAGTCCCCGTCGGCGTCGCTGCGCAGCGGCCCGTCGATCAGGATCAGCTTCGCATCCGCCTTGGCGGCAGGCGGAGACTGCGGCGGGATGACCGAGCCCTCGGCGACTTCCGACTCCGAGTCCACGTAGATGCGCCCGCCCGTCTCAACGCCCGTGAACTCGATGATGTTGTTGGCGAGGATGCGCTTGTTGTCGATGCGCACGTCCTTGCCGTCTGGCAACGTGACGACGTCGGTCGGCTCGTACTTCAGGTGCTTGAACGAGGTGTACCAGGTCTTCGACACCTGCCCCGCGTGGTCCGCCCACAGGAGCGTCTTCGCGACCTGCTTTGCCTTCGAGGGCGGCAGCACGATCGCGAGCCCTACGGTGGTATCCGACTTTGCCTCGCCGACCTGCCGCTCGTCGGAGGCGACCGCGCCGTCTTGGTAGTCGAAGCTCTTGTCGGTGAATGTGACCGTGACGCGGCGCGCGAGCTCGATCGGCGTCTTCCGCTCGCGCTCGATCACCGCCGGCGGAGCGTCCCCATCCGGCCGCGCCGCGAGGTCGGCCGTGGTGAACGTGCCCACGACATCGCCACCGCGCGGCACCCAGCGCACGACGCCGTTGGTCTCGGACGCGTCGGCGAAGTAAGCCTGCCGCCAGGGCTGGAGCGCGTTCGCCGCCTCCATCTGACCCGTCACCCGACCGCCGTCGATCAGGATCGGCTCGCAGAGCGTCGTGTCGTACTCGCTGGGGTCGAGCGGGGTCTTGGCCGAGATGCGGTTGATGACCTCAGCGAGTGTCGACGCCGCGCCGCCCGCGAGCCGCGTGTACAGCGCGTACTGCGTGTGCCCGCCGATGATCGTGGCGCAGTAGCCGTCCTTCGGGCAGTAGATCGCGCCGCTCGCGGCACCGGACTGCGACGGCCCGCCGAACGAGTCCTCCGTGCTGCCGGCGTCGTACTGCTTGAGCGTCTGGTCTCCGGAGTCGATGCGAAACAGCGCGACGCTCTGCTGATTCACCGAGGGCTCAGGGTCCGTGTAGAAGCCACCGTTCGTGCGAACCGTCCAGATCCACTCGCCGTTCGACTCGACGACGCCCTTGACCGTGTTGCTGCCGACGTTGTCGCCACCACCGCCGCACCCGATATTGATAGGCGTCGTGCCCGCGACCAGCCCATCGTCGACCTCACCTTCGGCCGTCACGACGCCGTTGATGATTCGATGCCATTGGCGGTCGCTTCCACCGATGGAGTCCAGCGTGATGACGACGAGGATGGTGCCGTCCTGCGACGTGCACCAGCTTTCGACCAGCCGGCCAGGCTCGACGCCGGCCTCGTGGCAGATGTCCGTGCCACCCAGGGGCGTGCCGCTCTTCGCGCCAAGGCCAGGCAGCGTGTACGAGTACGGCCACGGCCCCTCCGCCGGGTCCAGGCCGCCCACCGGGCAATAGATCGTCGGCGTGCAGAAGTCCTGCCAGAGGTCGACCGTCGTGCCGTTGGCGTAGCGGTACGTCGCGCCGCGCGTGAGACGGTGCGCGCCCAGCGCGTCCTCGGCGTAGTAGTACGGATCCGTCGTGACCGAGGGCTCCGGCAGTTCCTGGCCCACGGTGATTGGCCAGTTCGTCACGCGGGGGTACAAGGCGAAGGCCTCGTCCGCCTCCTCGCTCGCGACCTGCGTGATGGCGCCGTTCTGCTGGCCCTTCATCGCGACGACGAACTTCATCTGCGGGATGCGCTCGCCGAAGTCCTTGAGCATGAGCTCGTTGAAGACGACGTACGCCCAGCCACGGTAACCGGGGACGTTGCCCTCGCCGAGCTCCGCTTCCATCGTCGGGTCGGGGAGCTGCGTCTCCGTGCCCTTGTAAAGCGTGAACGGCGTCTCGTTGTCCTCGTTTGGCCACCACAGGCGGCCGTCGGCGAAGATCTGCTCGACGCGGTCGATCTCGCCCTCACAGAGGAGGACCGCGAACGAGGTGCTGTAGGTCTTCGAGGAGACGGCGGGCGAGGTGTTCTTACCGCCCGACTTCTCGCCGTGCTCGGTGAACGGGTACTTCTGCCAGATAACCGTGCCGGTGAAGCAGTCCGTCCCGAAGAGCATCGGGATCGGCGACCCGTACTGCGACATCTGCACGTACTGCCGCTGAGGGTTCGGGACCTCAGTCTTCGGCGGGTCGAGCAGGTTGCCGAGCATGTTGCCCGCCGCCCAGCCGAGCATCGCGCCCTGTGGTCCACCGTAGATGCCACCGATGACCGCGCCGGCCGCGCCGAGGACGATGCCGAGGCTCACTGAATCCCCCGGTACCGGTAGGCGCGCAGCACCCGCTTGCGCCAGTGCTCATCGAGCCGCGTCTTGATGACCCGACCCGTCATGTTCGAGGCATGGACGATATACGGGTGCGGCTCAACCTCGACCACGATCGCGAAGTGCTGCGGCTCCTTCTCCACGCGGATCATCACCACGTCGGCCGGGGCGATCTCTGTCGCCCGGATGCGCTCGAGGTACTTGTCAGCCAGCGCGACCAGCTTGCGGGGCTCCGGCGTCTTGCCATACGTATGCGCGTCGGGGTCGCGCTCCCAGGCAACGCCGTCAGGGTGACCACGGTCGCGCGCGATGCCGCCGACGATGCCGATGCAATCGGTGCCGACGCCCTTCAAGCGCTGCTGGTGGACGTACCGGGTCGGCGCGTCCAGCCACTCTTTCGCGTCAGCGATGACCTCGGCGCGCGTCACTTGCGCCCCTGCTGTACGAGGAGGTTGTTGCCGCCGAGAAACTCGAATCCTCGGAAGTTGACCTTGTTGTCGAAGGTCGTCTTGCAGTCGCCGCCGAGCTTCGAGCAACCCGGAGTGAGCTCGTACTCGTCACCCGGAAGGACCTCGTCGGGCATAGCGAGCCCGAGCTGCAGCACCCCGGTCGTTGCCTCGCGGATCTCCATGGACCGGCCGGTATTCGCCCCGGACGTCCACGTGAGCTTGCCGCCTATGAAGTACGAGGTTCCGCTTGCATGGGGCGGCTCCGTCCGCGTGGCGTCGTGAATCGTGACATTGTCGGTGTCGATCGAGTCGACCACGCCCGTGACGATGAGCTCGCTGATGTCCTTGCCGCAGCGTGCGTCACCCAGCGTCGCGAGGCACGTGCTGATGACGTTCTCGACGATGACCGCCTTGTAGGCAGATTTCAGCGAGCGGAACTCAGCGCGGAACTTCGACCCGTCCTCCCATACCTTGCCGAGCCAGCCCTTCTGAATCACGATGGCGCCGTACTCGGGGTGCTCGAAGTTGACGAGCGAGAGCAGGATCTTGGCGTTGTCCCACTTGCCGACGCGGAGCTCATCCGCCGTGATCGAAGGACTCGCGAGCGGCCCCTCGATGTCGAGGTTCGAGACCTCGATCGTGGACATAAACTCGAGGTCCGTCCCATCGGGCGTTGCCCCGGCGACGTACTCGATCGCGCCGACCGTGATGTTGCGGTTGCCGCCGCAGAGCGCGAGGTCGGTCCCGTCCGTGAGCCAGACGCGCATGATCCACCAGTACGGTGCGCGCCCGCTGTCGAGTACCGTCTGGTGCTCTTCGCTGATCGTGAGCACGTCAGACCCGGATGAGCTCGATGGGGATGTTCGACCAGCCCTGGATGAAGCCGTTGGCGGGCTTGTCGTGCTCGATGAGCTCGCCGCGCATCTCGTCGGTGCCGAAAATGCAGGGGTTGTCGAACTCGCACGTGAACGCGGTCGGTGCAGCGCCGGAGCCGTGCTCGAGGATGCCGGTGTTGTAGTCGAGGTCGAGGCCGGTTCCGCCCGTCGGCGTGAACGTCCCCGGCACGATCTTCTGGAGGATCCGCGAGCGCGTGAAGGTGTCGCCGTAGATGTCCGTCACCGAGTACAGCCGCGCGAGTTGGCTGTGTGTGGTGTCGATCTCCACCAGCGCGCACGTCGCGGTCGTGACCCGGTAGTCGGTCCAATCCTTGAAGCGGAAGCCGTACTCACCGCCGCCCATCGACATCCAGAAGTCGCGCACGAGCTCGAACGCTTGTTGCAGCCGCGCGACGTGGCTGACCTCCCATGCGCCCTCCGGCTGGTCGGCTTTCGGATACCGATGGACGAAGCCGCTCTGCAGGCGCACGCGGTTCATCGGCCAACGAAGCCCGCCGATGGCGCCGCGGGAGATGAAGTCCGGGAAGCGTGCCTCGATGAAGTCCGGCATCAGAGCCTCCGCGCGCTACCGCGCAGCGTCTCGAGCACGCGCCGGCCCATCTGCTGCTGCGAGGGGCGATTCGAGGTGTTCGGCACGTTGAACGTGAGGTTCACGTTCTGAATCGGCGCCTGGCGCCGATCCTCACCATTGCGGTACATGGCGTTCTCGTTCGCCGTCATGACCCGCTCGCCGCGGTGGATCACGGCGAGTTGCGTCTTCGGCACGAAATCGATGCCCGTGTCGTAGGTGCCGAACTGCGGACCTGTGTAAGCAGAGCCGCCACCACCGCTGCCGCCGAAGAAACTGGCCAGCATGCTGGCGAAGCCGCCGGCGGAGTCTCCCGCCGCGCTGCCGGCAGCCGAAGCGGTCAGCGCCGCCGCCGCAGAGGACAGCGCAGCGGCGGCGCTCGTGTGGAGCGTTGCCGCCGTCGTAAGCGTCGTTCCGGCGGTAGTCAGTGCCGTCGTGGCTGCGGCCTCCTTGCCAGAGCCGAGCACCTTCGACAGGACGTCGCTGACTGTGCTGGCCGCATCACCCTCGGATCCCGGCTCGATCGGGCCCGCAATGCCGGGGACCGTGTTGCCGCCGCCAAAGAGCTTCGAGAGGGCATCGCCAAAGCCCGAGAGCGCGCCGCCTTTGCCGAACAGGCGCTGTCCTAGATCGTTCGCGATCACCTGGGTAATTTGCGAGCCGAGCTGGTTGACGCCGGTCTTGATGACGTTGAGCGCATCGCGCGGGTTGGCGACGAGATTTTCTAGCGTCGAAGAGAACGCGTTCTGCCCGATGTTGTTGAACTTTCGTGCTACGAGGTCGCCTGTCGCGGCAAGCTCCTCGAGCTTGACCTTCATGGCGTCGATGTTGTCGAGCGCCTGCTTGCGTGCCTCAGGGGCTGCGATGGCCTCCGCTACCCGGCGCGCCGCCTCGAGCTCCGTCTTGAGCTGGTCGAGCTTCTCCGCGCGAGCCTCGGACGTCTGGCGCAACGCCTCCAATTCGGTGATCGCACCAGACTGCACAGCGATGTCGATGCGCGCCTGGGTGTCGGCGACCCCGCTGAGCGTGCGCTCATACTTCTGCAGCGCGGTGACGAGAGCTCCGCGCTGGATCGTCTCGTAGCGCAACTCCTGGAACCGCCGCCCGGCTTCCTCGGCTCGCGCGCGGGCCTCCGGGTCCTTCGACCTAAGCTCCGCGTCAATGCGAGCGAAGCGGTCGCGGTTGGCGAAGTCAAAGCCAGCGCGCGCCGCTGTCTCTGCGTCGCCACTCAGCGCTGCGAGCTGAACCGCGAGGTCGGCGTAGCTATCCGTCAGCGATCGAACTGCCGTCTGCTCCTTCACATCGAGGTCGACAAGCTTGCTCTTGAGCTCGAAGCGCGCCTTGTCGCTATCCGCGCCGATGCCCTGCAGCCGAGCGAGCAGCCCAGCGCGCTCCTCAACGGACGTGGACGGAGCCGCCATCAGCGCTTCAATCGCCAGTCCCTGGCGGCCGAGCCCATCGAGAACCGCCTGCGTCGAGGCTTGAGCAGCCTTACGCTGTTGTTCGAAGAACTCGGTCGTCGCAATCTCGTTGCGCGAGTAGCCGGCCTCGTAGAGCGCCGACTCCCTGTCGATGGTGTACTTCGTCTCGGCCAGGAGCGAGGCGTTGGCGGCGTTCACCGACTCCACACGCCGCTTGAGCGCTGCCTGGTCGCGGATGTACCGCTGGTTCTCGGCCTCTTGCTCGGCGGCCTGCCGCGCCGCCGCGTCAGCGTCCAATTGCTCCTGCGTGACGCCAGAAATCTTCCCCGAGGCGAAGCGCGGGTTCCGACCGCTGCTCGCCCCGGTGATCGTGCGGATCACGTCGATGCCTTGGGCAAGAAGGCCGCCGTAGTTGCGGCCACCCGTCGCCAAGCTCGTGAAGCTGACTCGCGTCTCCTTAGCCATACGATTCAGGCGATCCAACGCGGAGGTCGCCGAGTCGATCGACGACGTGTTATCGGCCAGCAGCTTCTTGCCGAGCACCTTCTGCAGGTCGTCCCACGACCTGGCCAGCCGCTGCGTCGCGCCATAGAGGCCGGCGCCGTCCGCCGCCGCAACACCGCCGATGGTCTTGCGCAGCGCGTCCAGCACGAGCTGTTGCGCCTCGGCTTTCCGGCCGCTCTCTATCAAGCGGGCGGCAAGGTCCTTCTGCTGTTCACTGAGGGAGATACCCGCTGCGCGCAGCGCGCGCATTCCGTTCTCCGGATCGGTCAGCGCCTTCCCCAGCGCGCCTGCGGCCGTCGGAAGATCGGTGTTGAGCGCAACAGCGAGGTCCGGAGCGAGCTTGATCGCGTCGCGAAACACATCGCCCTGCACGGTGCGGAAGCGGAGCAGCGCGGTCTCCGCTTTACGGATTGCATCGTCGTCGAAGACGGTGCTCTCCTGGATCTGGCTGCCGAGATCCTCGAGCTGCGTTGCCGTGAGTCCGGCCGCATTGCCCGTCGCGCGGATCGTCGCGTTCAGCGCGTTGAGGCTGCGCTCGCCGTCGATTGTCTTGGCGCCGAGGGCTGAGACAGCCTGCACGAGCGCGCCTACGCCGAGCGTGACGCCGACGGCGGCACCCACGGTCCCGAGCGTGCCGTAAGCTGACTTGACGCCCGCGACCGACTGCTTGGCGAGCCCCTCGATGCGGGCGAACGCGACCTCCCATCCAGTGGCTTCCGCCCGGATCGGAATGCTTACGCCATCATTGCCCGCCATTGGCCCCTCCCCCGTTCTGGTGATCCCGGATCTGCGCGAGCAAGCGAATCAGTCGCGACACATCCCGAACCCCCAACTCCTCGACCACCACTTCAAGTGCCGCCCAGTCAAACCCGCCCATCAAGTTCCATGCACACGTCGCCTGCGCGATCTCCGGCGAGGTGTTCGCTGACCGAAGCTCGGGCGGCAGGCTCGATTGCTCCAGCCAGCTCGTCAGTTTTTTGCGTCGGCCTCCAAGGTCGCGACGTGTTCCTTGTAGAGGCCGACGATCGCGTCGCTCAGTCGGTCCCAGACTGCCGGCTTGTCCGCCACCCACTCGCCCCACGCCTCAGCGTCGAACGGCACCGCCTCCGGCCCACCGCCGGGCACAAGGTCAAGCTCCTTGAAGTCCCATCCGATGACATAGGCGCGCACCATCCCGAGGCCGGGCCCGACCTTGCCGAAGAGAACGTCTTCGTCGGTCGGGCGCCGGATCGTGTAGGTGTGCCCGTCGATGTCCGGAACGACGCGCTCGCGCGCCCTCCGGATCTTCTCGGCCAGCTTGCTCACGAGGCGTAGTACGTCGGCGAGCCGTAGGCAGTAATGACGGCCGGCGATTTCACGACGTCCTGAGCGTTGCCAGTGGGCGCGCCAGAGAAGCCGACGTAGCCGCAGAACACCATGATCTTTCCGCCGGTGCCGAACTGGTACTTGAAGCACTTCTGTGCCTGAGCATCCGACGCCGCCTTCATCGCAACCTGGCCCGCGTCGGCGCTGTCCCACAGGTTGTCGAACGTGTAGTTCAGCGGGTTCGGCAGACCGGGGATCTGCTGCTTGATGTTGACGTGGATCGTCGTTGTATCGATGAAGTCGAAGTCGCCGCCCGAGGCGGAGATCGACGTCGCCGTCGTAATCGACGTGCCGAAGGTGATCTTCGACGCCGTGCCGGACGAGAACGTCTCGAACGAGGTCGAGTCCACGCCCTCGGCCGCGAAGGAGTCGGTCGTCGTCGATGCGACGCGAACCACCTTCTTGTCCATCTGGTACATGCCTTGGATGGACAGGAGGACATAGTCCCCGTTGCTGTAGCCGTGTGCGGTCGAGGAAATCACCGCAGGACTGGCCTTCGTGATATTGGTGATCGTCTTCGTCGCGGCGGCGGCACTCTCCATCGAGACCGCCACGTTGGACCACTTGGTTACTGCCATGGCCGTTCCTTTCGTCTCAGAGCGCCGCGTCGGGCGCGTTGTCGTGCGTGAAGTAGTTGACGTCGTAGAGCAACGTCACGGTTCCGAGCGGCTTCTCCGTGCCGTCGACCATCTCGACGGTCGTGGATCGCAGCACGATGTCCTTGGCGATCGCGAGGACGCTGGCCGGTGATGCGAGCGCGACCTCCACCTCCTTCGCGATCTGGTCGAGCGCGTCGTCGAGGTCGTCCACCGCGCGGGCCACGCCCACGACCTCGAGCGGCATGACGCGCTCGAGCATCCGCGGCGAGTGGACCGTCTGCGGCTCAGCCGTCTCCGGCGCGCCGGCGGCGACCCGAACCAGCAGCCCCGGCAGATCGGCGCGCTCCAGCGGGTACACGCGTGACATGAACACGCGCGCGCCCGTGGTGGCGAGCCCAGCAAGGGCCGCGGCCGCCGCTTCGCGCAACTGCTTGCGGACGTGATCGGCCATCAGTCCTGCTCCTCGAGGCGAAGCAGGACGACGCCCGTGCCGTCGGGCTCGACGCCGCGGACCTTGTACGTCGTACCGTCGATCTCGAGCTCGTCGCCATGCTTGGCCGCCGGGACATCGGCCGCCGCGCACTGGAAGACCGGCGCCGCACCTTCGACCAGGCCCGTCGGGTCCACGTAGGCCCGGTCGAAGATGCCCTTCACCGTGACCGGGTCGTCGTCGCTGTCCGCGGACAGGTACGCGGCTTCGCTACCGAAGTCGGTAGTTGCGAAGAACGGCGCCAGGTCTTCGGCGAAGGGCATGGCCGGGTCGTTACTGGTTCTTGAGCACGCCGGCCATCGACAGGCCGATGAGGATCGGGCCGGTGGTGACCGTGCCGGTGAATTTCACGTGCGTGCCGAGCGCCTTCCGATCGACGTACTTCGCTTCGATCTTGTTGGCAGCGCTGACGCCGGTGAAAGCTGCGGTGCCGTCGGCGAACGTCACCGTGCGCGCGCCCGTGCCCGAGCCGTCATCGGCCGTCTCGAGGATGGCCGCCATCGAGCCCGTGACGGCGCCCGTCTGCAGGAGGAACATGACGTCGCCTTCCCACTTGCCGACGGCGACCCACGAGGAAGTGGCAGCAGCCGTGTTCGCGGCCGACACCGGGTTGAGCAGGATCGTCGGAACGAGAGCCTGGAGCGTGACGTTGAGCATGGCTACTTTCCTTTCTTGGCCGCGTCGGCCGGTTTCGATTCGGTGGTCGGCTGGTCTTCGGCCGGCTTCGCTTCGGCCGGAGGGTCGATGAACTTCACCTTTCCGCCGGACCGCAGTTCCGTGGCAGGCACCCAGGGCAGGACCAGCTTCGACCCGACGGCCATAACCTCACCGCCTCGATAGAAGGCCCTGACCACCTCCACGTGCTGCTTTTCAGGGGGCTTGAACATGGGCGATCAGGCAGCCCCTTGCGGGGCCGCCGTCCGATTGGTTAGGTGATGCTCGTGGCCTGCGAGAAGGCCGTCGGGATGCGGATCGCGATGTCCACGCTGTAGAGCGCGCGGATACCGATGATCGCGGCCTGGAAGTTCGCCTGCTGGTTCACCGCGACCTCGAGCACGCCCCATTCGCCGATGACCATCTGCGACCAGTCGCCGTAGATCATCGTGGCCGAGGCCATCTGATTGCTCGACATGCCCGGGTAGCCGTCGACCTGACCACGGCCAAGGCGGCCTTCCCAGATCGGCGACGCCGTGTTGGCGTACTTCACGCGCGCCTTGAGCAGGCCCGCGACGGCGGGCGTCGTGACGTAGCCGAGGTTGCCGTCCAGCGCGTTCGCCGTGGCCACGTCCGTCTGGAACTCGACGATCTTCGCGTAGTCGATCGACGTGCCCGTGACGCTGCCGATGTTGGCCGTGTTCGTCAGGCCAAGCGGTTGGCCCGCGTTACCCGAGCCGCTGATGCCGGCGAGGTCGACTGCTGTACCGACGTCGAGCGCGAGGCCCGACATCACGAGGCCTTCGACCGAGGGGTCCGACTGCAGGAGCAGTTGACGGGACACCTCGTTGTACGCGCCGCAGGTCTTCGGCGTCATCGCGATCTGGCCGAACGTCTGGCCGGATTCGGTGATCGGCGAGCCTTCCGTCGCGAGCCAGTAGCCGGTGGCGCCCGCGGTCCGCTTCGGGATCGTGATGTTGCCTTGCAGGCCCGCGAGACGCGTCGCGCCCATCGCGTAACAGACGGACGCGTTGCGCAGCACGTCCACGAAGCCGCGGTTTTCCGTGCTCACGAGATAGCCGCCCGCGCTCGGAACAGCGGCCGTCAGGTCACGCTGCATGGCCTGGCGAATCGCTTCCATCGGCATCTGGCGAACGAGCACGTCCAGCGGCACCAGGATGCCGCGGGCGTTCTCGGGCGCCTTGCCGGTCTTGTCCTGCACCGCCTTAGAGGCGGCGAGCTCGAGGCCTGCCTTCTCCCAGTTGCCCGAGACGATCGCGTTCACAGCGCGGAACAGGGACCAGTTCTTGACGTCCTTCTGCTCCATGCCGAGGAACGAAGGGGCAGCCTCGGTGACCTTGCCGCGCTCGACCATCACCTTCAGGATCTCGTCGCTGACGACTTCCAGCGACGTGCCATTGGCGATCCAGTTGCGCTCGAAACGCTCGTCGAGCTTGTTCGCGCGGCACAGGTTGATGATCGCCTGCTTGCGGGACGCCTCGAGTTGCTCCGTGCTTTGTTTGCCCTCGGCCTGCGCCGGAGGGTCCTTGACGTCGGTCGTCATGGTGATGCTCCTTATTTCGGCGGTCTTCGCCGGGGGGTTGTTGGCAGCGTCCGCCGCCGGGTCTGACGTCTCGGTCTTGACGACCTCGACTTCAATCTCTTCGTCGTGGGCCGCGCGCCCAACGCCGACGCTCGCGTCGGCAGGGATCG
>ERZ650311.850-NODE-850-length-17090-cov-7.987555_pt1 | contig 17090 bp, 13 predicted proteins | sample MGYA00376247_ERZ650311 | MGnify/ENA primary metagenome ERZ650311 (study PRJEB26733, sample SAMN07839324) | wastewater metagenome | biome: small river; feature: stream; material: water | place: USA: North Carolina | collected 2016-07-28 ... | reverse complement strand
CTCGACTGCCCAGTAGGTGCAGATTATGTCGGCGCCGGCGCGCTTCACGCTGTGAAGTGTCTCCAAGATTGCCCGCTCTCGGTCGATCAGGTCCGCGGCCGCGGCAGCCTCCAACATGGCCATTTCGCCGCTGACGATGTAGGCGGCAACCGGAACATCCACGGCAAGCCTGGCCTCACGAACCACGTCCAGGTATGCGGTGGCTGGCTTGACCATGATGATGTCCGCGCCTTCCTCTACATCCAGGCGGATCTCTCGCAGGCTCTCCCGTAGGTTCCGCGGGTCCTGCTGGTAGGTCCTGCGGTCACCCTCAAGCTGACTCTCCACGGCGTCTCGGAATGGGCCATAGAAAGCGCTGGCGTACTTGGCTGCGTAGGCCAGAATGCTGACTTTCTCATGTCCGGCGTCGTCCAGCGCCTGGCGAACAAACCCAACCTGGCCGTCCATCATGCCGCTGGCGCCAACCGTGTGGGCACCGGCCTCCGCAAGCACAACCGCCATGCGCGCATAGTGCTGAAGTGTGGCGTCGTTGTCCACGCTGCCGTCGGAAGCAAGCACACCGCAGTGGCCGTGATCGGTGAACTCGTCCAGGCAGAGGTCCGCCATCACAACCAGACGGTCCCCAGCGCGAACTGCAGCCACCGCCACAGCCCGAGAAAGAATGCCTTCGGGGTTGCAGGCCTCGGTGCCGCTTGAATCTCTATCCGCCGGGATCCCGAACAGCATGATTCCGCCGATTCCGGCATCGATTGCCTGATAAACCAAGTCAACCAGGCTGTGCAGGTTGTGCTGCATTACGCCCGGCAACCCTTTGATTGGGCGCGGCTCGGCCAAGTCTTCTTTGACGAACACCGGAAGAATCAGCTGGGCCGGATCCACTCGGGTTTCGGCCACCAGATTACGGATGGCCGCGTTCGCGCGCAGTCGGCGCGGGCGTTCTGCTGGATACATCAGCGGCCTCCCTGGTTGGTGTCAGCTTGAACAACTTCCTTAAGCGTATTGGCGATGGTCAGTGGCTGGGTATCGCTGGCTATGGCTGCGACTCTCAGGCCCAGTGACTCTGCCACCTGGGCGGTGGTCCGCCCGCCACATACCGCGGGTAGGTTTGCTAGACCTTCGGGAAGCACATCGGCCCCCTCGGTTACCCAGTGGACCAGGGCGCGGGCGGCGCTGGGGCTTCGAAGCAGCACGGCCGAAAACTCACCCGTGGCTACACAGGCGGCGCTCGCGGGTTTTGACGGAACAATTGCGGTCTCGTAGACCACTTCGCTGGCCACCTGCCAGCCGGCAGCTGCCAAGCCTTGATAAAGAGTTTTCATGGCAAGGTTGCCCGCCGGAACTAAAGCGCGAATCGGTCGGCCCAGAATCGCAGCCTCCGGTGCTGCCTCGGCAACCAGTTGCTGGGCCAGAGCCTCACCGTATGGTTCGCTCGGTACGAACACGTCGTGAATCCCAAACTCGGCAAACTTTGCCGCGGTGGCCGCCCCAATTGCAGCGAATCGCACTCCGCGCTGACGTGCCTCTGCCATCGCATCGGCCACGGCCGACTTCCGGGTAAGTTCCCAAGCCAGGGTTCCCCAGCTGCGCAGGCCGTTCAGGCTGGTTGCAATCAACCAGTCGCCACGCTGCAACAGCCCAAGTTTGGCCAGCAAGCGTCCCGCGGCGTCCAGGCCGGCCTGACCCGGTACCGGCTGAATCGTCAGGTATGGGTCAATCACGGTTGCCAGCCCCAGGCTTGCCAGGGCAGCCGCGTCTTCCTCGTTGTCAAAAGCGCGAATCAGCAGGATCGGTGCGGTCATTCTCCGGCATCCAACCCTGGACCATTTTGGGCGATCCGCCTGCCCACTTCGGTTTCCATTAGTTGGGCTGCGGCAAACATGCCAAGTTGATATGCCTGGCTCAGGCTCTCGTGGGAATCTTTAGCCGGGTTGACTGGTGCCGATACCTCGAAACGTTCGAAATCGATCTGGCCAGCGTCGTTTGGACGGGGATCGCTCAGCTCGGCCCGCACCGTGAGGTGCCCGTCCGAGTATTCCGCCACCGCGCCAATCGCAGTGCTGCAGGTTGCTGCTACCCCGACCAACACGGCACGCTCCGCGGTTGTGATCAACCGGGCTTGCCAGTCATTCAGCAGCCTCAGCTTGGCAAGAGTCTCTTCGTCATCGCTTCGGCACTCGATGGCTAGAGCGCCCTGTGCCGGTGCCGGCAAGAGAATGTCCAGCCCCAGAACCTCCGCGGTCTCGTCATAGCGGCCGATGCGCTTCAAGCCGGCAGCGGCCAGAATCGTAGCGTCATACTCGCCGCGCCTAACCTTGGCGATCCGGCTGTCGACGTTGCCGCGAATCGGCACAACCTTCAGGTCCGGTCGCACATAGAGCAGCTTGGCGCTGCGCCTGGGCGAAGACGTTCCGACCACGGCTCCAGCGGGAAGCTGGCTCAACTTCAAGTTATCGCGGCTGACCAATACGTCGTGAATATCTTCGCGCGTGGGAACCGCTGCCAGGGTTATGCCCTCGACGTTGCCGCTCGGGAGGTCTTTGAAGCTGTGCACGATGAAGTCAACTCGGTGGTCCAGCAGGGCGTCCCGCAGGGCATTCACAAACAAGCCCGGAGTCTTCGATTCCTGCAGTGGGACGGTGGAGTCGTCGCCCTCGGTGCGGATGATGACCTCTTCGATCAAATCTGTCACCGAGCCACCAAGAGTGTCGGCAAGGGTCTGTGCGACCAAACCCGACTGGGTTCGCGCTAAAAGCGAACCGCGGGTGCCTAGCCGGAGTTTGGCCAGTTGCACTTGCTCAGCGCTACTCATCATCATCGCCTAGCTGTTGCAGATCTATACCGAAAAGTGTCTTAACCGCTTTCAGGTAGTCTTCATGATTTCCGGCCTTAGCCAGCTCTTTGGCGTTTACGGTCGGCGCATGCAACAGCACATTTGCAACGCGGTTCAGCGATCTGGCTACCTCGGTGGCGGTCTCTTCGCCGCTTCGCTTCCTGACGCGTTCCACCTCATCTTCCACCCAGGTAGATACTTGGCCTCGGAGTCTGGCGATAATCGGATCAACCGACTTAGCGGTTTGTTCAGCTTCGAAAGCCGCAACTGCCGCGGTGACAATCTCCCTCGCGGCAAGCAGCGACTCCGCATGTTCGGCAGGTGCATGCCTATGGATGTAGGCCAGGTCCATTACCTCCACACCTGCAAGTTCATAGGCGTTAGGAGCCACACTCTGAGCCAGCGCCACGTCAACCACCTTCAAGCCGTCGGTAAGCCCTAGTTCGTTGTGGAGCTTCAAAACATCCAGCGCCAAGTGGTAACTGATGCTGTAGTTTCTGCTGCCACTTGCGGTAACGATTAGGTCGGCTTTGGCCAGTGAGGCTCGAAGCTGCCCACGTTCCACGGGGAAGGTACCACGGCCATCACTGAAGGCCTCCGCCCGGCCGCTTTCGGATTGCACCAAAATCTTGGTAACTCCAGCGCGCTGCAGTGCCGCTACCGCCACTCGGGCATACGCTCCGGTCCCAAAGAGAACCACGGTCTTACCCCGAAGGCTCCCGTGACGTTGTTCGTGAAGCTCCAGACCGGTGGCGATGATCGACCGCCCAGCGGCACCAAGACCGGTTTGAGTTGTCACTTTTTTTGCCACCGAGGCGGCAGTCTGAAAGAGCGAATTCAGAGCAGAACTTGCCTGGCCAAGGGTCTGAGCTTCTTGGAGCGAACGCTTTACCTGGCCGGCGATCTCCGCCTCACCGACCACCATGGAGTCCAGACCAGAAGTCACCGAGTAAAGGTGTTGAGCAACCGAAGAGCCATAGCTGACACGCAGCACCTTGGAAACATAATCCGCATCCAAACCCGAGACAGTCGAGACCACACGAACGGTCTCGTCGATTGCCTGGTGATAGTTCTCGGTGTCTAGGTAGACCTCGAACCGGTTGCAGGTGCCGATTACCACTCCACCAGAAAGACTGGCTTTGGAAGCATTGTCGGCACCGAGCAGGGTCTCGCGAATCTGGTTCGTGTGGTGCTCCAGGCTTTCCAACTGCTCCAGAGGGATGTCGTTGTAGTTTGCACCGATAAGAACGAACACCACGAGTTCATTGTAGACACGGGCCAGAACGGGTTATCTGACAAGTTGTCAGACTTCGTAAAAAGCGAGGTTCGATACTGGTGCGGTGAATCTTTCTCCAAACCACCCCTTGGCTGCGGGCGTCACCAGCGAGTCACTGCTGGTCAAGGCATACCGTGGCGAACGGACCGCGCAACTACCGATTTGGTTGATGCGTCAGGCGGGTAGGTCGTTGCCGGAGTACCGCGCAATCAGGGCCAAGGTTGCGATGCTGGATTCCTGTTTGATGCCGGAACTTGCGGCGGAAATCACCCTGCAGCCGGTGCGTCGGCACGGCGTAGATGCCGCTATCTTCTTCAGTGACATCGTGGTCCCACTAAAACTTGCAGGTGTGGATGTTGAAATCCAGCCGGGCGTCGGTCCAGTAATGGCAGCTCCGGTGCGCACCAGGCAGGCGCTCTCGCAGCTTCGCGAGTTAGACACCGAGGCGCTGCAGCCCATCATGGAGGCGGTTCGCCTGACCACTGCGGAATTGGGCGAGACCCCGCTAATCGGTTTTGGCGGCGCTCCCTTCACCCTCGCCAGCTACCTGATCGAGGGTGGTCCCAGCAAAGAACTACCGGCCTGTCGATACCTGATGGCGAATGATCCAGATCTCTTCAACCAGATCCTTGCCTACTGCGCCAGAATCACCGTGGAGTTCATTCGCGCCCAGGTCGAGGCAGGCGCCAGTGCTCTTCAGGTATTTGATAGTTGGGCGGGCCGGCTGGGTCTTGAGGACTATCTAAAGTTTGCCGCCCCGCATTCATCCAGTGTGTTTAGCGCCCTGAGCGACCTGCCGGTGGCAAGGGTGCATTTTGGCGTGCACACCAAACCGCTGCTGCGCGCGATGCGGGAAACCGGTGCCACAGTGATGGGCGTCGACTACGAGACCAACCTTGCGGATGCTGCAAGAATCCTGGCCGACTCCGACGGGGTCTCAAGGGTGCCACTTCAAGGCAACATCAATCCGGACTTCCTTGCAGGGGAATGGCCAGAGCTCCAAGCACACGCGAAGCGGGTCATAAGCGACGGGATGGCAGCGGTTTCACACGTGGTGAACCTTGGGCACGGTGTGCCGCCAACTACCGACCCCGACATCATTACTCGCTTGGTAGCACTTGTTCATGAAACCGAGGTCACGTTCTAGTGCGCGCAGCGGTCATCGGTGGCGGAATCAGCGGGCTTGCGGCCGCGCGTCGCCTTGCGCTGGCCGGCCACATTGTGACCCTATTCGAGGCCGACGCTACCGTCGGAGGCCTGATTAAGCAGGTCGACCTCGGTGGCATTTCCGTGGACATCGGGGCGGAGGCATTCGCCACCACCAGACCAGAAACCCTCAACCTGATTGAAGACTTGGGGTTGGGCCGGCGGGTGGCAAGCCCGTCGCAGGCCGAAGCCCGAATTCGGTCAGTGGATGCATTTGGCGACCCCAGTTTGAGCCGAATCCCCAGAGGGTTGCTGGGAATCCCGGCAGACCTTTCGGATCCCATCCTCACCGAGACACTGGGCTCTCTGGAAGTTGCTGCCGCAATACTTCGCGATTCGAAACCGTGGCAGCTTGAGTCACCGGGGACTCTTGGAGCGCTGGTCGAAGAGCGGCTGGGGAAGGTCATCTTGGATCGGTTCGTTGCTCCAGTGGTGGCCGGCGTTCACTCCAGTGACCCGCGATTGCTGGAGGTGGAGGTAGTTGCCCCTGGATTGTTCCAGAAGGCAAAAGAACTGGGTTCGCTCTCCGGAGCCGCTGCCGCGATTCGCGCCAACGCTGCCAGGCCAGGTTCGGCGGTTGCCAGCCTAAGGGGCGGCATGATCACGCTGGTGCAGGGCCTGTCAGCCAGCCTGGCTGCGCTGGCGGTGGACGTCCGGTCCGGCACCGCGGTAACTTCAATCGAGCCAAAGGGCGAATCCTTCCTCCTCCACTCTGGTGCGCTCGAAGCCAGCCAGTCCGGCCGTTCTGGTGCGGAGGTATTTGACTTGGTTGTGGTGGCCGTTCCGGCGGGGGTGGCCGCTAGGCTGCTGAGCAGTTTTAGTGATCTGTCCACGCACCTGGCCCGCGTTCGGATGGTTAGCGTAACCGTGGTGGCGATTAGAGCGAACAGCGCCACTGTTCCCGCTGCACCCTACGGTTCGGGCGTCTTGCTTGCCGCCGGCGATTCGCTGGTCAAAGCCAAGGCCTGCACCCACAGCAGTGCCAAGTGGGATTTTGTAAACCAAGACCTAGAGCCCGAAGGTCACATTTTTAGGCTCTCATACGGCCGTGACGGGGTCGCACCTGCGCCGGATGAGTTGCTTCTGGAGACCGCCCGAAGTGACGCAAACCGGCTGTTCGGGTTCAAGCCAGAAGAGATTACCGCCATGGCGGCTCACCGGTGGCAAGGCGGATTGGTTCAGTCTGGTGTTGGACACCGAGAACTGATCCAGGCCATTGAAAAAGAGATTTCGAAAATTCCAAATCTAGCCGTGGTCTCGGCCGGCTTGGGTGGAAATGGAATCACTGGCGCGCTTGCCAGAGTAAATCAGCAACTAACCAGAATCGGAGCATAAATGGCACAGATCGAACAACCGGGGCAAAAGGTACCTGCCCGGGTAATCAACGAGACGATTCGCTACACCGCATTCACGACCTTCAAGCGGCATGGAAACATATCAGATGCTGCAGGCGCCAGTCAATCGTTCGCTCATTTCATTGCCAGCCAGGCGAGCCAAGACGTGGTGCTGCGCGGCGCGTACGATGTCAGCGCCTTGAGGGCAGACAGTGACCTGATGCTGTGGCTGCATGCCCCCACGGCGGAGGCTCTTCAGGCAGCTTTGCGGGATTTTGGCCGAACTCAGCTTGGGGCGGCATTCGGTCAGGTATTTAGCGCGGTTGGCATTCACCGTCCAGCGGAGTTCAACAAGAGCCACGTTCCAGCATTCATGTCTGGTGCGGAGCCCAGGGACTGGGTTTGCTTCTACCCATTTGTTCGCAGTTACGAGTGGTACCTGCTGCCCGAAGAAGAGCGAAAGCAGATGTTGTTCGAGCATGGCATGGCGGGACGACCATTTTCAGGAATCCTAAGCAACACGGTTTCCAGCTTCGCCCTGGGTGACTACGAATGGCTCCTTGCACTTGAGAGCAATGACTTGCACGAGATTGTGGACATGATGCGAGAGCTGCGCTCCACCACCGCGCGCCGCCACGTGCGTGAAGAGGTGCCGTTCTATACCGGCCGCATCTTGGATCCCGTCACGGTAGCCGAGCACTTCGCTTAGAAAGTAGGGACTAAAAATGAGTTACGACGCAATTCTTTTGACCAGTTTCGGTGGCCCCGAGGGGCCAGACGAGGTCATGCCATACCTGGAGCGAGTGACCGCCGGCCGCGGAGTTCCCTACGAGCGCCTGGTGGAGGTGTCACACCACTACCTGGCTCTCGGTGGCGTCAGCCCGATAAATCAGCAAAATCGAGAACTGCTCGCCGCGCTGCGTCAGCACCTTCCGACCAGAGGCATCGACCTACCGATTTACTGGGGTAACCGAAACAGTGAACCGTACTTCGCCGATGTGCTGAATCAGATTCACTCCGATGGACATAAAAAAGTGCTGGCGTTTGTGACCAGTGCCTATTCCTCCTATTCCGGCTGCCGTCAGTATCGCGAGAACCTGGCCGTGGCGCTGCAGGAAACTGGACTGGATTCCAAGCTGCAGGTAGACAAAATCAGGCACTACTTCGATCACCCGGGATTCTTGGCGCCGGTGGCAGACGATTTAGCGGCTGCTGTCCGTGACCTAGGCGCTCGATACGGTGCCAAGCAGGTTGCCATCATGTTCGCAACTCACTCGATTCCCAACGCCATGGGAGAGACCTCTGGGCCACCTGAGCGCAGACCTGAACTACAAGCAATGTCTCTGCAGGCGCCGGATCAGTTTGGAGAGCAACTGCTTAGGAGCCAAGGAAAGGAAATTCCTTGGAATGAAACCAGAGCTTCCGGTGGCGCCTACGCCGCGCAGCATCTGGCGGCGGCGAACGTGGTGATGCAGTTGGTTGCCGCTCAGTTGGGAGAAACCGTAGAACTGCCCCACTGGTCGCTCGTTTACCAGAGTCGCTCTGGCTCGCCGAGCGTGCCGTGGCTGGAACCTGATATCAATGACGCTATCTCGGTGGTTGCGGTTGCGGGCGGTAAAGCAGTAATCGTGGTACCTATCGGTTTCGTTAGCGATCACGTCGAGGTGGTTTGGGACCTGGATAACGAGGCCAAAGAAACCTGTGAAGCTCTGGGTCTGGCGTTCTATCGAGTGCGAACTAGCGGAGTCGCGGCAGAGTTTGTGGACGGCATTGCTGATCTGATTCTGGAGCGCCAAGAGCCAGCGTCGAACTCGGATCGCAAGGCTCTGAGCGGACTGGGACCCTGGCCAGATTTCTGCAAGGCTGACTGCTGCCCAAACGCGCGCAGGCAGCTGCCGGTGATTGCTCAGGCGCAATAACCCTGGCTTGAGGTAGAAAAGTTCGCTTTAGCGTATAAAAAACGGCCGTCTCTTCCCTGCTGCTGACGGCTGGATTAGCCTGTCTCTATGCCAGAAAATCAGGGAAACCGCACCCAGAATTCAGCCGAAAGAAACTACGGACAGGGCGCCAAGGGCGAGCCAGCCGCACCGAGCACGAAGCGTGCCAGTGGCTTTGGGCGACTGCGCTACAACTTCGACAACGCAGTAGCCAAGACCGCCACCTTCATCGGATTCTTGGCGTTGGGCACACTCCTTTTTGCGATCGTGATTTCCTTCGTGCGTTTTGCCACCGAGGGTCCGCTTGAGCCAGGCCAAAACTGGTTCGATCGCTTCTGGGACACCCTGAGCATCCTGTTCTTGGGTGGCGGAAAGCCGGATGCCAACTGGGGTCAGCGCATCCTCGCTCTGGTCTTCTGGGCAACCAACCTATCTTTCACTGCGACCATTGTCGGTTTTGTCTCCAGTCGCTTGAACGCGGGAGTGGCACACCTGAAGAAGGGCCGCAGCCCAATCATCGACAACAACCACGTCCTGGTGCTTGGCTGGAGCAACCGAGTCTTCGCCCTGCTGAAGGAACTTGCGGTTGCCAACGAAAACGCCCGTAAGCCACTGGTGGTGATTTTCGCGGATAAAGACCGTGAAGAGATGGAAGAAGAACTCAGCGTCCGCGCCGGTCACCTTGGCAAACTGAAGGTGGTCACCCGCCGCGGTGACGCAACCAACCCCGAAGACCTGAAGCGCGCCAATGTAACGGGTGCCAAGAGCATCATCATTCTGGACAGCGACGATTCCGGCGATGCCACCGTGGTCAGCACGGTTCTGGCGGTCAAGGCGGTCAACGGCAACCCGAACTCGGTGATTATTGCCGAGGTTGACGACCCGTACACCGCAGAGGCGCTTTCCATCGCCACCAACGGTCAGGTGCGTTCCATCCGCAGTCACGAGGTGATTGCTCGCGTTACCGCGCAAGCATCACGCCAGCCCGGACTGGCTGCCGTCACCCTGGACCTGCTTGACTTCGCCGGTGACGAGATTTACTTCACCGAGGTTCCCGCTCTGGTGGGCAAGACCTATGGCGACGCCCTGCTGAGCTTCAACACCAGCAGCATCATCGGAGTCCAGGGAGTGGACGGCAAGCCACTGCTAAACCCTGCCATGGACCGCAAGCTGGCCAAGGGCGACAAGCTGATTGCCATCGCCGAGGACGACGACAAGGTGGTTTACACCGGAGTCGTCGAGTCTGCCAAGCCAGCGAAGAAGGCCACCGCGACCGCTCGCACCCCAAAGCCGGAACACCTGCTGGTAATCGGCTGGAGCAGCATGGGCCAGTCGGTGCTAAGCGAACTCGGTGGCTTCCTGCCAAAGGGTTCCACAGTGCACATCGTGGCACAAAGCAAGTACGTGCCGGCCAGTGAACTTCAGGGCCTAAAGTTTGGCGACATCAAGGTGACTACGGCCACCACCAGCGGTGACATCCACGACCTCATCGCCGCCGCCAGTGCCAAGCGCTACGACGAGATCATCGTGCTGGGCTACCGCAACGCGATCAGCGCCACCGAGGCCGATGCCCAGACCATGCTGCTGATGTTGCAGTTGAACCAGCTATTTGCCGAGGACGGAAACGGCGTGGAGCCAACCCGCCTAGTTGCCGAAATCCTGGATAGCCGTCGTGCAGAGTTGGCCCGCGTTGCCGCCGAGGGAGACCTGGTCATCAGCGACAACCTGGCTGCCCTGCTGATTGCACAGGTTAGCGAAAATCCGGCTTTGGGTCCGGTTCTGAACGACCTATTCGACCCAGAGGGCAGCAGCTTGTTGGTGAACGACGTTTCGGATTACTACAAGCTTGGAACCACATTCAGTTACGCCGATTTGGTGGCCAGTGCGCGTCAGTTTGGTGAGTCGGTGATTGGTTATCGAATCCGCGCCAATGACGCTGTCGGATCATCCAACGGGGTTTGCCTCAACCCAGCCAAGGACGCTGGTTTTACCGCCGCAGCCGGCGACGGCGTGATCGTGATTGGCAGGCTGCAGCGCTAATGTTGCGTGCGCTGCGGCTGCTAGCGGCTACGGCTCTGGCCATCGGGCCGGCGGTTCTGCCCGCCGTTTCGGCCGCAGCCGCCGGCCTCACCTTTACCACCAGCACCGTCGAGTTCTACTTCAGCGGTGATGCCGGCACCTCCTTCGAGTGCCAACTGGATTCCGGCTCGGTGTCTCCCTGCAGCAGCCCCGCTAGCTACTCCGGCGTTGCCAATGGCAGCCACGTCTTCAAGGTGAGACCAGTGGCCTCGGACGGCATCGCCGGCGACTTTCAGGTGATCAACTTCACCGTGGCAGTCCCGGTGGCCAAGCCGTCAGCCAGCCCGAAGCCTTCACCGAGTGCTTCGCCCACGGCTAGCGCCAGCCCCACCAGTAGCCCACAGGCCACAGCCACAGCAACTTCCAGTCCGGCTGCCAGCCCAACGTCTAGCCCGGCTGCCAGCCAGACAGGCCAAGTAAAGCCAACGGACTCGCCTTCCGCGGGTCAGGCCGAGTCCAGCCCTGAAGCAACTGCAACACCGGCCGAATCAACCCCCGTTGAAACAGCAGTGGCTGAATCACCCGTTGCTGAACCCAGCGAATCCGCCGCCCCCGCTCCGGATGCGGCTATCGGTGAACCCTACGACCCCAACGGCACTCCGGCGGCCCGGGCTGCCACAGTTCAGTCGGTCACCACCGGTGTGGTCGTTGCGGCCACCATGGCGGCGGCCGCAGCCGCAGCAGCCTCTGCCAGTGCGGCAGCCGGGGCAAGTTCTGCCTCAGGAGCCAGGGGAGCTTCGGGTGGGTCTGGGGGCTCCGGCTCTGGTGGAAGTTCAAGCTCAGACACCTCGGTGCCAGACTTTGAACAGTTGGATCTAGCCCAGGATGGTCTGATACTTCAGCACCGCGGTTTGGGTGACGCCTGGGCACTTGGTGTGCCCGCCTGGTTTGGTTGGTTGGACAAGCGCTCCCACCGAACAGTAGAGCGTGTGGCACCGTTCAGCCCACTACTAGCCAAGGTGTTCAACGATGGCTCGTACCTGAGGGCAATGCTGGGTGTATTCAGCCTGGTTCCTTCGCTGATTGCCCTAATTTTGGGTTTCAACCCAGGCTGGGCAACCCTATTGACAATCGTCGTGCTGGGAATTTTCGATGCCACCGCCGGTTTCTTGGGCGGTGTGGTCTTCGTCTCGGCATTCGGGATCACGGCCGGAGACCTCGCAGACCTCTCTGGCGGCAGCCTGCTGCGAGTCGTTTCGGGGCTGTTGCTGATTGCCGTCGCGCCAGGCATTGTGGCAACCACTTTCCGCGGAATCCGCAGGGCTCACACCACGGGCCTTGCACTGATTTGGGAACGCTTGATCGACCTTGCCCTGACGCCGTTTATGGCCGGCTGGACCGTTGCCAATCTGGTGGGCGGGCTAAATGCGTTGGCGGGCGTGAACCTGGAGATTTCCACCCACGCAACTCAGTTTGGCTTTGCCGTTGCAATCGCAATGGCCGGCAGAGTGTTACTTGAGGAAGGTGCGGCCAGGTGGTTCCCGGAGCGCCTCAATGCGATCAACCCCGATGAGATTGAAGACCCAAGCGTCCTGCAGCGGTCGGTTTCGCTGGCCCTAAAGTTTGTGGTTTGGATGCTTCTGGCCGGTGCGCTTCTGGGATTCAGCTGGCAGGTCTGGTTGGGTGCAGCGTTGACGATCTTGCCCAGCATCGCCGGCTGGTTCAGCCACCGCTTCCCAAACCTTCCCTGGCTCTGGCGCATCCTGCCGCAGGGTCTCCCGGCACTGTTCGTCAGCCTTGCCGTGGGTGCACTTACCGCTCAGTTCGTCAAGCTGGCAGTCGGTGACGTCCCGGCTCTGGCGGCCTGGACCAGCCTCATCATCCCGCTTCCGCTGCTCGGGCTCTCGGTGGCGGGTATGTTTGCCCGTCACGGCAACGTTGACGCGGAAGGGGTCGAGGAGGAGCGCTTCAGCAAGCGTCACGCTTGGATCTACCGAGTTGGCGGCGTGGTTGTCTTCGTTGCCGTGCTGCGCCTGGCTGGGCTGATTTAGCGGCTACAACCTGATGGTGGTCATCAGTCCACCGGCGGTACTGGGTGCCAGAGTCATGGTTCCGCCGTGCTTGGCAACAATACCTGCCATGATGCTCATGCCTAGCCCGCTTCCGCCGTTTTCGCGGCTACGCGCCGGGTCGAACCGTTCGAAGAACCCCATCCCGTTTTCGTAGGCCTTTTTGCTCAGGCCCGGCCCGGCATCTGAAACCGTGAGCACCGCGTGCCCATCGGGTTCCGAACGTAGCCCGACGCCGACCCCAACGGCGGCACCGGTGTGCCTGCGAATGTTGCCGAAGAGATTCACCAGCAGCTGATCCAACAAGCCTTGGTCGCCGCTAACCACGACGTCATCGGCGATGTCGGTCTGAATGTCTCGACCCGGCTGCAAGTCCTGCAGTAGCGCGACCTGTTCGCGCACCAGTGACGAGAGGTTGACCGGCGAAACCTCCAGCGGGCGGCCCGCCGCACCTAGTTCGGTCAGGAGTAGAAGATCCTCGATTAGCCGCTGCATCCGGTTCACCTCGGATTGCATCTTGGCCACGGCCCGGGCATTGAAGTCTTGGTCGTTGGTCCTGGAAGGGTTGGAAAGCAGCTCCAGGTAACCCCGAATCACCGTCAAAGGTGTGCGCAGCTCGTGACTGGCGTCACCCAGGAATCGCTTCATCGCCAGCTCGTTTGATTGCAGCTGGCTGACCATTGATTTCAGCGCTTCGCCCAGCTGCCCCACCTCGGTGATTTGGTTGGACACCGCAAAATCGCCACGGCCGCCCTGCGCCAGGTTGCGAGCGGTCTTGATCATGCCGCGCATTTGCCTTAGGTCGCGACGTATCAGCAGTGCCACCAGAACGACCGCAATCAGGTCGGCCACCGAAGTGTAGAGAATCAAGCTGGTCAGTGAGTTTTGCAGGCGCAGCTGAGCATCCGCTAGCGATTGGAGCAGCACCACCCATTCCTGGTTGGCCAGCCGGACCGACTGCAGCAGGTAGCGCTTCCCGTCGGTTGCCTCCCGCGTGACCGGGGTGGAACTTGCGGCCTTGAGAACTGAGATTTCCGGTTTGGCAGCCAGCGGAATCTGACCCTGTCGCACCACTGTCAGGGTGTTGCTGCTGTCGATCAAGCCGACCGTGAGGTCCTGCTGATAGCTGAGCATCAGGGCGGTGGAGAGTTCCTGTCCGGCAGCAGTGGCGATCTGGTTCTTATCGCGTATCAGGGCCTGCCTGGCCGTGGAAACCTCGTGCTGGTAAGCCCCAAGGGTGGAAGCCGCGCCTACCGAAAGCGAAACCCCCGTAATGAGGGCAGCCGCGGTGATGGTGAGTCGGGTTTGCAGGCGCATTAGTCTACGATCATGAAGCCGATGCCGCGGATGGTCTTGATGCCCTGCCAGTTCTCGGTGTGCAATTTCTTGCGCAGATAGCTGATGTAGGTGTCAACCACGGTGGCGCCAGTGGCAAATCCATATCCCCAGATTGCGTCCAGCAGTACTTCCTTGCGGATGGCCTTGCGAGGCTGACCCATCAGGTAGCGCAGGAGTTTGAACTCGGTGGGGGAGAGTTCCACCGGTTGGCCGTCTAGCAGCACCTGGTGACTGTCGTCATCAAGCACGAGCGGCCCGACGGCTAGCCGAGCCGATTCCGGATTGTCCAGCTTGCCGCTGCGGCGCAGGATGGCATTCACCCGCAGGATCAATTCTTCCAGGCCGAACGGCTTGGTCACGTAGTCGTCCGCGCCCAGTTTGAGGCCGTGGGTGACATCGCCACGTTCCTGGCGGGCAGTGAGCATCAGGACAGGGGTGTCATTGCCCTGCTCTCGCAGGCGTTGGATGAGCTGAAAGCCATCGAGTCTTGGCATGTTGATATCTGCGATGATCAGGTCTGCTGGCTCTTCCCGCAGCTGCTTCAGTGCGTCAAAACCGTCCAGGGCAATGTCCACTTCGAAGCCCGAGATACTGAGGGCGTCGTGCAGCATCTCGCGAATGCCGGCTTCGTCGTCCACCACCAGAATCTTTGCCATGGCTATAGCCAACCAGAACCGTCAGTCATTCACAAAAGCCATGCCAACTTTTCACAAAGTCTTCACAAGAAAAGTGCGAGAAACTTGTGGCATGAAGATTTACAAGGTTGCTCTGGTCACGGTCCTAACCGCCTCGCTGTTTGGCGCGGGTTCGGCCGTTGCTGCCAATGCGGCAACCGACAACCCAAGCGTTTCGGCAACCCAGGCCCCAGTCACGGCCCCGGCATTTGCTGATGCACTTGCCGCCTACAACACCGCGGCCGCTGCGCTGGCCGCCACTTCGGCAGATGCTAATGCCACCAACGCTGCGAAGCAGCAGGCGTTCAGCGCCGCCAAGCAGGCCTACAACCAGTTGTTGCGCAGTGCCCTTGATGCACGCGCGGTTGCCGACAAGTCCTTCCGCGATGCCATCAAGGTGGCCAACGACAACTACCGCGCCAGTCGCGCAACCAAGGGTTTGACAGCAGATCAGAAGCTGGCCGCTCAAAATGCATTCACCGGAGCTGTGGCCGATGCCGCTACCGCACGTGACCGAGCCTATGCGGCTCTGGCCTTGCCTACTGCTCCAACTCAGCCGGTCTTTACCCCAAAGCCGGGCAAGCAGGGTCAGTCCGGTAAGGGCCCAAAGAACTAATAGCCAAAGAGAAATCCCCCGTCGGTGACGGGGGATTTTCTATTTAGCCAAGCTTGCGAATGCCAGCCCACTCGTGGTGGCGACCGTAGGTGCTGAGTATGAATCGCACCACGCGCTCGCTGAAGTTCTTAACCTCGTAGCCCTGCGGAAGAACCCGGTCTTCCTTCGGTGGGTTTGCGATTACTTCTTTTAGACCGTTGATGATCTCGTTGGCCTTCAAGCCAACCATGATCATGGCGCCCACATCGATGGCCTCCGGGCGTTCGATGCTGTCGCGAATGGTCACAGCCGGGAATCCCAGGATGCTGCTTTCTTCGCTGATGGTGCCGCTGTCACTGATCACTGCCTTGGCGTTGATCTGCAGCTTGTTGTAGGCAAGGAATCCGAACGGTTCGTGGAAGATCACGCCCGGGATCTCGGCGTAGCCTGGCAGCTGCTCCAGCTTCTTGCGGGTTCGGGGGTGGGTGCTGACCAGCACTGGGAGTTTCCACTCGGTGTGGATTGCCTTCAGTGAGTCCAGAAGGTCCTGCAAACGCGCGGGAACGTCCACGTTTTCCTGGCGGTGTGCGCTGACCAGGAAGTAGCCCTGCGGCTGCAGCTTCAGCTCGTCAAGGACGTTGCTGGCCTGAACATCGGCAAGGTGGTGTTCGAAAATTTCCCGCATTGGCGACCCGGTCATCATCAGGCGTCGTGGGTGAATGCCCTCGTTCAGCAGGTTGCGCTTGCTGTATTCGTTGTATGGCAGGTTGAAGTCACTGACGTGGTCAACCATGCGGCGGTTGCTCTCCTCCGGAACGTTCTCGTCGAACGAACGGTTGCCGGCCTCCATGTGGTACACGGGGATGTGCATGCGCTTTGCCAAGACCGCGGCAATTGCGCTGTTGGTGTCACCCAGGATCGCAACGCCGTCTGGCTTGTGCTTGACGAAGACCTCTTCGACCTTCTTCAGGGTGTCACCCATGACGGCGCCGAGCGAGCCGACCTCGACGTTCAGGTAATAGTCCGGCTGGCGAACCTTCAGCTCTTCGAAGAATATGTCATTCAGCTTCGGGTCCCAGTTTTGACCGGTGTGAACGAAGATGTGGTTCGCGACCTCATCCAATTTGGCGATCACGCGCGAGAGACGGATGATCTCCGGTCGAGTGCCGACGATGGTGACGATGGTTGGCTTGGTCATTAGAGTCCTAGTTCCTGTCGGATTTCTGGCAGGGTAAGCAGCTTGGCCTTTACGCCTTCGATGTCTAGGCGCTCGGTGTTGTGGGAGTGGTAGGCCTCCAGCTCGTTCGACTGAGCCTGGCCCTCTTCGAAGTACACCGAGTAGTTCAGGTCACGGGCATCCAGCGGCACTCGGAAGTAACCGCCTTGGTCTTGGGCCGAGACGCGCTCCTCAACTCCCAACAGGCTCTCGTAGAGTTTCTCACCGTGGCGGGTGCCGATGTTCTGAATCCCAGGGTTATTCACGCCGAATAGCTCGGCAAGAGCCAGAACCAGAGTCTCCACGGTGCTTGCCGGCGCCTTGCGCACGTATAGGTCACCCGATTCTCCCTGAGTCCAAGCGTGTAGCACCAGATCCACGCTCTCTGCCAGAGACATCAGGAAGCGGGTCATGTTGGGGTCGGTGACGGTAATCGGTTTGCCGGCCTTGAGCTGGCTGACGAATAGTGGGATCACCGAGCCACGCGAATACATTACGTTGCCGTAGCGGGTAACGGTAATGCGGGTATTTGAATCCAGGTTGTTTCGGGCAAAGGCCTGCGCGGTCTTCTCCATCAAGGCCTTGCTCATGCCCAT
>ERZ650311.848-NODE-848-length-17094-cov-3.735020_pt1 | contig 17094 bp, 10 predicted proteins | sample MGYA00376247_ERZ650311 | MGnify/ENA primary metagenome ERZ650311 (study PRJEB26733, sample SAMN07839324) | wastewater metagenome | biome: small river; feature: stream; material: water | place: USA: North Carolina | collected 2016-07-28 ... | reverse complement strand
AAGAGGATTCCAGGTGCCAAGACGGCGTTGTTCTCGGTCATCAGCATCGAGGTGGCCTCGCGGTTTGCGGTCGAGATGGTAACGGTTAGGCCGTTCAGTCCTGGTTCGAAGTTGACCACCTTGTCGAGGTCGAAGACGCGGGTCTGCTGCGGCCCGGTAAAGATGACTCGAGTGGTCGTGTAGCTCACCGAACCCATGTCGATGCCGACCAGTTGCGGCGGGTTTCGAACAATCTTCCCGCGACTGCCACCAACGTTTGCGCGCACTCGGCCGAAAATCGGAAAACTTACGCCAGCGTTGCCGCCCTGATAGGTGGAGCCACCGCTCTTGTATTCGCTCAAGCCGATGCCGTCGATTTTGGCGATGAACTTTTCACCCTTTTCGAGCGAGAAGTTCGCGCTGGTCGAGAAGCCAGACTTCTGCATGTTTTCTAAGGCAAACGCCTGGGCGGTCAGACCCGCCCAGAGCTGTTCGTTGTTGACCTTTTTGCTTCTGGCTGTCGTGAACGCGATCACTACGGCCGCAACGGCGGCGGCTACATAGATGTAACCGAGCGCGGGATTGACCGCGAAGACCACAAAACCCACGATCACTAAAAACAGCAGGCTGGTGAACAGCGTCGACAACGAAACCCCCGAAAGTTAGGTGAACAGTGTTTTCATTATGCGCGCCACAAGCGACAATTAGTTGGTGAGCGAACCAGAAGAAGAACTACACGAAGTCCTCGTGCAGTGGGCTAGGCCTACGCCCGAAGGCTATGTGCCTTTCTATCGCCTGTTCTATCTGCCAGACGTCCTCGACTTGAAAAAGATCGGCTACCCGATCGAAAAGTTTGAGGCCCTCTTTGACCTTCTCGAAGACGCCAAGGTTAGCCAGGCGCAGAGCATTCACCGCCTGCTGCACACCCCCGGCGGCAACGCAATCTGGAACCCACTCAAGGCTCGCCAACTCGAGTTCAACGTGCGCGCGGCCATGCACCGCTACGGCCTCAGCGATGCCCCGAGCATTCTGCGCCGAACCATCGGCAAGGCTTTTCCGGGCGACCACCTCACCCACCTCGCGATGGACATCATCAACGTCTTCTTCTGGGCAGCACTCGCCCAGATTGCCCGCGACTACGCTTGGCGCTCGCCGCAACTCGAATACATGGCCGACTACCTTGAATACCCGATCCGAATGGCCTTCGGTGTCACCGCGCTAGAGAGGGCGAGCTAATGGCCCGTTTAGAAGTTGTTCGAGGCGACATCACAACCTTCGAAGCCGACGCAATCGTCAACGCAGCCAACAGCCAGCTGCAGCACGGCGGCGGGGTGGCGGCAGCAATCTCAAAAGCCGCCGGACCCGAACTCCAAGCCCACTGCCACAACATCCCGACAGTCGAAACCGGCGATGCGGTAGTCACCCCCGGCTTCAACCTGCCCGCCAAGTTTGTGGTTCACGCGGTCGGGCCGATCTGGCAGGGCGGCGGCAACGGCGAACCAGCACAGTTGTTCAAGGCCTACTACCGAGCCGCGCAGGTGGCTGCCGAAGCAGGTGCAAAGACCATCGCGTTCCCATCGATCTCGACTGGCATCTACGGCTACCCAATCGAAGACGCCGCCGAAATGGCCGTGGCCGCGTTACTTGAAGCGCTCGCCGACTTCTTGATGATCGAAAAGATCACGATCGTCACGTTCTCTGAAGAAGATTTCGCTGTTTTCTCCGAGGCGACCGATGGGCTGTTCGACTAGTGCGGTAGACACCACCAAATCGAGCACCTAGTCTTGTCAATAGTTCTGTTTTAGGGGGAACCAATGATCGTCTGCCCAGCCTGTGGCCGCCCGACCGAGGTCGGCTGGACCACCTGCCTGAACTGTGGCAAGGCTCTGACGCCTTCTCGAGTCACACCGGGTCAGACCCTGCCGGGTCGCGAGATGCCTCAGGCACCTGCGCAGCCGCAGTACCAACAGCAGCCACAGCAGCAGTATCAGCAACAACACCAGCAACAGCCATACCAACAGCAGCCTTATCGGCGGCCGCGCAAGAGCTGCTTCGGCCGCTTCATTCTCTGGTTGATCCTCGCTTTTGTGCTTTGGTGGCTCGTGACTCACTTCATTCCGGCGATGGCCGACCTTCACCTGTTGTTCGAGCAGGATTACACGACCCCTCGCGAGGTCGGGGAATGGTTCTCACGCCTAATTCCGTAGGTGAATACGTCTGGCTATTCAGTTAGGATTTGAAAACGTGCTACTTAGGGGGATTCGTGAGCGATTTTGACACCAGCAAAGGCAAACAACCGTTGCCGATTTTGTTTGCTGGCTACGCCGCGGTCGTAGTAGTTCTAGTGCTCAGTTTGGTTTTGGCCCCTACCGGTGTGAATGCCTGGTTGCCATACCTTGGCTTCTGGCTGGTCTCGGTTTTGGCATATGTGGTGCCTTTCACAATCTTTGTTTTGGCCAACGGAAAGGTTGAGCGCAACAATGCTCAGCTGGTTTATGAGCGCAAAGCCGTGAACCTCGCGCGATTCGGCTTGTTGGTCGTCGGTTTAATCTCGTCGACCGTCATCGCCTACTTTCTCGCAACCGAAATTTCTAAAGCACTGAACGGTGGCTAAGTTGTTCAAGAAACTCTTTCGCAAAGCTTCAGCCTCGACCGCAGCGCTGACCCTCGGTCTGGCATCAGTCGCTCTTGGTGCGGTAAGTTCGCCGGCCGAAGCCGCCGACAGCTACTCTTTTGCTCGCTGTGTAGAAGACAAGCACGCGGCCAATGTTTTGATCATGATGGACGAGACCGGTTCGGTCTTCAACTCTGACCCGCAGAATCTGCGCGTGGCTGGTGCCGAGGTTTTGATTAACCGTTTGCAGCGCGTTGCCGACGTCTATTCGACTCCGGTGAATGTGATGCTGGCTGGTTTTGGTGACAACTTTGTTGAGCGTTCGGCAGGTTGGGTTTCGCTAGCGCCAGATGCCACCGATGGTGCAAACAGCCTCGTTGCAACCGCTCGTCAGTGGGCAAGCAAGACCTCAAACCAGCGCGAAACCGACACCCTCTCTGGACTAGCTGGGGCAACTCGCGCATTTGCCGCGGTGAACCCCGCAGAGAGTTGCAAGCTTTTTGTCTTCTTTAAAGACGGCGTGGACTTTCAGTCGTTCAATAAGGTCAAAGCAACCGTCGATGGTGGCAGCACCGGTGACTATAAAGAGGTCCAAGCGCTGCTCGACAAAAGCAAGACCGATGAGGCCAACGCACTCGCACGTGACGAGATTTGCCGTCGCGGTGGTCTGGCCGATGCACTTCGCTCAGACGACAACATGTTCACCTTCGGTGTCGCTCTAAACACTTCGAAGGGTGACAGCCCAGGCTTGGCCGACTTCAGTTCGCTCATTCAGGGCGGTGGCGACTGCGGCACCCTGCCACCAAAGGGACGCCTACTAAAGGTCGACGATTCATCGAACCTGCCATCTATTTTTGGTAGCGCGCTAGACCCGGACTTCGTGCCTTCGAGCCACACCGGTGCGTTCACGCTAAACATGCCTCGCGCACTGACTTCGGTAAACATTCTTAGCTCGCGAATTGCGTCAACCTTCGACGACTTCACCATCACCCTGGCCCCGACTTGCAGCCAGACCGAGCCGATCAAGATCGTCAAGGGCACCGACATCAACGGTGACATCATCGGCGGATCGGTCAAGGTGACAGCAAAGTGGGCAGGCGCTAACCCGTCTGAGTCGCAGACCCTAAACATCACGTTGCAGCACACCGCTCTGACCGACCCAACCTGCTGGGTTGGAAAGTGGACCATCAACCCAGGCTCAGAGACCATGTCGGAGCTTTACTTCGACGCCGACCTGAGCGCTGTCGCAAAGTTCACTAACGACAAGGCCGTTTTGGTCAAGGGCACCGACGGCAAGGCGAGTCAGAAGTTCAAGCTGAAGCTAGAGCGCCCGAGCGACAAGTCGACGGTCGAAGTTGCCGCACTCGACCCGGCACTCGACTTCAAGGTCACCGGTTACCTGCGCGACGCCGCAAGCAAAAAGGTTGTCGCCAGTTCTTGGGACTCTCTGGTGATCACCAAGGCAAACATCGACACCGAGCAGACGCTTTCGGTTGACGGCCTCGAGCTCGGCGACTACGAGCTCGTTCTAACCATGAACGTGACGGTCAAAGACTTCACCGAAAAGTTGAGCCCAATCTCGACCCAACGCGCCTTGAAGATCGGCACTCAGGCTGCCGCTCCAACCATCAGTTCAATCAAGATTGACAGCGAAATTCAGGGAACCGAGCGTCAGCCGGTTGTTGTGACGTTTGTTGGCAGCAAAGACGACGACTTCGAGATTTCGATTGCCGACATCAAGACCTCTGTCGAAGCAACCCAGTTTCCTAAAAACCTTGATTACCAGATCCTCCTGCCAGCAGGCGCGAGCGACAACATCAAGATCCCTAAGGGTCAGACTGTCGACGTGACCGTTGAACTCGCCGTCAAGCTCGCCGAGGGCAGCACCGACGTGAACGCTTCGGGACAGGTGCGAGGCAAGCTTGTGTTCGCAGCCAAGGCGCTGAGCGTGACTCAAGACGTTTCGAAGGTCAAGGGCGACTTTGTAGCTACCCAGGTGGCCAGTGCAAACCTAATCTCTCAGCTGTTCTGGACTCTGTTCTTCATGGCAATCGGCATTGCTGTTCCACTAGCCGTACTGCTCTGGATCACCGTGTTGCTTTCGCGATTCCCAGACTCGAGCGTCTCGGGCAGCGTTACCGCCGCTTCGTTCAACGTTCACTACGCAAACGGCCAGGTCACCAACGCGGCAGAGCTAACCGCTCAGGCCGCCGACCTTCGCAACTTCCCGTTCATCGCGATTGCCGAAGACCGCAAGTCGGCGACAATCGGCATGGACACCTTCTCGGTCAAGGTGAACCCGTTCAGCCTCAAGTCTGTCTCGCACGCCGAACTTTCGGGCAACAGCGAGATCGGCTCGAACTCGACCGGCGACGGCAAGCCATACCTTTCGCTCAACCTCGGTAGCGAGTGGGTGTTCTTCACCGGCACCAGCACGGTTGATGTGTTTGCCGACTCGGCGACCGGCATGGGCACGGTTGTCCTAGTCGTCAACTTCAACTCGCAGACTGCACCTGAGCTGATGGCCGACTTCTTGCGCTCGAGCGCTGAGATCCTCAAGAAGCTCCCGCAGAAGGGCGCGGCCGGAATCTTCGGCGACGACTCGAGCGGCTTCGACGCCTTCGGCGGATCGACCAACACTTCAACCAATAACGGCAACAGCGGCAACGACGGCTTTGTCGGAATCTAGGGAATGGTAAACAAATGAGAAAAGTACTAGTTGTCGGCCTTGGTGGCTCGGGCGCAAAGACTCTGTCGCTAATGATGGACGAGCTTCTAGCCGAGCTCAAGTCGAACTACAAGTGGCAGAGCGACAAGCTCCCCGGCTGCTGGAAGTTTGTTTCTGTTGACGTTCCGCAGGTCGCCGAAAACCTCGGCGCTGGTATGTCGTTGCCGATCGACCAAAAAGAGGGTGGCAAGTACATCGGTATCGCCCAGGACGCCGCCACCAAGTACAGCAGCTACGAACAGGCTGCGTTTCGCAAGTTTGAACTAGCTCACGACCCAAACGAGGGCCGCTACGGCCTTCAGGAGTACGCACGCTGGCACCCAACCCACGAGTTCGGTGACTCGCTAGCGGTTGCCGGTGGCGCAGGTGCGTTCCGTGCAATCGGTCGAGTGCTGACCCTCGCAAACTCTGAGCGCATCTACGCGTTCCTAAAGCAAAACGTTGTCGAGCTCATGGGCAGCGACACCGAAGGCGTTCAGCTCGCACAGACCCTGGGCGTGCAGTGGAAGCCCGAGCAGTCACCGATGGTGCTGCTAGTCGGCAGCATGGCCGGTGGTTCGGGTGCGTCGATGCTTCTAGACGTTGCCGACCTAATCAACGCGCTCGCCGCTGAGGTCCCTGGCTTCCGTGGCGACGAGTCCGCCGCCTTCGCTTACACCCCAGAGGTGTTCGCAAACATTGAGGCAGTCGCAACCTCCGGTGGAGGCATCGCGCTCGCCGCAATCTCTGAACTGCTTTCGGCTAAGTCGATGGGCAGCGCAGAGTGGGCCAAGTCGCCAGTCACCTGGAAGGCACTTCTCCCAACCAGCTCGATCCCAGACAAGTCGGTCACCTCGGGCCGTGGCCCGTACCTGACGTTCCCAATCGGTGCTACCACCGGTGGCGTTCCGTTCGGCAGCAAGCCAGAAGACGTTTACCGCGGCTTTGCCCGCGTGCTTTCGCCGCTACTCAGCGACGATGAGCAGCAGGACGCATTCTTCAAGTACGTCACCACCAACTACCCGAACCACCTGATCACTCAGGCTGCCGACGCAACCGGTCTAGCCAGCCCGGTCAAGAGCTCAGGCGCTGGCGTTGCAACCTACCCGGTCTTCTTTGGCGGTTTCGGTTCGGCAAAGCTTGGCACCGGACGCGCTCGCTACCGCGAATACTCGGCTCAGCGCATCGCTCGCCGCGCGGTTGAGGTGCTGGTCAACGGCTTTGTTGACCCTGTAAACCCAGCTGGTAGCCCAGCCGTTTTGAAGGCTCGCGCAGCCGAGTACTTCACCGCCACTTTCTTTCAGCTCGTCAACATCGACGGCCGCCACTCGGGCGAACAGACCTTTGCGGTTGGCAATGTAATCAACAGCGTGCTCAAGAACCGCTCGAACATCGAGGCACTCGCGATCGACCAGATCTCGAAGGTTGCTCCGCTTCTTCAGGGCGAAACACCGGGCAAGCAGGGCGTTCAGGGCTTTGGCCGCAACTGGAAGGCCGAAGAGAACAGCCGCGAAGAGGTTGCCAAGCGTGTGGCCGCAGAGGCTCTCGTCGAGTGGTCTAACCACGTGCTCGCAAACATCGAGAAGGCTTACATGGCCGCGATCAGCGTCTATGGCCTAGACGTCGCCGAACTACTGCTCACCCAGTTGAGTCAGTCGCTCAGCCAGCTTCACGCGTCACTACCCGAGGTCGCGCAGTTTGAGAGTGCGTCGAAAGACACCATCAACAAGTTCCTCGCATCGATGAACGTCGACACCAAGGTCAACTGGAGCGCACACCGCTCGAACTTCGATAAGCACATCGCCGGAATCATCGAAGGCCTAGTCAAGAACTCGGTTTCGAGCCAGCTCAAAGATGTCTTGCCAGAGCTTGCCAACCAGGTAATCGAACAGCTCAAGCGCAGCGGAAAGTCGCTGCTGCAAGAGCTGCAGAGCGAACTCGGTGCTCTACCGGTAGTTATTTCGACCGCCGCGTACCGCGAAGCGCCTGTCAACCAGTGGCCGACCACCGACAACGTGCCGAGCTACTTCGAGCCAGCAGTCAACGAAGTCTTGATTACCAAGACCGCGACCTACGCATCTAAGTTCAAAGAGCACCTAGCCGTCGAAACCGGCAAGGGTCCGGAGCAGTTTGAGGCCGCGCTCAAGGAGGCCGCTCAGCAGGTCATTCTTCGCGCGCATCTCCCGCAGGGTGCCGAAGACATGCAGTTCTTCACCACCTGGGACTACACCGTCACCAACAACGACACCCACCCGCACGTGGTTCGCACCAACGAGTGGAAGCCGAGCCGTATCTCGACTCAGCCGACTCTGCCTGCGTTCCGTCTAAAGCTCACCACCGCCGAGCTCAAGGCAAACGCGCAAAAGTGGATCGGCGTGAACAAGAGTGAGTTCGACAAGTACTGCGCAACCTCGCTCAGCAGCTGGGTTTCGGAGTCACCGGCGAACGAGGCTGCTCTCAAGCAGTTGCTAGAAGAGGCCATCGACTTCGCTAAGCCGTTGGTCACAATCGACGACGGAGCCGCTAAGTTCTTCCACGGCCAGTCGATCGGTCAGAACCTAGAGTTCGTGTTCAGCAAGTTGCCTTTCGCTCCTAGCTCGACCACGGTGACTCAGCTAACCGCAAACAAGTCGCAGCAGTTCCAGAGTGCAATCTTGAACGCCTGCGACCCTGCCGTTCAGCACACCGAGATCACCATCTTCAGCCGCTTCGAAGGGTTCTACTACCCTTGGGCGATGGAGTCGCTGACCACGCCGATTCGTCGCGCATACGAGACCCTCAAGAACAAGAACAACTTGGGTGCGTTCTGGAAGCTGCAGCGTTCGCGCACGCTTTCGCAGGCGCTACCGGTTGGCCAGGACGTCATCGATGCGATGCTTCGCGGTTACTTCATCGGTCGCATCACCGGACGCGTCCAGGTGAAGGGCAGCACGGTTTCGATTTTTGTGCAGCCAGACCCGACCGTCGCCGGTCGCTGGGTCGAGTTCTCTAAGGAGCTTTTGGGCGCCAAGGAACTCGGTCTTTCAAACGGTGGCGAAAGCACCGATAAGCTCAACATCCCGGTGATCCTGCTCGAGTCGCTACCGCTAGCGCTGGTTCGCGTTTACGGTCAGTCGCACGAGTCCATGACCCCGTACCTTGAGCTTTTCCGCTTGGGCAAAAACCTCAAGAAGCACGGCTATGGCATTCGCACCGAGTCGAAGACCGAGCTAGACGAGTGGTTCGTTGGTGGCAGCGAGTTTGAGGCTGTTACCAAGTCTGCACCCGGCAGCGATGAACTCAAGGCCGAGGCCGAGAACATCTTGAAGGTCTGGATCAAGCGTTCGCAAGACGAGTGGAGTCGTGCGCCGCGAAGGAGCCAAGACTACGACTGGCAGATCTTCGGTGAACTTGCGCCGAACATCATTCGCGCCTGCACCGAGTTGGTCGAGGAGCTTAACCGCACCGAACCTAAGCTCGGCGAATTCACCAGCAGCGAAGAACGCTTTGTCGCCGAGGTCTTCGAAGCCCCGGCTTCGACCGAAGAAGACATCTACTAGTCATGTCGGGCAACACGATAATCCTCGGCCGAATCTCTTCGGCCGAAGTTGCCGGTGTTCTCGGTGTCGTTCGCGACTGGACCACCGCGGGACTCTTGAAGCCTTCGCACTGGATCAACCTCGAAACCCCCGAGAAGGTGCTTCGCATCACCTCGGCCGGCGAGACCGAGTTCGCTCTCAACGACTGGATCGCTCAGGGTGCGAGCGACATCAGAATCTATGTCTTGCAGCCGTTACGCGACACCGATTCACTGATTAGCTATGCCGACGTCCGACGCCACTTCAGCGACGTCGCCGCGTTGTCGAATGAGTTACCAAAGATGGTCAACGTGCTGATCCCGACCGATAAAACTCCGAAGCTCGCGAGTTCACCGTTCTTCTTGCAACAGCTGAACTACGTTGCCGAGCCAGTCGACGGTTTCATGCCAAACCAGCAGGCCGTTCAGGTGACCGGCAAGTCGGGTTTCTACAGCCAGCACGCGGCTAAAGAGCTCGCAACCGTTGCCGGTCTTTGGCCGGGGCAGTCGGAGCCTGCGGTTCCTAACCAGTCGAAGCCGGCTGGCCTGCACCCAGACATCGTCGTCGGACGCTCTTTTATGCGCTACGTGGACGCATCTGCGCTAGTCACCTCGGCAACCGACCAGTTGGTCAACGAGGCAAACGACTCGCTGCCGGTGCCAACCGACTCACAGCTCGGCACTCCGTTTGATCGCATTGCGGGTGGCGAACAGAGCCACATCAAGGTAGCGGTTGACTCGTTTATCGAGGCTCACCCAGAACTCAAGTTCAAGAAGACCTGGCCCGAGTACCGTTCCAAGGTCGATGGCCTCACCTTCATGCAATCGCTCACCCGTTTCTTGAAGTGGGCGATGAAGAAGACCCCGGAACTTCTGGTGCTCACCCTTCAGCGCAAGGTCGACGAACTGAAACTAAAGGTCGCGACCCCGGTTCAAGGGCTCTACGGTTTCGACAGCAAGGTTGCCGTTATCGTCGGTGGTGTCTCGGCTCACAAAAACCCCGACGGCAGTGCCCTTTCGGGTGCCGACATCTTGGCGCAGATGAGCAACAACGAGTTCGAAGCCGCAAGTGCTACCCCCGGAGTCGTCGTCACTCAGCGTGCTGCTCCGGCAAACCCTGGCAACCTCTGGCGCGACTTCATTGAGGCAACCGTAGGCATTGCCGATGGTTCTAAGCCTTCGACCGGTAATGCAACCGTGGTGTTCCCTAAAGACGGTGGTCGCCGCATGGTGATCACAAAGCCAGAGTTCATCGGGCCAAACGTAGCCAAAGACGTATTCGAAGTACCCGTGAACGTGACCAGTGCTTTCAAGGGTCGCAAGCTAACCGCCGATGACCCGCTGGCAGCCGAAGTCGTGCTTCTCGAACTCGTCGAGATGCAAAAGAACCGCCGCGACCTAACGCCGGCCGACCGCGGTCAGCTAGCCACCTTGCAAAACAAGCTCGGCGCCTGGATCAACTCGAACACCTCGTTCGTCTGGAAGGTTGGCGAGGCTATCGCATCGCAAATCAACACAGCGGTTTCGGCTTGGTCGACGCTGATCAACGAATCAAACGTTGACGTCAGCGCTATGAACTCGGCGGTAATCGATCGCAAAAACGATGTGGTCGAGGCATACAAGCGTTTCTTCGCCGGCAGCAAGTACATCGCCGCAACAGGCGGTTTGGTGTGGCTCGGTCAGGCACTCTGGCTCTTCATCACCACTCGTGCGTGGCCTGTGCTCGCCGGCAACTGGTGGGTTTGGGCCCTAATTTTCGCAGGTGTGATGTTCCTCTGGAACCTGCTTGGTCCTCTGGTGATTTGGGATGAGCTCAAGGCCTTGCACGTCGCCGAGAACGCCATCGACGATCGCAACGAGCGACTCGCCTACATCAGCAAGATTCGCGGTTCGGTTTGGGAAGAGGTTTATCGCCTCAACTCGCTCTACGGCCAGTACCTCGCCTGGAGCGCTATCGTCAGCCCTTTCATTCACCGCGAGAAGTCTTCGACCGAGAAGGTTTCGGGCGGCAAGTTGACCATGCCAAAGTCGCTACCAAACTCAATGACCCTGGCGGTTATCGAATCAGACCAAGCCACCGCAAGCAGCCTGGCCAAGTCGCTTCAATCGGGATTCTACGAGAGAGGTTGGCTATACAAGGCGGTCGACAGCGCAGTTCTCGGAGCTGGTTTCGGTGCCTCGGTTTGGTCTGACATGCGCGCTTCAGAAAACTCTGAGCTTGCGCGTCTTGCCAGAGCCGCCAAGAGCCCCGAGTTCCGCTCGCTAGTTGCCGATGGCAGCCGAAGTGCGATTCAGGGAATGGCAGGTGGCTCTGCTACCTATCGCAACTCGACCGTCAAGGTGCCAACGGCTATCGACGCCAACCGAAGCTTCACCGGCATCGAGTTCATCTCGGAGCTAGCCAACGGCGGCATCTCGCTACCGGCCAGCCCGATCTTCTCTCCGATCGCCGACGCCCAGGGCAAGCGCAACATTGATCAGCAGAACTCGGTTTTGTTTGTCGATGGCAACGTGACTCTAAACAGCAACATCAACGTCAAGCAGAGCAGTGTTAGCCAAACCGTGGCCGCGCGAAAGCTTGACTTCATGGCGATTCGCTTCGAGGTCACAAAGTTGCTTGAACCTCAAGACCTCACCTTTGAGATTGCGCAAGAAGAAGTTGCGCCTGTCGAGACTCGACGCGAAGACACCGACGGCGACGTTTACTAGCGGTTGTTTTTGAGTAGGTCCACGACCGCGCGCGGTGTTGGGTCGCTCAGGTTTGCTACGGCGTAGCCGCGAAGCCTGTTGCTCTCGCCAAGATTCGGCACAATTCCAAACGGCACCGATCGCATAGCCAAGAGCATGAGCGTGCATTCACGCGCTTCTAGCAGGGCAACCATTTCGTCGACGTCGAAGCCGCCAAGAGTGTTCACGAGAGCAAATAAGACTCCACCGGTCTGGATAGATTCAACTCGCTTGCGCAGTTGCTCAACGGTCGGCTGGGCTGATGCATAGCCGGCAGCGGTGATTGCCTTGACCTGGTTGCGATGGGCTTCGTCAACCCGGGTGTCGAGGTCAACCGAAACCTCACCGAATGTCGCATAAGAAATAGTGAGTGGCGCGGTCTTCACACCAGCGCCGATTGCCTGTGTTGCTGTTACTGCATTCAGGTAAAGCTGGCTTAGAAGATTTGGCAATGAGATCTCATTGACTTCAACGAATGTCTGAACCGAAGTCCAACCGCCGGGGTTTATTCCTCGACCAGCAAGTGCCAGCTCGCGAATGTGCTCCGGATACAACGCGTGATCAGGTGGCAGAGCCTTCTCGCCGATCGTGTGATTCACGTTGCGAATCGTCCAACCTTCGCCTTCGCGCGAAAACTCGAGCAACTCGAGGGTTTTGCCCGATTCAATGGTCGTCGCGTAGTTCTGGTAGCTCTCGCTGCTGTTTGGGTCGTTTAACACCCAGGCTCGTGCGAAAGGGTTCGCCGCGTGAATCTGAAACGAGAAGGAGTCAACGGTCGCTGGAACGCGATCGGTCATCACTATTAGTCGAAGCTCACTGCCCGTTCGGGTTTGTGGCGAGAGAAAGGGCAGGTTTGCTGAGTCGTTGAACACGATCTCTTGACCCCCGAAACTGACCACAAGTGCGTCGTCGAAGGCAACACCCGTGAAGGTTGCAACAAACTGCGTTCCAACCAACGGTTGCCTTTGATTTAGCGCCAAAACGGCCATTATGTTCCCTCCAATACAATGAATAGACTAACTGTTGATACGTCTAGGGGGAATTTTGGCTAGTTACTACTCAGCACTAGAAACCGCACGCACAAGCCTTGGTCTTGGGGAAGACCTTCGCGCTCTGCTCGCTGCCGTCGCGCTGCAACCATCGGTAAAAACCGAAACCGAGCTCGCCTCACTCTTTGCCACCAAAGCCAACCTCGCGCTGAGCTCTCAGCAACTCCAAGACCTTGTCGCCGTCATCGCGGCGGCCACCCCAGCCCCTGTCGCCGAGCCAGAACCGGTTGCTGAACCCGTCGCTGAACCCGTCGCTGAACCCGTCGCTGAACCAGTGGCAGAGGCTGTCGAAGAAGTCGTTGAAGAAGACGACTTTGACCTCGACGAAGACGAAGACGAAGTTGCCGAGGACTCCCTGGACGAGCCGGTCGTGGCCGCGGTTATCGAAGCAACACCTGCGATTAATCCCGAAGACGAGGTCGAACCAGGTCTCAACCCAGACGACTACAAGGTTGTCGACATCGCCTCGGCGAGCTCCGACTTTTTGAGCGTCACCACAAACGACGCGGGGCTGTTCGAAGTCAGCTGGCCTGCGCACGAAGGTGCCGTATTCGTTCTCGCGGTTGGCGAAAAGCGATTCCCAGACGCAATCGAGTCGGGCACCGACGAGCAGATCGTGCTCAGCCCGACCACCAAAAACTCTCGCACCTTCGCCTCTGAATACCGCTACGTTTCGGTTTTCCGCTTCGACGAACCGGGCAAGCCTGGCGTCAAGGTCGGTCAGGGTCGCGCAATCGGTCGACTGCTCAAGTTCGACGTCGAAAAGTACCCGGGCCGCATCATCCTCACCTGGGAGACCGATGACCCAGAGGCAACCGTTGTCATCTTCAGATCTGAACCAAACCAAAAGCTGCCGAAGGTGCCGACCTCAGAGCCTGAGCGCCGCCCAGCAAACGCGTTCCTCAACGAGGTGCTCGACATCGGTGATGCCTACGAGTACCGCGCTCACCTCGAGTGGCGCCTAAACCCGAGCCTGCCTGCCGACACGACCGAGAAAGACGCCAAGCAGTTGCGCGTCGTTGTTCCTGGTGCGGTGCCGCGCGTCGAAAACTTCTGGGTTCAGCGCAACCCTGGTGAAGACGAGGTTTCGATTCGCGTCACTGACATTACGCGCAAGGGCGCCGTGCTCGAGATCTACCAAACCATGGGCGACCCTGGAAACTCGCTTGTTGCACGCGGCAACACCCAGTTCACCCTCGACGAGTTCAACGACAAGTTGTTCCAGTCTCAGGTTGGTGCCAAGGTCAACCAGAACCCAGAGGTCGTTGACGGCGTTCGCACCTACAAGAACGTACCGCTGTTGCGTGACGGCGATGGTGTTACCGCTGCGACCATCACCTACACTGCGGTCACCAAGCTCGGCAACGACGTCTACATCTCGAAGCCTTTCGTGCTCCAGATCGTCGATGACCTAGAGGTTCTCGGTCTCGAAGACTTCTACGACTACCACCTCATGCGCCTCGAGGTTCCGACCGGTGCAACCGAGTTCGAGGTTTGGATCACCGACCTCGACAAGAACTTCGAAGAAATTGTCGAGCTAAACCCGACCCGCAAGTTCAACCGCGAAACCCACTACGACCTGTTCGGTGGTCTTCGCTTCGAAAACACCGACCTGCCGGTCACCCCGCGCAAGATTTTTGTTCGCGGAACCTCGGCCTTCTTCGATGGCCAGAACAACGCCGGTCAGCACCGTGAGTTCATTTACCCAGGACGCGTTACCGTGCGATACCGCGTAAAGCAAGAGATTCAGAAGCAAGAGGCCAAGAAGGGAGGGTTGTTCAACCGCAACCAGCCGGCCACCTCGGCACCGATCAAAGAGAAGATCGAGGTCTGGGTCGACGCCCCTCAGTTCGGCATCAACAGCAAGAACGAGCAGGTTTACCTGCACACCCTGATGCTCCAGCAGCTCAAGGCACTTGACCCACAGTTCCCGCTGATCAAGCGCGACAAAAACTCCGACTACTTTCACGCTCTCGCGATGCTCAACCTCACCGAGTTCAACGCTAATGGCACCTATAAAGAGGTTGTAGACCAGCAGGGTCAGCCGCTAATGCTTGACCGCCCGGGCCGCAACCGCTTCGTTGCGTACTTCGATGACTCCGAAGACATCGTCACCAATGTTTTTGTTATCAACGAAGACGACGAAGTTGCGATGCATGGCAACGGACTAGACAAGCCGGGCCGCCCAGACGCGATACCGAACCCAACTCGAAAGCTCAAGATCGCAATCGTTGGTGCCAAGGCCTCGGGTAAGACCACATACGTTTCGGCACTGCTGCAGTACCTCGAGCACCAGTTTGGTCCGAGCTTCGGCGGACGCCTCGTGCCAAAGCCTGGCGACGCCAAGGCTCTGGAGCGCTCAAGTCAGCTCGCTAACTTCGTGAAGACCGGTATCGCCCTTGACCCAACCGACAGCGCAACCAACTTCACCGACGTAGCCCTCGGTTCGAGCGTGCTCGACCCGCGAACCACGTTTACCTACAAGATGCTTATCTCGGCAGCATCGCCGGTTGGTGAATTTGAGTTCCTTGACCTCGCTGGTGAAGACCTGGCAACCCCTCAGACCCTCAGCCTCTACAAAGACGGCCTGCAAGAAGCCGACCTGATCATCTTCTTGTTCGACCCATTGCAGTTGCCTGAGGTTCGCAGCCTGCTCGCCGGAACCATGGCGATGCCTCCTTCGAACGCAGCCGACCCTGCAATCATCTGGGAGAACCTCAAAGAGGTCATTGGTCCACCAGAGTCACGCAAGAACCCGAACCAAAAGGTTGCCGTGGCGATCTCGAAGTTCGACGCAGTCACCCTCGCGATGCAGTCTGGCCACTTCACGTTCTTCGAAACCTTTGACTCGGCTATGGCGATCAACCGTGACCCTTATGCCACCAACCCGAACCCGCCGAGCCCTGGCGCCAAGCGCGACTTCAACACCCTCGACGGGGGCGACGTCAACTCAGAAACCAAGGCTCTGCTTCGCTTGATCGGTCTGACCGTCGAGGCCGACCTCGACAAAGACCCGGGCGGTTGGCCTGAGCAGAACGTCAAGTACTTCGTGGTCAGTGCACTCGGTCAAGGCATCAAGGGCAAGACCCACGGTTTGTCTTCGTTCCGCATCGGCGACCCGATCCGGTGGGCTCTAGCCAATTGATCGCGCGGTTCATCTACACCGACTGTGAGGCCAGTGGTCCCTTCACCGTCGGCGTAGGCAAAAAGTTCAAGAGCGTTGCGTTCCCGCAGGGGCTCGGCGCTGCCACAAGCGTTGAGAGCCTGCGCGACCGCTTGCCAAAGAACTCGCTAACCGACGGCTTCGTGCTGCCCAAGATTCCCGACTCGATGACGATGGCCGAGTTCGACGCCCTGCCAAAGTCTTGGGCGTTCGCTCAGATCGGCCCAGACACCTTCGCCTTCGAGCGCATCGCAACCGCCGGCAAGTGCTACGGGCGCGACAACCGCTTCGACGAGGGCTTCGTTTTCGACAGCGCGTCCTGGCCGGCACTAGCAAGCAAGTTTTCGCAGGCAACCAAGCCGGTTCAGCTTCGCCCAGCAGACTTCGTTCACTCGACCGGCTGGCTTCACGTTCGCGGCGAACTCGAGCTCGAAGCGGCAACCCTCGACGACGGCTTCTATGAGCTTGAGCCGAACTTTCGCGAGCAGCTCAAGAGCGACATCGCGCTGGTCAAGCGCCTGCCAAACCTCGCGACCCTCACCAGAGCCTTCGCCCACGCGCAACTCAACGGTGAAGCGATCTTCGTGCCAAAGAGCCAAAGCGCGGACTTCTTCTCGATCGTCGGCGTGCTTACTCGCCTGACCGCCCCAACCTTCGCTTGGCAGACCGGCTTCTCAGACGTCTGGGTGAAACCGCGCGACAAGAGCTATGCCGACGGCAACAACCCGCACTTCCTCATCAGCGACGACCACCAGCCGATGCCGAGTGCTTTGGCAACCGCTTGGGGCAACCTGGCTACCGAGGTCTTCGCCAGCGGCGTCCCGGGCAAACTGATGGCCAAACTCGACGACCTCGCCACCAACGTGTTCGCGTTCAACCCGGCAAAGCGCGAGCAGGGACTCAGCATGCTGCCCCTGGTCGTGCTTCTCACCGACTCCTCGGAGCTCGCCGGCAAAGAGCACCTGATTCAACTCGCCGCCGACCTGATCGAACACATCGAACTGCCGCAGGGTTGGCTCGGCGACGCCCAGTCGAGAACCCTCGACAAAGCCCAAAACGCGGTTTACCGCAGCACCCCAAATTCTGAGAGCATTGAAGCGAAACTTACCAACATCGGGGGAGCAGCATGAGTTACTGCCAATACTGTGGCTACGAGCTTGAGGCCGGAGCGGTCTTCTGCTGGGGCTGTGGCAAGAACGACCCGCTACCCGGCTCAGCCAAGCGCGCCAAGGGTGCCAACGGCAACAAGAGCGGTAGCAGCAGCAAGCTGATCCTCATCATCATCGGGATCGGCCTGCT
>ERZ650311.846-NODE-846-length-17152-cov-8.504884_pt1 | contig 17152 bp, 31 predicted proteins | sample MGYA00376247_ERZ650311 | MGnify/ENA primary metagenome ERZ650311 (study PRJEB26733, sample SAMN07839324) | wastewater metagenome | biome: small river; feature: stream; material: water | place: USA: North Carolina | collected 2016-07-28 ... | reverse complement strand
CCTCCTGGCGGGTCGAACTTTGTGGAGGCGCGATGGATTTAAAAGAGCTAACGGGAGTTGATGTTGATGGCCGGTCGAGCGCCATAGGTGCCTTCATCGTCGGCATTCTGGCCGTCCTCAAAAGCTGGCTGGGACGGCGTAAAGAGGATGCGGATAATGCGGCAACCTATGCGACGGCCTTCCAAAACCAGGCGAAGATCTGGGAATCACTCATCGACCAACTGCAAGAGGAAAACAAGCGCCTGGCCTCACGGATCGAGGCGCTAGAAGCTGAGATCAAAACTTTGAAGGGAGAGCGTAAGCGATGAAACGAGCTGTCTTGCTGATGGGCCTGTTGGCGGCGTTACTGGCGTTGGCGCAGGATGTCCCGGTTCCCTGTTTCCCGTGTGAGCCGGACCCACTGGCCGGGTGCGGGCAGTGCCATACCTGGGGTGCGCGATGAGAGCGAGGAGTTGGAAGACAACCACGTTGGGATTCGTGGCCGCGCTGGCGGGGCTGCTGGCCTTGCCGGATTCGCCGCTTGCCCCGGAGCATCGCAAGTGGGCTCAGGTAGCGAGTCTCAGCATGATCGCGGCGGGGTTCACAGCGGCGAAGGATCACCCACCGCCGCAGTAGCGCAGGAAAAGAACGAAAATCAAGGCCAGCGGCAGACCGTATGCGAGCTGGCCTTTTGTATTTCTGAAGGCCATCAGGACATCCTATCTCGTAAAAGCGTATGATATACCCATGCGGGCGGACGGTTTCTATCGAGTTTTCGATCGTAGGTACAAGCGGTTCACTGTGGCCATGTGGAACAACGCGCAGCACTGGTGGGTTCTCACGGAGTTTGATGCTGATGATCCGGCAGCGCCATCCGGGGCTGGATGCAGTGATGCGCGATTTTCGGAAATAGGCGATGAGCCTTTGCCGTGCCCGGCCTTTAGTAGTCCAGGCCGCTAGGAGGGTTTCTTCGCGGGGCCTTCGCAGGCCGGCCGCGGCGAGCTGGTGGGCATGGGCACTTTACGGCCTCACGCACGGTGCGCCAGGCGCGCCCACAGCGCTTGCACTCCACTGGCGGCTTATCTGCCCACCGCGCCTGCGCCGTCTCGCTGGCGATCCGTGAGCGCTTCGCTGGCGGCGTGTTGTCCCAGCGCTGCTTCGCCAGCTCAGCGCCAGGGCTAGGTTTCTTCGGCATGCGATTAAATCATAGCATGCGTGCGCCCGCAGGAAACTCGGCGGTCGCGACCTGATCGCTTTTGCAGTGTGGGCACTTGGTCGCCTTGGGGTGAATCCGCTTCCGGCATGCAACGCACTCCGGTTGTTCCGTTTGGCAGAACGGGCACTTGGTTGCTTCCGGGTGGATCTTCTTCCTGCACGCTTGGCATTCGGCCTGCTTGATGGCGTAGGCCATCGCCACTCCGATAGGGCCGAGAAGGACACCGCCTAAAAACCATCGGAAACGAGGTGCTCCCTTTTTCTCCGCGACGCTCGATGCCCACAGTCCAAATAGAAGCCAGATGAGCAGTATTACCATGCCCAAAGATCGGCAAACTATTTTACTTACTTTAGGCGTAACGATTCAGATTTTTCTCTCACTATTACACGTACCCCGCGTGCATCGATCAGCTCCCAGTGCGAGGTTTGCGCTGAGGCGTCGCTGACACGTGCTCCGCCGCCCACTCCAAGTTTTGCTGGATGCCGATCCGGTCTCGCTCACTGCCGTGTTCCAGGATCAGGTCCAGTTTACGGTGCCATTCCGCATGGCACTGGCCAGCTTCAGTGAGCGCTTTCTCTAGCAGCTCATCCGTGATTTGGTACAGCTTTACCTTTCGCTCTATCGCCATCCGCTTCATGGTCTGATGGAACGACTCTCGAATTTCTAAGCCCACCTTTATCTTGTTTTCCATCAGGCAGATACACTCCTAGCGCGTGGATTTGTGCACTTTTTTCTTGACTTGGTGCTACTTTCTAGTTCACAGTGAAATCACTGCAAGCAATGCAAACACTGAACACAGTAGCACAGGACCTCAATTCCAGATTGCAGGCCACGGTATCGGCGGACGCGCACGATAGGTTACGCGTCGCTGCTGCTATCGCCGATGTGCCGCTGGGTCAAATAATAACGGACCTTGCCCTGGAGCATCTTCCAGAGATTCCCAAAACTAAATGAGGAGTGACGAACATATGGCAAGTAAACAAGAACGCGGGCGGCAGATCAAGTCACCATCCGCGCAAGTGATTGAGTTCAAACCGCGTCCAAACTTTCTTCGGCAGACGGAGGAGGGCATCTTCACCCGCTGGTTGCACCGCGATCAGACGGAGTTGTACCTAGCGGATCAGTATGAAGTGCGCCGGGCCCGGATCGAGGACGCGGTGAAGGCAGAGACGCGGCGGCGCCTGGGACTTCCTCCTGCAGGCCAGGCACGGAGGGCAGCATGACGCTCCTGGAGAAAGCGAAGAAGGTTGCGGACGATCGCCGGAAGTGCGCCGGGACGTTGGAGCAGGTGGAGCGGTGCGAGCTGGCATTGGCGCTGCTGAATGGCGAGATCACCAACAAGCAGGCCGCGAAAGCAATGGGGCATGAATGCCGGATCGTTCCGAGCATCGTCAGTAACTCCGTAGCTCAGGGTATCCGGCATGGCTGGATCAAGGCTGAATTCATCGGCCTGGCTAAGTCGAAAGCGAGGGTCGCATGAGGGGCATGGCGGTGCGCTGCGAAAAGCCCGTTGGCGTTCACCGCGTCGCTGGCGAGATGCATTACGGAGACCGGCTTGTCTCAGCCTGGCGCGGAGACAACGGTACAGAATACATGCAGATCAAGGGCGGTAGCGGAGAGGATTGGTTCCGGGTGGTTCGTCTCAAGCGAATCGCTTAGATGCGCCTAAGGCTTTTTTCTTTGACGATAAATCTTTACATGCGTACGTACGCATGATAGTATTTAAATATGAACAGCACAGCAAACAACCCGTACAAAGAAGCCGCGAGACTGGCAAAGGTTCTCAAGCTGGTTTCGATGTTTCGCCAGATTGAAGCGACCGCCGATCAGGTTCGCAACATGACGGAAGAACAGTGGGTCCTGGCGGAAAAGGCGGCTGAGGTTCGCACGCCGTCCGCTGAGACGCGCGCCATGGTCGTAGACGCTATGAGCCGCCCGCGCTGCACTGGCAATCCGTTCCGGGGGTTATAAGCACATGGACAGCGATCTCGATTACTACCAGCGGAATTTCGGCACGCCTTCCAGTGTCGAGGATGATGACGACGATTACGACGACTATTCCATGGAAGAGGGATGGCCGGATGAGCCGCAGGATTGCGACGCACCAGAGGAGGTAGAGGCGTGAAGGCGGTAATCACTGAGAAAGAAATCCGTCAACTGGCAGAGCGTATGGAAGCTAGCGCTGATTTTTACGACAACAACGGCGCGACCTATTCGGCGGATGCATATCGTACATGCGCTGAGATGGTGCGCTCTTTGATGTCGGAGCACGGGCTATGACGACGCGGGAGTTTTTCGATTCGATTGCGGGGATAGGGCCGGTGGACGTGCTGGCCCTCTCACTCCGCGCCACGCACGCGGGGTTTTCTTCCTTTCCCCTCGCGGCAGAGAGAGACGTGGCGCGCAGTGGGGATGCTTCATCCCCTGCCGCTGGCGGTGGGCCCTTGATTCTCCGGGGGGAGGTGGGGACTCCGCCGCCAGCAAATTTCCTGGAGGCCGCGTGCGACGCGCGGCGGTAGGCGAGTGGATCGAGCTGGCACAGGTGGCGCTGTGGCTGGTGGTGATGATGTGGGTGATTTTCGCAATAGGAGAGTAACCAGATGACGGAACAGATGGCAACGGCGCCGGTGATGGCCGCGCCAGTAGAACAATCGCTGCTTGACCGCATCGTCGAGCAGCAGGCGCAGGTAGCCTCACGCTACATGCCGGTCATGGACACGGCGCAGGTCCTCAAGCGCATGAAGGCTATCAAGGACCTGAAGGAGCTGGTCTTGGTAGAAGGCGTCGATTACGGCGTAATTCCGGGGACAGACAAGCCGGTCCTGCTGAAGCCGGGCGCAGAGAAGATTTGCAGCTTCTTCGGCTACGTGCCGGACATCCAGGTTGTGGCCGAGATCGAGGACTGGCGCGGGGAGCGCTACGGTGAGCCGCTGTTCTACTACCGCTACCGGGTTTCCCTCTTGAAGGACGGAGCGGCGGTTGGCCAGGGAGAGGGCAGCGCCAACACCTGGGAGGCGAAGTACCGCTATCGCTTGGCAGGGCGCAAGTGTCCCAAGTGCGCGAGGGAAAACATTCGCCCGTCGAAGCAGGATGGCGGCTGGTACTGCTGGGCAAAGACCGGCGGTTGCGGCGCGCAGTTTGTGCAGGGTGATAAGTCGATTGAGAGCCAGGAAGTCGGGCGCGTTCCCAACCCCGACTTTGCAGACGTGATCAACACGGTACAAAAGATGGGGCAGAAGCGGGCGTACATTGCCGCCACGCTCTCGGCCACCGGGGCATCGCAATGGTTCACCCAAGACTTGGAAGACGCGCCGGACGCCACCGTCGAGCAGATTCGCCGCGAGGCGGCGAAGGTGGATACCAGCGGGGCTCCCGTGGGCACGCGCCAGGCCGCGTCGAACGTGGCAGAGCGCAAGCTGGCGGAGGCACGCAAGGCGCAGACGGCTGATGCGTCGATTGGCAACGGCAAGCCTGCCGTAGTTGATCCGCATCGCTTGCCGGTCGATTTCAAAGCGATTCTGGCACGGTTTGCGGAAATGAAGAGCCTACTGGGCGAGGATGCTTACTACCACATCCTTGATGGATTCAAGGTGCAGCACGCCAACCAGCTTGGCGACGTGCGGCGGTATCAGGCTGCCTACGATCAGATGGTGGCGCTGGCTCAGTCTGGCAAGGCGGTGATCGCATGAGCGCCGCCCTTACCCTCTACCAAATCCACGATGAGCTTCAGGCGTGGTCAAACAGCCTAGAGCTTGCCGAAACCGACGCGGAGCGCCAGGAGATCGAGGCGCGCATTGCCGGATACCTGAAGGCCGGGCGCGAGAAGGTGGACAGCTTCAACGCCTACCTCGCCCACCTGGAGGCACAGGTGGAACTGGCGAAGGCTGAAGTGGATCGCATCAACGCCATCCGCCGGCGCATTGAGCGCGTTCAGGAGCAACTGGAAGGCTACGCCATCCGCACCATGGAGGACTTGGGCATCCGTAGACTGGAGGGCAATACCAGCTCACTTGCGTTGCGGCTGAAGCCGGGGTCGGTGATCATCGACAAGCCGGAGTTTATTCCAGACGAGTATAAGGAAGCCACGCTCACCTTGCCAGCTACGTTGCTGCCGAAGGTGGCAGAGGCTTTAGGGGTTCACGTGCGGGCCATGGTATCCGTCCGCAAAACCGACATCGCAAAGGCCCTGAAGGCCGGGGAAGATGTGCCAGGCGCAACTCTCGCGTTGGGCGGAAACTCGCTGGTGAGGAAGTAGCCATGGCACAAATCAAAACGTGGCGATGTGATGTCTGTGGAGCCGAGAAGCGGTCAGCTAACCACTGGTACATGGTCGATACGACCACGAAAACCATGGTCATTGCGAAGTGGGATTCCGAGACGGCGCCGGACATGGAGTTTCACCTGTGCGGGGAAGGCTGCCTTAGCGCAAAGGTCGCTGAAGTGATTGGTGAGCAGTGGCGACCAGCGCCAGTGCCGAATGTCCTGGAGGAGATGGCATGCACTACGAAGTAAAAGCACCCGGTATCGAAGCGGAGCGCGTGTTGCTCAGTGGTCAAAACCTGTACGCCGTTGCCGTCGAGGGCAAGGCGCACCTGGTGCCGGGTGAAGTATTCGACCTGTTCTACGCGCTGAAGGCGGGAGTGGAGGCGTTGAAACCGGGACCGGTGCGTCCAATTCCGGGCAAGCCTGCGCCGCTGCCGAAGCCTGCCACCGCGCCCAAGCCCCTGAAGGCCAAGTCAGGCGCCGGTGCTGGTGTGAATCCAAGGAAACGCGGCGAGGAGCTGCGGGCGAAGCTGGTGACGCTCTTGAAAGACGGTCCCCTGACGACGGCTGAGATCGGCAGCCACATCTATCCCGAGCAGCTCAATACGAAGCTGCGGAGCCAGGCGGCGTGGCTGTTGACCAAACAATGCGCGGAGTTTGGCCTCATCGAGAAGCGCGAGCACAACGGGCTGGACAAATGGCACCTCAAATAGAAGTAAAAGATAAGTTGCCGCGCGGGCACGCTTACATCCGAATTCGGAACGCGGAATTTTCGGTGCATATGGATTTCCGAGACAAAGACTGTCCCTTTGTCGAAGAGATGCTGCAGTTGATCTTAAAGCGCCACGGTGAATGGGTGAAGGAGCAGCAGGGCAATGCCAAGTAGCGTCTTAGAGCGCGATGTAACTGCCGCCGTGGTGCGCTTTATGACTGAGCGCGGCTGGGTGGCCAAGCGGCGCAACGTGGGGCTGCTGTACACGAAGGATGGCCGCCCTGTGCGCATCGGTAAGCCGGGGGAGCCTGACTGGATGTTTGTCCATCGCCAGCACGGCTATCTGGAGGTCGAGATGAAGCGGCCAGGGCAGACGCCAGACAAGCACCAAGCTGAGTATCTGGCGACGGTGCGTGCTCTGGGCATCGAGGCGACGTGGACTGACTCGGCCGAGAAATTCGAACGCTGGTATGCAGCGACCTACGAAACGGTTAGCTGACATACCGCCAGACGCGCGCGGCATTCCCTGGCGCGAATGGCAACTGAAGCATGGCCACCGGCTGGCCACGCGGGCAGAGATGGAGGCTGACGCGAGAGCGGCAGCGAAGCCGGAAACTAAACTCAAATTTGGAAGGAAAGCAGATGGCACGGAGAGACGATGAACTAATTATCCTGGGGCGCTTATGGCGAACCCTGAACGGGATGGGCGAAGACGAGCGATGCCGGGCGGTGGACTACCTGGTGAGTCGTCACGAAACGAAGATGCAGGAAGCCCGCGACGCAGCGGATGAACCCGTAGAGTTTCCGGTGAAGGCGTAGCCTGTGGAGGCGTTACTCACAACAGAGGAGGCGGCGACTGCCCTGCGCATCAGCGATGCGACTTTGCGGAAGTGGCGGGCTCGAAGATTCGGGCCTCCGTTTGTGAAGCTGGGAAGCCGAGTGCTGTACAACACGGCGGATGTGATGGAGTGGCTGAAGGAAAACACAAAACATGCCAATCAGGGAACGCGCGGGCAAGTGGCACTACAGGTTCTGGGTAAACGGCGAGGAGTACAGCGCCTCAACCGGATTACCCGCCACCGAACGAAACAAGACAGCCGCGCTTCGCAAGGAAGCGGCGGCGCGGGAGTTGGTGCTGGCTGGGCGGAGTTCGGAGCTGCGCCTTCAGGTAGTCAAATTCAGTGACGCGGTTTCTATGTTTCTAGAGTGGGTAACGGGTGAGTATCGGGAGCATCCGGCAAGCGCGCGCAGGCTGGCTACGAGCTTCGCCAGCATCGGTGTGTTTCTCAAGGGTAAGTCGGTGTCTGCGGTCACGGCGGGCGACGTGGAGGATTACAAGAGCTTCCGACGCACGGTCAGCCAGGTGCGGGAGATCACCTTGCGCCATGATCTGCACGCGCTCTCCGTGTTCTTCCGCTTCGCGAAACGGCACAACTGGTGCCGGGGCAATCCTGTCGATGATGTGGAGATCCCTTCCGATGCGGACGCGGAGCGCATCTATGTGCTCAGTGCTGAGGATGAGGCGCGGTACTTCGCCGCGATCCGCGAGTTGGCGGCGGGTACACACCTAGAGGCCGGGCTGGGCCGGGCGGGGAATCTGGTGATCGTGCGGCAGCGGTACAACGCACTGTACGACGCGGCGCGGATCATGCTGCTACAGGGCGTGCGGCCGGAAGAGGTGATGGAGGCACGGGCGGAGAACGTGCGCGGCCATCACTGGCTGATTGGCGAGGGCAAGAGCAAGAGCGCCAGGCGCACATTGCGGCTTACTGTAGAGGCGCGGGCGATCATGGAAGCGCGCAAGGCGACGGCGCGGAATGGGTGGCTCTGGCCGGGGAAGTTCGCGGGCCACGTGACCACGTTTCAACGGACCCATGATGCGGCACTGGAGCGGGCCGGGCTGGGGTTCGTGATCTATGACCTGCGCCACACGTTTGCCACCAGGGCGGCTGCGTCGGGGATGCCGGTAACCACACTGGCGGCGGTCCTGGGGCATCGAGACCTACGCTGCGTGATGAAGTACGTGCACGTGCGGCAACAGGATATCGACGCCGGTATGGTGATGCTGGATTCGCAGGGCAACCGGGCAGGGACCGGACGCAATGAAAGTGACGAAATCGCAAATGCTTGAAACAAAAACCACAGCGGGCGCTTGTCTATGGGTCTGCAAAACCTTTACTCGTCGGTTCGACTCCGATCCGCGCCTCCAACTCCTTCCTTTAATTTTCAATCACTTCAGAAATCTGCGGCAGCGCGGCAACGTGCTGCGTGTTGCGGCAGAATCCGTGTCTGTTGACGTACCCACCGGACCGGGACCGGACGCGGCTTTCGCGGGCGGTGTGTCATGACCGCGCCGTACACGTTCGGGCAAGCCATTCGGGCGGCCCGGTTAGGCTACCACTGGTGTACGCGGGTTGGCGCAATGATGCGCCTGAGTGGTTCTGGTCCTTGGATGGTGGAACTGTGCCCTCCCGCTCTCGTTGGAGGGACGCCCAAGGGAGAGCACATCATCTGGTGGCCGGAGACTGACACTCAGGAACAATACGCGAAGACCGCACAAATTCTTGATGGTATTCAGCCGCTGCGCGGGATCAAGGCTGTCAAGCGCCCGGTCTGCTTCTTTATTGGCGAGTGCGGAGAACTGCTCTCGGGCGGTGCAAAGTGAGCCGCGAATTTCCTACACTTGCGGTGCTCGGTGTTTATACGGGTATCGTCCTGGAGGACGGCGGATTCGCTGGAATCCATGAAGTCCTGGACCATCTGTATCCAGGCATCACGACCATTGGGTGCGCGGTCATGGCCGAGCAGGCTCAGGCGGAGCTACTCCGTCAGCATCCCGAATTTGCGGACATTCCGTACATTAAGACCTTTTCGTCCTGCAAGGGTTACACAAGAGATGCTCTTGCTCGCTTTGGGCCAACGTTGAGTGTTATCGGCCCAGTTGGCGCGGGCGGTGTTGCATGAGCCTCTACGATCCCAACTTCGAGCTTGACAGCTCCGCTTTCCGCAGCTATCTCATGTTCGACTTCCAGGTCGTAGACCCGCCGCGCCCGGTTCTTCCCGTCATTTCTCAGCCGCGCAGTCTTGAAGTGGAGTTGGACAGCCTGCTGGATCAGGTGGCTGCGCATTCTCTCAAGATCAATCGCGGCGTCTGTCCTCACTGCTACGAGCTTGTCCGCTCTCTTCCCCGCCACATCCGGCGTCACCATCTCAAATCCAAGGTTTCCAATGAGTCAATACTTAGACCTACCTCTCTCTTCCCTGCGCGAGTCGCCAACTAACCCGCGCAAACACTTCGACCCAGCAAAGCTGGCGGAGCTTACCAAGTCCATCGAAGCGCAAGGCATCGTGCAACCGCTGGTTGTGCGGGTCCTCAGCTTCGGAGCCGATGGGCCAGCCAGCAACACCTACGAGATCATCGCCGGGGCGCGGCGCTTCCGTGCTGCAACTGCTGCGGGCCTTTCCGTGGTCCCCTGCCGCATCATGGAACTGGATGACCGCGCCGCGCTGGAGGTGCAGCAAATCGAAAATCTCCAGCGCGAGGATATCCACCCGTTGGAGGAGGCGGCGGGCTACCGGGTGATGCTCACTCAGCTCGATTACACCGTGGCCGACATCGCGGCCAAGGTGGGCAAAGACGAGTCGTACATCTACCGCCGTCTGAAGCTTACGGACCTAATCCCGGAGGTGCAGGAGGCGTGCTGGAAGGAAGAGATCTCGCCCGCGATGGCGGGGAGCCTGTGCCGGTTGACGGCGGCAGATCAAAAGAAGGCGTTGGAGCGGGTGTGTGATCCGGCAGATTGGCGGCGCATCAAGACGGTGCGTGAGTTGCAAGGTTGGGTCGAACAGAACATCCTGATGGATTTGCACCGAGCGAACTTTCCGAAGGACGACGCGGAGTTGGTGCCGTCTGCCGGGAGCTGTGACGCTTGCCCGAAGCGGACAGGCGCGTCTCCTGCCCTGTTCCCAGAGGTGCGGCAGGGGGACACCTGCACCGATCCAACTTGCTTCAACGGGAAGATCGCCGCGCACGTCGAGCGCAAGAAAGCGCAGCTCATCGCAAAGGACCCTGAACTGGTGGTGGTGAGCGGCCAGTGGAAGCCCGACGCGAAGGCTGAGATCAAGGGCCGTGAATCGTATACCGAGCTGACGGCGAAGGAAGCCAAGGCGCGCGACGACGCAAAGAAAGTCCTCGTGGTCGATGGCGAGAAGGCCGGGCAGACCATCTATGTCGCCTTCGACCGCAAGCGCGGTGGCGGTATTGAGAAGACGGCGGCGGAAAAGGCGCTGGAGAAAAAGCGTCGCGACGAGGAGCGCCTTCAGGCGGAGATCCTGAAGCGCCAGGTGTTTGCTGTGGTGGATGCAGCGGAACAATCGGCGGACGTGCGCGGGAACATGCTGCTGTTCGTCACTCAGAGGGTATGGGAATGCTTGTCGAGCGACGCAAGGCGCAGAATCGTGAAGCGTCGCGGTGCCGAGATCAACGGATCGGAAGTCACGGAGGCGCAGGCAATTGGGCTTCTGGTCGAGTGCTGCCTTGTGGACTACGGCGACTACGCCAGCAAGCGCCTGGAGGAAGCGGCGGAGTTGCTGGAGATCGAACTGGAGCCGATTGCCGCGGCCGCGCGGCTGGAGGCGAAGGAGAAGGCCAAGCCGAAGGGCAAAGCAGCAGAGTCCGCGCCGGCTGAGCCTGCACCACCTGAAGGCAAGCTCGCGAAGAAGGCAGCACGGAAGGCCGCATCAAAGAAGCCGGCCGCAAATAAGTCCGTCGCTAAGAAGAAGCCCACCAAGAAAGGGAAGAAGTAAATGAACCAAATCATCATCGTCGGCAACCTGGGAAAGGACCAGGAAACGCGATTCACGCCGAACGGCGTCGCTCAAACGCAACTGAGCGTTGCCACCAATCGGTGGTTCAAGGCCAAGCCGGATGACAAGGAATTCACCAGCGCTACGACGTGGCACCGAGTGGTAGCCTGGCGCGTGCCAGAGGAGAGATTGGAGAGGCTGAAGAAGGGCTCCTGCGTGATGATCGTAGGGCGGCAGGAGAACCGCAGCTACGAGGACAAGGACGGGCAGAAGCGCTGGGTTTCAGAGATCATCGCGGACCGCGTGAACTGGCTGCGTGATCCGCGTCCGGGCGGGCCACGCGACGAAGACGCACCGCCAGAGCGCGATTTGCCTCCAGATATCGACCCTGCGAACGTGCCGTTCTAGCCATGGTTTTCTGGGGAGAGATCAAGCCGAAGCCGTGTCGCCGTTGTGAGCAGGTATTTCAGCGCACAACGGCGAACGCGGAGTATTGCCCGGCGTGCCGTGTGGTGCGCCGTGCAGAGACGCTGGCGAAGGCTCAGCGCAATCGAAGCAAGAGAAATAAAGAAGCCCGCCGCCGTTAGTTTCCAGGCCGACAGCGGCGGGTTACAGACCCCATGGAGGAGTCGTGTCTACGAACGATAGCAAACTCGCCATCCAGCCACGCGAGTATCAGACCCAACTGGTGGATGCCGCGCGCGAGCGCATCCGGCGCGGCAAGAAGCGCATACTGTTGCAGCTCCCCACGGGCGGCGGCAAGACCGTGGTGGCCGCGCTGATTATCCAGGGCGCATTGGCTAAGGGCAAACGCATCCTGTTTCTTGCGCACCGCCGGGAGCTGATCGAGCAGCCATCTCGCAAACTGGATGAGCTGGGCGTGTCACACGGCATCGTGATGGCGTCGCATCACCGCTACCGCCCACTTGCGCCGGTCCAGGTGGCCAGCATTCAAACGTTGGTCAACCGCGAGTTGGCGCATCCACCGGACCTGATCTTCATCGACGAAACGCACCGCGCTACGGCAAAAACTTATCAGAGCATCTTGGAGCGTTACCCGCGCGCCTGCGTGATCGGCCTCACTGCAACGCCGGTGCGGGCCGACGGAGAGGGGCTGGGAAATCTGTTCGAGGACATGGTATGCGGGCCGGGCGTAGCTGAGTTGACCACGGCGGGTTACCTTGTGCCGACGCGGGTGTACGCCCCCAGCAAGCCCGAGCTGAAGGACGTAAACAAAGTCGGTGGCGACTACAACCAGGGGCAACTGGGGCGCGTGATGGACCGCGCATCACTCACCGGCGACGTGGTTGACCACTGGAAGCGCCTGGCGGCGGACCGCCTCACGATTGTTTTTGCAGTGAATGTCGAGCACAGCAAGCACTTGCGGGACCGCTTCCTGGAGGCTGGCGTGGCCGCTGAGCATCTCGACGGAGAGACGCCGATCGCAGACCGCATCGCCATACTCGACCGCGTTGCTACGGGCCAGACGCGCGTGTTGTGCAGCGTCGGTGTGCTCACCGAGGGCTGGGACTGCCCGGTGGTGTCGTGCGCGATCCTGGCACGGCCTACGATGTCCGAGGGGCTGTATCTCCAGATGGCGGGCCGCATCTTGAGGCCGGCGCCGGGCAAGGCTGACGCGCTGATCCTGGATCACGCTGGCTGCACTTGGGAGCACGGGTTTGTGGATGACAAGCGCGATTGGAAACTGGAGCGCACGCGGGGCGGTAGCGCTGGCCCGCGTATCGACACCAGCTTCAAAATCAAGGCCTGCCCGCAGTGCTTCTACGTGTGGAATCCAAAGATCCGACAGTGTACGAACGTCGGGACGGATGGGAAGGTGTGCGGGTACATCTTTCACGTGCAGGACATGATGCCGGAAACGCGGGCGGGCATGTTGAGCGAAGCGGGTGCGGAGCGTGCGGCGCGGTACCGTTACACGTCCGAGTCGCGCAAGCGGGAGCTGTATTTACAGTGGGCGGGCGAAGGCTTGCTGCACGGCTATAAGTCCAACTTCGCGGCGGTGAAATACCGGGCGATTTTCAAGGAAGAACCGAAGGCGGAATGGATGCTGGAAGCATCACTAGGGTACACGACGGCGGAACCGGGAGAGTTGAGGATTGCGCGATGACGATTCCGAATCAGTGGATATGCCAACTGCACGCCGATGGCGGAAAGTTTTATCGTCGCGAAGTTCGGGATGGCCTTGTGGTCGTGAAACGGCTAAAGGGAGAACGTAATTGGAGTGTTTTCCACAAAGGTAGGTTTGTCCGAAACGACCATGCTACCGCCAGGGAAGCGATGGAGCATGTAGACGAAGCGGAGATGTACGGATGACCACAACGAATAGGGCGCTGTTGATGGCCTTCAGGGAGGTTGCTCCCGATGGCTGCAAATAATGTTCGTCGGTACGCGCATGAATACGAGTGTCCCCGCTGCGGGCAGGGATCTAAAGATCTGAAGCCGGAATACCTTGCGGTGATCGTTCTGGAGTTTGGCCTGAGTGCATGCCTGCGTTGCGATATTTGCGGCAAGCAATTCCTTGCGGAGGCTTCGCCTGCAAAATGACCGACACTGACGCACTCAAGCGCCGCGCGTCACTCGCGGCGGTCATTCGCAGCTACGGAATTGAGCTGACGAAGCAGGGCTCTAAGCTCTTCGCGCACTGCCCATTCCACGACGACAGTACCCCATCCTTCAGCCTCTACAGCAAGGCCGGAATTGAGCGGGCGAACTGCAAGGGGTGCAACTGGGATGGTGACGTTCTCGATTTCATCATCCACATCGAGCGCCTGGACCCGCGCGCTGATTTTCTGAAGGCCGTGGGCATCCTGGAAGAGCACATTGGTGGCGTTGCGCCAGCGCACCAGCCAGTCAAACAGCCAGCCAGCCATAAGCCGAAGCACAAAGTGAAGCCGGGCAGGCTGATTGCGACGTACGATTACACCGACGCTGAGGACAAGTACGTCATATTCCAAGTACTTCGCCGTGAGACGCTGGATGCCAACACTGGCGAGATACTCAACCAGAAGCATTTTAGCCAGCGCAGGCCGAATCCGGATGGCGATGGTTGGATATGGGATCTCAAGGGAATTATACGCGTCCTATATCGCCTCTCGCGCGTGGCGGCCGCAGAAGTTGTGTGGATCGTAGAGGGCGAGAAGGACGTGGCCACGCTGGAGGCGTGCGGCGTCGTAGCCACCACGAACGCGCAAGGCGCCAAGGGCCACTGGGAGCCGCAGTACACCGCCGCTCTCACGGGTAAGCACTGCATCCTCTGCGGTGACTCCGACGCGCCAGGCCGGGAGCGGGACGCCACCATCGCCATGCAGCTTTACGGCAAGGCCGCATCGGTGCGCCTGATACGGCTTCCTGAAGGCTTGGTCAAAGACGTGACCGAGTGGATAGAGGCCGGGCAGACCGTTGACGCTCTGTTGGAGATGGCGGCCGAGTTCACGCCGCCGGCGCCGGTCACTGAAATGCCACCACTGCCGCCGCCGAACGATCCACCGCCGCCGCGCATCACGGTGGAAGACAACGGCGGGGACTGGCGCGCGCATCTGCTGTACACACATACGAAAAATCCCCGCCCGTCCATCGCCAATGTGGAGATCGCTCTCCGGTACGCACCGCAGTGGCGCGGAGTGCTGGGCTACTCCGAATTCTCCGGCAGCGTCTATGCGCGCAAGCCGTTTCCCGGATGCCCTGAGGTTCCCAAAGACCTGCCGTGGTCTGACCATCACGATACGATGCTGACCGTGTGGTTGCACCATGAGGGAATCGCGGTGGGGCCGGAGATCGCGGGCCGGGCGGTCCAGCACGTGGCGCGGGATCTGCCGTTTCACCCGGTGCGGGAATACCTTGAAGGCCTTCAGTGGGACGGGATGCCAAGGGTGGACACGTGGCTGGTCGAGTATTGCGGCGTCGAGCCTTCCCATTACGCCGCCGCGGTCGCGTCGAAGTGGCTCGTCAGCGCGATCGCCCGGGTGATGCGGCCTGGGTGCCAGGCCGATAGCTGTCTGGTATTGGAGGGCGAACAGGGCATCCGCAAATCGTCCACCCTGAAGGCCTTGGGAGGCGAGTGGTATACCAACCAGCTCTCCGACATGGGCAGCAAGGATGCGTCGATCCAGACACAGAGTGTATGGATTGTGGAAATCGGCGAGTTGGACGCGATGAAGCGATCGGACATCACGCGCGTGAAGAATTTCATGAGCACGTCGGTGGATCGCTACCGCCCACCCTACGGCAGGCACGCGGTGACGTTCCCCCGGCAGTGCATTTTCGCAGGGACCACAAACCAGGAAACCTACCTTCCGGACGAGACGGGCAACCGGCGCTGGTGGCCGGTGACCTGCCAGACGGACATCCAACTTGACGAGCTGGCCGCCGTGCGCGATCAGCTATGGGCGGAGGCGCGCCTCCGATTCGAGGACGGGGCAACTTGGTGGATGGATGAGAGGTTGCTGGTGGACGAGGCGGCGAAGGAACAGGCGAAGCGGTATGATGCGGACCCCTGGCAGCAGCGGATACGCGACTGGCTGGATATTCGAGACGAGGTGTCGGTGAGCCAGATATTAGAAATGTGCATCGCGAAGCCGACGAAGGATTGGACGCACTCAGACCGCGTGCGCGTGGTGAAGTGCCTGCGTGCCGACGGATGGGTGCGGTTCAACGCCGTCGGCGAGGAGGGCGGGCGCGAGTGGCGTTATCGGCGGTCGTTTCGTGCGCGTGAACAGAGCGAGTCTCTGTTCTGAAAATAATTCACACATGCGTGCGGAATTCTCTTGAAATAAACAGTATGCTGTTTTATGATTGGGACATGAACAACACATTGAACTACCGCAAGCTAGTCACCGACGAAAACGGCGATCAGTATTACGCTCTCGACTGCCCCGAGGGGCACTGGCTGCGCTGGTACAGCGCGGTAGGCGATCCGCAATGCCTTTGCCGCGAATGCTGATCCACCGCCACGGTTGGCGAAGTGGAGATTGAGGCGCTTCTGGTAGATGCCGACGGTGACGCGGTGTTCTGCCAGAGCTGCATGACGCCGTTGGCGTAAGGAAAGAGAAGAAACCCATTGACACCACACGACGTGACGAAAGCGCTGAACGCGCTTGTGATCGATCCACACTTGCGGGAAATTGCGGCTTGCACTCTCGCAAAAATCGGATACACCTGGAGCTCGCTGCAAGAGGAGCAAGCGTCTTCTGAAGGATGCCCGGGCTATCCCGAAACGGAAAGCGACCGCACGTGGAGGACTACTCCACAATCAAACGGCTGCTACGCGAAGGGCGGGAAAGGATTCGCTTACCTCCACTGGGACGCGCCTTGCATCCCTGACCGCCCGATATACTACGCATTGGCCACTACGGACGGCGGATGGTGGTTTGGACAGGTTCATTGCGGAGGAGCGCAGCGACCCTTGCGCATCTGGGCGGAGACGTGGCCTGCCGGAATCACCTTGCGCCATGTATGCGTCCCTGACGTAGACGTGTATGGCAGCTTCTTCCCCAGGGAAATCGCCGACTTGTTGGCGATGTCATATTCGGAGTGTCGCGCACTGATGGAAGCGCGATGGCGCGCCGCATGAAGCAGTGGACACCAGAAATTCTGGCAACTATCCCAGACGTGGCCTTGCGTTCGGAGATGGCCCGCCGTAATTCAGCCAAACGCCGTACACGCGGGGCCGGGTCCGGCCGGCCCGGCATTCCAACCACCTGCCCGCGCTGCAATGTATCCTATCCCACCAAATCAGCTGCCAAATCCTGCCCCTGCTCCAAAACGGACAACTCCGTCCGAAAGTAAGTAGTTGAAAACTAAGCACATGTTCCAGACGTTCCAGTCTTTACAATCCAAAAATGGAGACTGGAACGTCCGCAACCTATTCATTCTAAACCACATGTTCCAGTCGTTCCAGACGTTCCAGTTAAATAGGGGTAAACGTCTAGGTCAAGTTAGGGGATTTGAGCCATGGGCATCAAGACGCGAGTTGACATAATTACACCAATTCTGCATTCCAGACGTTTAGCCAGAAAAACTGGAACGTCTGGAACGGACTGGAACATGTCCTTTGTAATCAGCTAGTTGTGAGTTTGAAAAAGACTGGAACGTAACTTTCGAGACTGGAACGACTGGAACATGTTGATTAGAATCAACAGGTTATGCGATTGGCGCTC
>ERZ650311.845-NODE-845-length-17156-cov-11.002047_pt1 | contig 17156 bp, 18 predicted proteins | sample MGYA00376247_ERZ650311 | MGnify/ENA primary metagenome ERZ650311 (study PRJEB26733, sample SAMN07839324) | wastewater metagenome | biome: small river; feature: stream; material: water | place: USA: North Carolina | collected 2016-07-28 ... | reverse complement strand
GTAATGATCTGGCGGAATTACATGGAGATTGACCATATCTCCGCGGAAGAGATCAATTTGTGACTGAGCAAGCTCTTTCCAATCAACGTTATCTCTTGCTGCACGTTCTAAAAGAGGGTCGTCGATATCGGTGATGTTCTGAACAAATCGCACTTCTGCACCGCGAGCCCGCAGATATCGATTTGCCAAATCGAAGGTGAGATAGGTAGCGGCATGGCCTAGATGGGTAGCGTCGTATGGCGTAATTCCACAGACGTATAAGCGATAGAGGGACTTCTCCGGGAGCGGAAATGAACCACTGCGTGCGGTGTCCCAGAGAGATAGCGGAGGGAAATCAAACTTCGCATCAATCGGTGGAATGGCAACCGAGGCCCAAGAATTCATGCGAGAACTCTATCTCTTAGAACGGTGGCCATGGGATGTGTGGCCAATCTTCACGAGGTTCCGGGAACTTTCTCTCAGAGATTAAACGTTCAATGCGGGCAGTGAGAGCCTCAAATTCACTATTTGTAATCAAGCTTCGTAGTTCAGGAGAATCATTACGAACAGATTGAAGAAGGGATTGAAGAGTGAGAATTTCTGAATTGAATAAAGATTGGCCAGCCCACTGCCATAGAACCGTACGTAATTTATCGTCTTCGTGAAAAGTAACTCCGTGATCACAGACATATAGATGACCATCTGCATCGGGAATGAGATGACCAATCTTTCGATCGGTGTTATTGATAACTGCATCGAAGAGTGCAACTGCTCTTAACCGCGAATCGTCCAATCGGAAGAACTCTTCTAGATCAACACTTTCATCGATGTCAATCCACTCTTGCACCATGCCGATACCGAAAGGACCATCGCGAAGGATGGTCAGAGGTACGCAATGGATCTCCATGAGCTCGCTTACTAAATAAGCTGCACGTTCACGCTGCGCAAGATTTCCGTCAGGAAAATCCCAGAGCGGGCGCTCTCCTGCAACTGGCTTATAAATTGCCTTCATGTCTTCATTATCGTTGCGAATTGAAACGAAGAGAGTTGCATTTGAGGCATCGACCAACCTGCCCTGTACCTCGATTTCGCCGGTCGTCAGCAAATCCAACTTCATCGCCGGTAACCATTAGCTCGAGCACATAAGTGGCCCTGAGGATCTATCGGCATTCCACAGAATGGACATGGTTGACGTCCTGCAGCAATAACTAGCTCTGCCCGATCATGGAAGGTGAGCGCTTGAGAAGGCGAAATGAAGATGCGGATGATTTCCACATCGGTAATCTGAAGAGTCTCATCGTCGTCCTCTTCTTCATCACCAGAGAGATTTAACTCTCGCAGATCAATCTGAATCTTTGAATTTTCTTCGTCATAAAAAATTGAAATCGACCCAACGCGGAATTCATCTTCCACTGGAGTTTCAAGGGGAAGAGAATCTCTCGTTAATTGCGGTCTTGGAGCAAGAGGATGGATTTGTCGAATTTCCTTTAACATATATTGGAGTCGCTCACTCATTGCGGCAACTTGGGACTTCTCGATCGAAGTAGAGAGCAAGGTGTTTCCGGATCGAATCTGTAAGAAGAAAGTTCGGTCACCAGGAACACCGACGGTTCCAACTGTAAATCGATTAACCTCGTTGAAATTGCGGAGCATTTATCCAAGAATTTCTTTGAGGGTTGATTGGTTATTGATGGTGAGAATTGATGTGCCGGTCTTGTGAGATTTCAACACTGAAAAAGATGCTGGATTGATCATCAAACTCTGAAAACTATCGAGTTTCATCGAAGAATAATGCGCCAGAATCAACTTGATTGTGTCTGAATGCGAGACAACAAGATGAGTCTTATCCCCTTTGATTGACAGGATATCTTCAACCGCGGCAACAGCCCGGCGCTGAACCTTCTTAAAGGATTCACCTCCAGGAAATGTCACTGACGACGGTCGGTTTTGTACATCCTTCCAGAGCGGTTTGCGTCGCAGAGTAGATAACTTCTGACCACTCCAGTCGCCAAAATCAATTTCAGATAGCCCATCTCGAATTTCATATGAGAGCAGGGAGTTGGAATTCTTTGATCGGAGCCAAGGATCTATTGTGAGTTGGCACCGTTCAATCGGGCTGAGATGTAAGTAGTCAATTCTTTTTGCGCCGATGCGATCGATGAGTTCAATGGCTTGCTTCTTGCCTTTACTCGACAGTCCGATGCCTGGAAGTTGGCCAGTTAATGTATCTGTTGCATTGGCCGCCGAGTGGCCATGACGGAGAAAGATGATGGTGCTCATATCTACTCCAATCGTTGACTCAACACGCTAGACGAAGGTTAGCGAGTTATTGGCGTGAGGTCTTGCTAAGGTCGCGCACATGGAGATGAGACGTGCTGGCAAGAGTGGCTTAACTCTCTCCCGCCTTGGGCTGGGAACTATGACGTGGGGTCGCGATACCGATACCCACGAGGCGGCAGACCAATGTCGCGCATATATTGAAGCTGGCGGTAACTTCCTCGATACCTCTCCCATCTATGGTGATGGTGATGCTGAACGCGTGATCGGCGGCATGATTGGAACTCTCTTTAACCGTGAGGATGTTGTCATCGCGACTAAGGCTGGAATTTCCATCATCAATGGCGAGAAAGTGTTGAGCAATACTCGCCAATCACTGATTGCAGAACTTGATAAATCACTTACTCGACTTGGAACTGACCATGTAGATCTTTGGCAGCTCAATCGTTGGGATCCCTACACGCCAATTGAAGACACGTTGAGCGCTCTCGATTACGCCTATTCTTCTGGAAAAGCTCGTTACGTTGGTATCTCAAATTTCTCGGGTTGGCAGAGCGCGCGCACTATTACCTTGCAAGAACTGCACAGCATGAAGGCGCCAATCGTCGCGCTGCAGAACGAATATTCATTACTTAACCGAGAAGTTGAGTCAGAAATTCTTCCTTGTGCCGACGAACTCAACGTTGGCTTTCTTGCGTGGGCTCCACTTGCTCGAGGAGTTCTCACCGGCAAATATCGAAGCGGTATCCCAAGCGATTCCCGCGGCGCCGCGCCTCACTTCATTAAACATGTGGAGCCATATATGAATGATCAAGCCTCACGCATTGTTGAAGCAGTGTCAGTTGCAGCAGAGGGACTCGGCTTCGCTCCACTTGAAGTTGCACTTGCGTGGGTCAGAGACAATCCAGCTGTTACATCTGCAATTGTTGGAGCTCGAACCGGCGCTCAGATGCGCGGGATCCTCAAGTCGGAGGAGATCACTCTCCCCCAGACAATTAGAGATGTTCTAGACGAGGTCTCAGCAGTTCTCTAGGAAGTCGTTGAGAACTCTGACGCCAAACTTCAATCCATCGATAGGCACTCGCTCGTCTACTCCATGGAATAGCGCCATGAAATCAAGGTCTGGTGGCAACATCAGTGGACTAAAGCCATAACCAATGATTCCCAATTCAGATAAGGCCTTGTTATCTGTTCCACCACTCATTGTGTAAGGAACGGGAGTACCTTCTGGATCTTCGCGGACAATTGCAGCACACATCGCATCAACTAAAGGTCCGCCGAATTCAACTTCCAAAGCGATGTCATGGGTCAGAGTCTCAATCTGGATATCCGGTCCCACAATCTCTCTGATTGTTGCATTGAGCTCTTCCTCATAGCCAGGAAGGAAACGACCATCCACGGTTGCACTTGCGGTACCTGGAATGACATTGGCCTTATAACCTGCTTCGAGGATTGTTGGATTTGCAGTGTTCTGCAGGGTTGCACCAATCATGCGCGCAGTTGGGCCAATCTCTTTAAGCAACGGACGAAGATCATTCTCGTCATAAGGTTTGCCGGTCGCCTCTGCAATCTTTTTAAAGAGCAGCTTCACCGTCTTTGTGTATCGCTGTGGCCATTCGTAACGACCAATCTTTGCGACAGCTTCAGAGAGCGACGTGAGAGCATTCTCGTCATTCATCATCGATCCATGTCCAGCTCGACCATCCGCGGTGAGTTTCATCCAGTGGATACCCTTTTGCGCAGCTTCAACAAAGTAGAGGCGTTTTCCATCGCCCACAGTGACTGAGAATCCACCAACTTCAGAGATTGCTTCCGTGCATCCGGCGAAGACTTCTGGATGATTTGCAGTCATATAGCGTGAGCCATAAGAACTACCGGCCTCTTCATCGGCAAAGAATGCAAGCACGATATTGCGAGGAGGCTTATAACCGGAACGGGCCCATCGTCGAACAATTGCCAAGAGCATGGCATCAACATTCTTCATGTCGACTGCTCCTCGACCCCAAATCATTCCATCCTTAATAACAGCGCCGAATGGATCAACGCTCCAATCATCAGCATTGGCTGGAACAACATCGATATGTCCGTGCACAACCAATCCTGGACGTGATGTATCTGCGCCTTCAATCTTGGCAATAACGTTGCAACGATTTGGAGCGGATTCATAGATGCGAGCTTCGATACCTACTTCAGCCAAAGACTTAACTACGTATTCGGCAACTGCCTTCTCATCGCCCTTTCCCTCGCCATAGTTAACGGAAGGGATTCGGATAAGATCTTGGCAGATCGAAATAGTCTCTTCTTCGAGAGTCGTGAAGTTTTTGCTCATGGTTGCATTCTTCCTTACCTGTGCCGCTTTGGCGGATTCCAGTGACGCTCCTTTTGCGTGTGAGGCGTGGCATTGCTATCCTTCCACTCGTAATTCGACCCCATCTCGTAGGCTTAGCTCAACGCGGCGGGGACACTCGTCCGGGTGGCGGAATTGGCAGACGCGCTAGCTTGAGGTGCTAGTTCTCGCAAGGGATTAGGGGTTCAAGTCCCCTTTCGGACACAGATATGGAGCACCAGATGGAACTCTCTGAGGCGCTCTCGTTTATACGCGATATCCCCGACTTCCCATCGTCGGGGATTCTCTTTAGAGATATCACTCCACTTCTCGGTAATGGCGAAGCTTTTTCAAGCATTACCCACGCACTCGCAAATTCTGATGTTGATTACACCCATGTTGTTGGAATCGAGGCACGAGGCTTCATCCTTGGCGCTGCAATGTCCCAACTTAAATCTGTTGGGTTTGTGCCGCTTCGCAAAGCCGGAAAACTCCCCCATACAACAATTGCCCGCAGCTATGGCCTTGAATACGGAAGTGATGTCATCGAGGCACATATCGATGCCCTGACTTCAAGGGATCGAGTTCTTCTCGTTGACGATGTTCTTGCAACCGGTGGAACTCTTCTTGCTGGGATTGAACTGATTCACGAACTTGGTGCCCACGTTTCTGAAGTTGTCGTGCTCTTCGAAATCGAAGGCCTCGGCGGTCGAACTCGTATTCAAGAAAAATTCCCGGATGTAAAGATTCGTTCGTTGGTGAAGTCCTAATAATGCGAATTCCTCAGATCCAAGCTCTTCGTGCGCTAGCGGCAATCCTCGTACTGCTTTTCCATGCAAATCTCGTTGGTGGCGGCTATGTTGGTGTGGACATCTTCTACGTAATCTCTGGTTATCTGATTACCGGTTTGATTGTCCGAGAGATTGAGCAGAACGGCAGCTTAAATTTCAAAGCCTTCTATCTTCGACGTATCAAGCGACTGCTTCCCACATCTTTCTCAATTCTCATGGTTACCGCCCTGGTGAGCTGGTATCTCTATCCAGGAACTATGAGAGAAGAGCTCGGCAAAGATATTCTCGCTGCCGCTGTTTATGTCTCCAACTTCCTCTTCGCTTTTTGGCAGATGGATTACCAAAATCTCAATGCTATTCCCCCGGTTGTTATTCACTTCTGGTCATTGGCGGTTGAAGAACAGTTCTATCTCTTCTGGCCGGTAATTGTTCTGATTGCATTTAAAGCTGGTGGCAGAAAGCGACTCTTTCAAGCCATCGGCCTCATCACCGTTCTCTCTTTCTTCTTCAGTCTCTACCTGACAACTGCAGCTCCAATCTGGGCCTTCTATTCACTGCCGACCCGAGCGTGGGAGTTAGGTATTGGCGCCCTACTGCTTGCGATACCCAGTAAGTATCGGCTCTCCGTCTTTTATCCATGGGCAGCACTCGGAGCGATTGTCTACGCAACCCTTTTCTACACAGATAAGACGCCTTTCCCAGGTACTGCAGCTGTAGCGCCGGTCCTCGGTACTGCGGCGGCAATTGCTTCCATTTCATCATGGCCACGAATCCTCAACTTCTTCAGCAATCTTCGCTTTACTCAATGGCTCGGAGAGATCTCATATCCGCTTTACTTGTGGCACTGGCCGCTATTAGTGATTCCTATGGTCTATTTGGGGCGTGGACTTCACATTTACGAACGAGCACTTGCAATCATTGCCACACTAGTACTTGCAGATTTAACACATAGATTTATCGAACAACCACTGCGCCACATGACGCTATCACCACGAAAGATTATCTCTGGGGCGGCGATTGCAACTCTGATTGCAACGACTACAGGTGTTGCAATCTCGTGGAGTGCGAACAACACCATCACTCTCTCTACTGGTCAACAGTATTCACTCGAACAGATCATGGAGAAGCCGAAGGTCTATCTCGATGACTGCCACGTCAATAATGGCGAGACTGTCTCTGGCGAATGTGCATACGGTCCAAATAGTCCGACGAAGGTAGTTCTCTTTGGTGACTCCCATGCAGCGCAATGGATGCCAGTGTTGGAGAAACTCGCTTACGAAATGAATTTCCAATTGATCTCACTTACTAAGTCAGCCTGTCCCGGGCCGGCGGTAGTCAAGGTGGAGACCGGTGCTTACAAGAATGCGGATTGTTCTGCCTGGCGTGAGAACTCAATTGCCAGAATAAAGGCGATGAAGCCGATGGCAGTACTTGTCAGCGGCATGCAGCACTTTGAGATGCCTTCAGGATACTCATCACGTGCCGACTGGTGGCGTGAAGGTGAGGCCAAGACATTTTCTGCGCTACAGGGAGCTTCGAAGCACCTAATTTATATCTCGGATACACCACATCCGCAGCGAGATATACCTAGTTGTATTGCTGCTGGGCGCGTTGATAAATGTAACTCCACCGAACCATCAGAGGCGATCTTCTCCCCCGGTTGGCAGCAAATAAATCCAACCTCGTGGTTCTGTACTCGAAACTGTCCGGCAATCATTGATGGTGTAGTTGTTTACCGCGATGCGTCACACATCAGCGTTCTTGGTAGCGAGCTCGTGAAGCCACAATTATTGAGCACGCTCATCTCACTCGGACTCTTCGCGTCTCAATGAGAATATTTCTTCGTCGGATGGCAGGATGGCACCATGGCTGAGCTGATCTACTACTGCGGAACTATGGATAGCGGTAAGTCGACCCTTGCCTTGCAGACAGCCCACAACCATCAGAGTCGTGGCCGTGGCGGTCTAATCTTTACCAGCCACGACCGCGCAGGATCGGGTGTTATCTCGTCCCGATTGGGTCTGCAAAGTCCAGCTATCGAAGTGATTCCAGGTTTCGATATTCACAAGCTCGTTGTCGAAAAGCTATCGATGGGCGAACGCATTGATTACATCATCTGCGATGAAGCTCAGTTCTATGAACCAGAACAGATAGATGGTTTAGCCCGCATCGTTGATGGTCTTGGTATCGATGTATATGCGTTTGGAATTCTCGCTGATTTTAGAACTAAGCTCTTTCCAGGATCTGCCCGTTTGGTGGAGCTCGCTGACCGAGTTAATACGCTGCAGGTTGAAGCTCTCTGTTGGTGTGGATCTCGCGCAACCCATAACGCTCGAACAATAAATGGCACTATGGTCACTGAAGGTGAGCAGGTAGTCGTTGGAGATGTCTCAAAGAGTGACGAGGTAGCGTACGAAGTTCTCTGCCGTAGACACCATATGCGTCAAGTAACAGCTCGCGCATCTCGTGCCGGACATATCTCTACCGATCCATTGCCATTCGGCGATCAGTAGTTAGAAGCTATGTGCGATCGTTGCAACAATTGGAGCGATCGCAAGGGCTGGTAATAAGTTAGCTACTGAAATCTTCTTGATATCGAGCAAACGCAATCCAATTCCAACGAGCATCAATCCCCCTGCAATGGTCATGGCATCGATTTGATATTGCTCAAGGACGTTGCCTGCCAACCACCCGATGAGAGTCCAGGACCCTTGGTAAATTCCGAGTGGAATGATTGATGCTGCAACTCCCCAGCCAAGAGTTGAGGCAAATGCCATCGCTGCAAAGAAGTCGAGCGATGACTTAAGAAGAAGTTGATCAATACCTTGTGACATTCCATCACTGACACTTCCCAAGATTGCTAACGGCCCAATCAAGAAGAGTAGAGATGCTGTAACGAAACCTTCAACGAACGGACTATCAGATGATGCGCGGAATTTCTTGCGTAACGTCTCGCCAAATGAATCCAGTCGGTTCTCTAACTTTAATGCGGTACCGATGGCGCCACCAAGTAGCATCGAAAGCAGGATGACCAGAAGCGGAGCGCCCTTTGGGAGCGCTTCAATAAAACCAGTCAACCAGAGCGGTATCAGCGCAGAAACCGCACCGAGCAGGGTGATGAGGCCGAGAACATCGGTGATCGACTTCTGAGAATTACTCTTTAATCTCTGGCCAGCTGCGATACCGATTGAAGAACCTACGAGAATCGCAGCGAGATTTATCACTGTTCCGAGACCGATAAACATGTGCTCACTATAGACTTCCGAAATGAGTTCATTGTTGAGATTTCTTACGCCACATAAGACAATTCCTCACACGCCATGGCGTGCAGATCATCGTTGGCAGCTCTCCCCTGCCCGTATCGCGATTCTCTTCTTCGGTCTTGCCATATTTGGTCTAGGTGATTCTTTGCTCGTTCAAGGAAATGTTGGCAATGCTCCATGGACAGTATTTGCTCAAGGACTCTCTATTAAGACTGGTTGGGCGCTCGGATTTTCAACCCTTGTTATATCGGTCTGTGTTCTGTTGCTCTGGATACCTCTGCGAGAAAAACCTGGCTTTGGAACTCTCTCCAACATTCTGCTAATTGCATCATTTATTCAAATCGGTGTCTCCATCTTTCCTTTGCAACATTCATTTGCGATGGGCGTTCTCTTCGATCTCATCGGAATTACTCTCGTCGGAATCGGATCATCGCTCTACATCACCTGTGGCCTGGGCCCAGGTCCACGCGATGGCGCCATGACTGGTATTCATCAGAAGACTGGAGTGCGGGTAGGTCGAGTGCGCCTCGGTATTGAGATGACAGTGCTCGTCATTGGTTGGCTCATGGGTGGCACGGTAGGGGTGGGAACGCTGCTTTTTGCCCTCCTGATCGGACATTCCATCGCTATTTCGCTCGGTGTCGTGGCGCGCCTGACTGCTCGGTAACTAGCCTCTCTTTTAGACTAGCGGCCTCCCTCGGTCTGTGAGCCGTCATTTCACACGGGGTCGCAAACACCCCCGTTAACAAAATCAGGAAGGTCGACCATGCTCGATAGTTTCTTCAAAATATCCGAACGTGGCTCCACTGTAGGTCGCGAAGTACGTGGCGGACTCGTCACATTCTTCACTATGGCTTACATCGTGGTGCTCAATCCACTCATCATCGGTTACACACCAGATAAGTACGGCAACTTCATTGGTGGAGGCAAAGAGCCTCACCTGGCAATGATTGCGGCTGCTACAGCACTTGTAGCCGGTGTCCTCACAATTCTTATGGGCGTTGTAGGTCGTTACCCACTCGCTCTTGCTACCGGACTTGGCCTCAACACATTTGTTGCCGTAGTTATCGCAAAGCAGATGTCATGGCCAGATGCGATGGGACTCATCGTTCTTGAAGGTTTGATCATTACAGTGTTGGTTCTGACAGGTTTCCGCACCGCAGTATTCAAGGCAGTTCCTGGTCAGCTCAAGATTGCGATCTCAGTCGGTATCGGTCTCTTCATCGCTCTTATCGGTCTCGTCGATTCAGGTTTCGTTCGTCGCACAGGTGCTGGACCAGTTCCAGTAACTCTTGGCGCTGATGGAACGCTCGTAGGTTGGCCAATCATCGTCTTCGCCCTCGGTCTCTTCTTGATGATTGCACTGATGGTAAAGAAGACAAAGGGTGCGCTTCTTATCGGAATCGCATCAGCAACTGTCTTGGCAGTTGTTTTGGAGAAGGCATTCAAGATCGGACCAAGCTTCATCGCTCCAGATAAGTCAAACCCAAAGGGTTGGTCACTCAATGTTCCAGCTCTTCCAAAGGATGGCTGGGTTTCAACTCCTGACTTCGGTCTTCTTGGTCACTTCAGCATCTTCGGTGGCTTTAAAGAGATCAGCCTTGTTGCAGCAGTTCTACTCGTCTTCACACTCTTGCTCTCAGACTTCTTCGACACTGTCGGAACAGTGACAGCAATCGGACATGAAGGTGGTCTCATCGATAAGGATGGAAACATTCCTTACAACGAGCAGATTCTTCTCGTTGACTCACTTGCAGCCGTTGCGGGTGGAGCGGCTAGCATCTCTTCAAACACAAGCTACATCGAGTCGGCTTCAGGTGTTGGCGAAGGCGCTCGTACCGGTCTGGCATCAGTCGTGACAGGTATCTGCTTCCTTCTCACAACTCTCTTTGCTCCACTTGTTGCAATGATTCCTTACGAGGCAGCAACTCCTGCTCTCATCATCGTAGGCTTCTTGATGATGACACAGATCAGCGGCATTGATTGGTCTGATTACGGAATCGCAATTCCTGCATTCCTTACAATCATCTTGATGCCATTTACTTACAACATCTCAGTTGGTATTGGTGCTGGCTTTATCTCACACGTAATCATTCGTGCGATTCAGGGCCGCCGCAAGGAAATCCACCCACTCTTGCTACTTGTAGCGGGACTCTTCGTGGTCTTCTTCTTGCAATCACCGATTGATTCTTGGATCGGCTAAGTAGAAGATAGAAAGTAGAAACCCCCGGGAGATCATCTTCCGGGGGTTTTTCTATAGGGACCAATCTATCGGTGTTCGACCAAGCTCCCTGAGGATTGTGTTAGCGGATGAGAATGGTTTTGAACCTAAGAATCCATTTCGAGCAGAGAGTGGACTTGGATGAACGCTCTCAATCTTCCACTTGAAATAGGGAGCTAATTCTCGCGCGTTTGCGCCCCAAAGTATTGCGACTGCATCGAGTTGACCTAACGCTTTTGCAACTTCACTTGTGAAAGCGCTCCAGCCAGCACCGTAATGTGCATTTCTCTCCCCCGTCTCGGTTGTGAGAGTGCGATTTAGTAAGAGAACGCCATTTCGATGCCAAGCGCTAAGATCGCCACTCTTCGGAACTGGTAGCCCGAGATCATCGGCATACTCCTTAAAGATATTTCTCAAACTTGCGGGGATCTTTGCGGCGCGAGTTGAAAAGGCCAAGCCATCTGCAACACCTTCGCCTGGGTAAGGATCTTGACCAAAAATAACTGCCTTTACCTCATGAAGGGGCAAAGTGAATGCACGGAAGATGTCATTTCTCGAGGGCACCTGATTTACGGGAAGCGAAGCGATCAACTCATTTAAGGTAGGGATGCGCGGAGTAAAGATCTCGTGCCAAGAAGAATCAACTTCAGAGAGTGAGAAGTGCATGGTTAAGCGCGTGCGAAGAATCTATCGCCTTCGCGTACTACGGTAATGGGAAGCCCAAAGATGGCAGATATATGTTCGCTGGTAATGACATCACCAATAGGACCAGAGACCGCAATCGCTCCATCTTTCAAGATGAGTGCATGAGTTGTACCGGCGGGAATTTCCTCAATATGGTGAGTGACCAAAATCGTTGCAGGGGCAGTTGGATCGCTAGCAAAGATTGAAAAACGTGAGAGCAAATCCTCGCGACCACCAAGATCAAGACCAGCCGCTGGTTCATCGAGGAGAAGAAGCTCAGGATCTGCCATGAGAGCGCGTGAGATCTGTACTCGCTTGCGCTCACCCTCACTCAAAGTTCCATAGCTTCGATCCGCGAGATCTCGCACCCCAAAGGTAGTCAAAAGTGCAACAGCTCGAGATTCATCCCATAGGTCATAGGCTTCATTCCAGCGACCGAGAATTGCATAAGCTGCGGTGAGAACAACATCCCGCACCTTTTCATCGGCAGGAATATCTTCCGAAATTAGTGCGCCGCAGATACCTATGCGTGTCCGGAGTTCTGCTAAATCGACACGGCCCATCTCCTTATCGAGAACATGAACGGAGCCTGACGATGGAAAGATTCGAGTTGCCAAGATCTGAAGCAGTGTTGATTTACCAGCTCCGTTCGGACCGAGTACTACCCAACGCTCCCCTGGTCTGATCGCAAAAGTGAGAGGGCCAAGAATGGTGCGATCGCCGCGACGAACTGATACATCGCGAAGTTTCAACACATACTCTCCAGCCATAGGCGCACGATATATCTTTCATAGTGAAATCAACGGTAGATATTGCGCGTGAACGAGGTGATTCGTACTAACCTAGCCCCATGAGCAGCGATAAGAGCCAATTTACCGGCCTTATCCTCCTATCGGGCATCGATACCCCCGGAATTACTCAGGCGCTCTTTGAAGCCTTGGCTCCCTTCGCAATCACTGTCTTAGATATAGAGCAGGTAGTCGCTCGCGATCGAGTCATCTTGACCGTCTTGATTGCGCTCAATCCTGATCATCGAGAGGCGATTGATGAAGATCTCAATCTCTGTGCCGAGAAGCTCGGTGTGGATATTGCCACCTCGTTTCAAACGCAAGAGAGCGCGACAATCGCTGCAAAGACTGGCTTGATGCACATTGTCGCCCTAGGAAATCCATTAGCTCCAGCAGCTATCGCTGCTATCGCAGCTGAGATTGCAGAACACGGTGGAAATATTGAACGTATCCATCGCACAGCTAGCTATCCGGTTACTGCAATTGAATTCGTAGTTTCTGAAGTTGATAAGAATTGCATCCGACCAGCGATGGCTCAGGTTGCGAATTCTCATTCGGTAGATATCGCCGTCTCCCCTGGTGGCTTGATGCGCTGGGCGAAGAAGCTAGTCGTTATGGATGTTGATTCCACTCTGATACAACAGGAAGTCATTGAGTTGTTAGGAGCCAAGGCTGGAAAAGAGAGCGAGATTCGAGAGATCACCGAACGCGCTATGCACGGTGAGCTCGATTTTGAGGCCAGTCTTCGGGCACGCGTGGCTCTCCTGGCAGGTTTACCGGTTTCAGTTCTTGATGAAGTTCGAAGTGAGATCGCACTTACTCCAGGAGCCCGCACCCTCGTGTCGACTCTGCAGAAGCTCGGACACAGCGTGGCCGTGGTCTCTGGTGGCTTTACCGCAGTGATCGAACCGCTCCTTAAAGAGCTCAATATCTCTCATTACCGAGCTAATACGCTTGAGAGCGCTGATGGAAGACTCACTGGAAATGTTCTAGGTGAGGTGGTAGATCGCGCTGCTAAGGCTAAGGCGCTTCATGATTTTGCTGCAATCGAAGGTGTCACGGTTGATCAGACCATCGCAATTGGCGACGGCGCAAATGATCTCGACATGATTGCTGCCGCTGGATTAGGCATCGCCTTCAATGCCAAGCCGGCGGTAAAGGCTGCTGCAGATAGTTCATTATCAGCGCCGTATCTCGACTCTGTCCTCTACCTGCTTGGAATCACTCGTGAAGAGGTTGAAGAGGCTGGGGCTACAAGAAAGTAGTTTTTACAGTCGGCAGGCGTGAATATCGGTCACGAGAATTCCGCGAGCCCCAAGTGCCCACAGTTCATCCATCAATCGATTTGTCTCAGTACGAAGCACCATTGCACGCACTGCAACCCAATCATCTTTCTGAAGCGGTGAAATCGTAGGAGATTCAAGTCCTGGAGTAATAGCACACGCCTTATCAACTGAAATCTTTGGGACGTCGTAATCCAAAAGTACGTATTGACGCGCAGTAACGACACCTTGCAGACGGCGAATGAGGATATCTAGCCCTGCAGGAATATCACTTCCTGGTCGCTTAATCAGAATTGCTTCAGATGAAAGAATCGGATCTCCGAAAACCTCTAAACCAGCTTGTCGAAGTGTATTGCCGGTGCTCACAACATCTGCGATTAAATCTGCAACGCCGAGACGAACCGAACTCTCAACAGCGCCATCGAGGCGAACTACTTCAGCGGTAATATTTTGATCTGCTAAATAGCTCTGTACTAGGCCGGGATATGCAGTTGCAACGCGCTTACCCGCGATGGTTGGTACCGATAGGCCGGAGCCGACCGGACCTGCAAATCTAAATGTAGAGCCGCCGAAATCAAGTGTGAGTACTTCTTCTGCCTTGGCACCTGAATCGATCAATAGATCACGACCGGTGATTCCAGCTTCAAGTTCGCCAGAGCCAACATAGATCGCGATATCTCGTGGTCGTAAGTAGTAGAACTCAACTCCATTGGAGTTATCTGTTAGTACTAAGTCTCGCGAATCAGTGCGTTGACGATATCCCGCCTCTTTTAAAATCGCGATTGACGAATCAGCAAGTGAGCCCTTATTGGGAACAGCAATACGTAACATCCTGCCAACTCTCTAGAGGTAACGGTAGATATCTTCAGGCTTGAGCCCACGTGCGAGCATCAAGGTTTGGAGGTGATAGATCAACTGACTAATTTCCTCTGCTAAAGCTTCATCACTTTCGTGTTCTGCTGCCAGCCACACTTCCCCGGCCTCCTCCAAAATCTTCTTACCGATGGAATGAACGCCTGCATCGACTGCAGCTACCGTGCCAGATCCAGCTGGACGGCTCTCAAGTTTTGCAAGTAGCTCAACCCAGAGGGAATCAAATGACTTCATGCCGGAAATTCTACTAGAGGCTGCTTACTTCGTGCTCCGATTTACTAATGCGTAACCAAGAGATGAATCCCCATATAACGAATGGAAGATAAATCGCGTAGAGAGTTCCAGTTGGGTAATAACCATTCTTGAAGGCAAATGGAACACCGACAAGATCGACGGCTATCCAGACCAACCAGAATTCGACATAGCCGCGGCTCATTCCATATGTGGCTAGCGCAGTTCCGGTGAAAATCCAGGTATCAACAAAAAGCCACTGACCTGATTCACCAAGTGCTTTGAAGATTTGAGATGACACGACGAAGAAAAGCAGAACGGATGGAATAAGAATGATTTTCTCTCGTCGAGTCGTCCATCGGGGAACAACTGCCGGAGTACCGAGAATTCCGTTGCGCTTGTGGTGGGACCAGCGAAGCCAACCGTATGCGCTGACGATAATCAGAAGCAGATTTCTACTTGCCTGTCCATAAAAATTAGCGTGTTGAGTCGAATCTCCGAATGAGAATACTGCCCCGAGAAAGACGGTAAAGAGCAGAGCATCTCCTGCGATACCAATCGGCCAGGCAGAAACCTTTCGTCGTGCGCCCAGGATTGCACTGGTTAGACCAAGCATTCCGCCAATAACTTCACGGAGAGCAATCGATTTTGTTCCAAATGTGATGCTAGTTTCAAAGAGCCACTTGAGTAGCGACATTAGATTCCCTTCGTCTCAAGGAGTTTGGCTCGCAAACTTTCAACCATTGCAGCAGGATTTTCTGCATTAAAGACTGCACTTCCGGCGACAAAGGTATCCGCGCCAGCTTCATATGCACGTTCAATAGTGTGCAAGGAAATCCCACCATCGACTTGAAGCCAGATAGGTCGATCTCCGATAATTTGGCGAGTACGAGAAATCTTCGCCAGCATAGCCTCAATAAATGATTGGCCGCCGAATCCTGGCTCTACCGTCATAATCAAAAACATATCTACATCATCAAGAAATTGCTCATAAGGATCAATCTCTGTTCCCGGTTTGAGAGCAATCGCTGCCCGGGATCCTGCCTGGCGGATACCCTTCATGGTTGATCGAACATCGCGAACCGCCTCAACATGAACAGTGACGCTTTTGCTGCCCGCTTCTGCATACGAGATTGCGATCTCATCTACATCAGAGACCATCAGGTGGGCATCAACCGGAATCGGGCATTCTTCAATAATCTTTTTGGCGGCATCGAAATCAAAGGTGAAGTTAGGAACAAATATATTGTCCATCACATCGAGGTGGATATAGTCCGAAACTGCAGCGATCTTGTTTATCTCAGCAGAGAGATTCTCTCGATTAGCATTGAGAATGCTGGGGGTAATTCGGATTTCGCGATGCACGGTCACAGATTAATTCGCCTTCTTGAAAATAGCGAGGAACATCGAGTCACTCTGATGTTTATGTCCCCAGAGCGACAGTGCACCTTCTCGTGTTGCGGAGGTAAGCCCATCAGGAAGGAGACTTTCAATATCTACGACCTCAAGTTCGGGATGCTTCTTTAAAATCTGGCGAACTTGACCAGTTGTCTCGGCGAAATGAGGCGAACATGTTGCGTAGCCGAAGTATCCGCCGGGATTGAGCACTGAGAGTGCTGCATCGGAGAGCTCGAGCTGCAGTTGTAGAAGTGGAGCCAAATCCTTAATTGTTCGACGCCAGCGGACTTCAGGTCGTCGACGCAATGCGCCAAGACCTGTACAAGGAACGTCAGCGAGGATGGCATCAAAGGCACGACCGTGCGTGGCTATCTCGCGACCATCGCCAACGATGACACCGAATTTTCCAATGACGTTTTTGACGAGCTTTGCGCGAGGCTCAGAGATCTCATTGGCAACGAAATCACGGCCGGTGCTCTCTGCGATGTGAGCGAGTAAAGCCGCCTTGCCACCAGGGCCAGCGCATAGATCCAAGGTTGATTGTGCATCGCTTGTGGCCTGCGCAAATATATGTGCCACCAACTGCGAGCCTTCATCTTGGACACCAGCTTTACGGTGGCGAATGATCTCCAAAGAGCCAGGAGCTCCGGAATAACGTGCGCCATACGGTGAATACTTGGTCGCTTCTGCACCGAGTGCAACGAGCTCAGCTTGGGTAGAAGCACCGGGCCAGGAAACGAGAGTTGGTTGAGCAGGCGTGTTATTTGAAATCAACTCAGCCTCAACAAGATTGATATCTTTCAGAAGATCAAAGTAGGCGGAGACAATCCACTCTGGATGAGAATGTTGGATAGCTAAACGATCGACATCATCTTTTATGGAATTAGTTGGTTCTAACCACTCATCAAGTTCCTTGGCGCTTGCCTTACGCATTAAGGCATTAATGAAACTACCTTTTGATTCGCCCAACTGTTTGCGAGCAACGTCAACGGTTGCAGATACAGCAGCATGCATAGGTGTTCGCATGGTGAAAATTTGATGG
>ERZ650311.844-NODE-844-length-17157-cov-9.311835_pt1 | contig 17157 bp, 23 predicted proteins | sample MGYA00376247_ERZ650311 | MGnify/ENA primary metagenome ERZ650311 (study PRJEB26733, sample SAMN07839324) | wastewater metagenome | biome: small river; feature: stream; material: water | place: USA: North Carolina | collected 2016-07-28 ... | reverse complement strand
GACGGTGGCGTCGGCGGCGGCGGCGTCGGCGGCGGCGTCGGCGGCGTCGGCGGCGGCGTCGGCGGCGACGGTGGCGTCGGCGGCGGCGGTGGTGGTGGTGGTGGTGGTGGTGGCGTCGGCGGCGACGGTGGCGTCGGCGGCGGCCCAGGAACGCTGCCTGACCCGCCACAAGTCCTCGCGGATGGCCCAACGGCTGCGACCCGTGCCCGTGCGGATGTTCTCCTTCAACTCCTCGTATAGGCGCTGTCCGTCCGCGGGCATGAGGTGCTGCACCTTGTCGGCGGCAGCCAGCGCCCGCTGCATGCACCACTGGCAGTAGGCGACCGCCAGGGGCTTGGCGATGTTCAAAGGCATCGCTTGAATCATCTCTCTGGGTGTGGTTGCGGTCATTGTCTCAGTCCTTTTCGGGGTTGCGGAGGTCGTAAAGCCGCTTCAACCACACCAGCAGGGCGCGGCTGATCTGTACCTTGCGCGAGTTCACGTTGGCGGACGGCACGCCTGGGTAGGAGAAGCGCATTTCCCCGTTGCGCCTGGGGATATACACGTCGGCTCCGAGCTGGCGGGCGAGGTCGGCGGCTTCGCGCAGGGACAAGCCGCGGTGGGGTTTTCTGGGCATGGTCGGTTCTACCTTTCCTTGAGGATGATGCGGATGATCTGGACCCGGCACTTCGGGCAAGCGTAATCGTCCGGGTCGAGGTTGAGCGGGGCCAAGGGTAACCAAGCGCGTTCGATACACAGGGGTCCGAGGATGGTCTGGACGTGCTGGCGCTTGAACGTGCGCGTCTCCAGCACAGGTTCGACATTACATGGGAAGCAAAGCAATACCTTGTCCTCGAAAAACCTGAGTGAGTTCAGGTCGCCGGTTCCGCAGATGGTACACAGGGTTTCGCCACGCTCCGCCATGAGCCGTAGCGTGTGGGCGTCGGCCAGGGAGTAGCGGGGCCAACTACAGGCGAGACAGACGCGGTGTCGCGACAGGGTGTTGTGCGAAGTTAGCGTATTCTGGCACTTAGAGCATGTTTGCATGGCTTATAACCTACTTTGGGCCCTGCTACAGCGCAAGTTCTCCGCTACAGGGTTTGGAGCGGTACAGGCTGGTACAGGAGGGGTGTAGCAGCGTAAAAGCAGGGCTAGAGGGGTGTGCGACAGGTTATAAGCGGTTTTCGTCTCCGCGAACTACACCCGAGGGCGGGAAAGTCTATTGGTAGGGTGTTGGAGATATTTAATTATTTATTTATTTATTAAATAATTATTTATCCAATAGGGTCTCTCCATGCCTTCTATTCTTAGTGTAGTAGTGTAGTAGAATAGATAAAAGAGGAGTAGGGGGTGTATAGGGACCGTTATAACTGGTACAGGAGTGGTGTAGCAGGCGGTGTAGCAGGCTTTAGGGCCCGTAGTAGGTGTAGTAGCGAGGTGTATTGGAGGGCCGAAAAACCCCTGTAAAACCCCTCGAAAACCCTTAGAAATGGGTCGAAAAGCCTCCAAAAACCCCTGGAAACGGGTGGTAATTAGGCGAAAACAGGCCGTAATTAGCCCGAATTAGCCGGTAATTATGGGGTTTTCGGCCATTATCGAGGCGAAAAGCCGGTTAATTAGACCCAAAAGCCTCGAAAAAGGCACGAAAAGCCCCTTAATTAGCCCTGAGTTACGAAACTCCGCTACGCCGGGTGTCGGTCGAGCGTAATTCGAGCTGGGTTTTCAGGGTATTTTGGCCAGGGTTTCCTCGCGCAAGGCCGCAAAACACGCCAGCGCGGACACCTCACAATCCTCCGGGCCAGGGATTTCGACGCGGACGATTCGGGCGGTGGAGTCAAACACGCCCTTGCGCGTGTCCGTCGCCACGCCGACGTAGCCGCCATCCTCTCCAACAAGATGGGAGAAGCGGACGCGGAACAGGACAGGCACGCCCTTGACGTTTTCTGTTTCGATGTAGAAGAAGCGTGTCGCCATTGCTTGAGACTCCAGAGAGGGTTTCAACGCCAAAAGCCCCGCACCCCGGAGAGTGTGGAGCGGCTGGGTGGTTTGGTCGGCTAGACTACGGGCGGGGCTAGTTGATCTTGACCGCTCGCCCACAGCGGTTGACGTACCGGGCCACGTAATCTTGTGAGCCTTCGATTGCCACCCGTGCTGACGCCTGGTTGATATAGCCGGCCTCGACGTGGGCCCGGGCCATCCGCAACGCCTTGGCCTTGTTGGTCGTCGTCTCGGTGGTACCAGCATCGCTGTCATTGTCAAAGGTGGTTACGAGGTAGATCGTCACGGTAGCATTACCTTTCGCGGGGGTTTGGAGCCCGCAACGCCAAAAGCCCCACACCCTTTCGAGTGCGGAGCGGTTGGGCGGTTTGGTCGGCTGGGCTCAATAGCCCCGAAGTCCGGCCTTGATTGCGTCGGAGGGACCGTCCCCACCTAGAACCTTGCGGAAGTAAGAGCAAAGACGCTGCCCGGGCGGGCAGGCGTTGGAAATCTCCGCGAAGCGGGCCACCACGTCTGCAAAGGCATCATCCGTCTCGAATTGAATCGAATCATCCCCGTAGAAGTCAAGTCGCCTGTCCTCCGGGACCGCACGGGTTAGCCCCCTGAAGTAGACAGCCTGCCCAGCCAAACTAGAGCTTACCCGCTCCCAACCTGCCTGGGCCATCATGGCGTCAAACCGGCAAGGGGTGCAAGGCAGGGCAACATGCGAGAAGTAGAATGCCATGGTCGAATCCGTTTCGTGCTGCGTTGATGGGACAGAGATTAAGTTAACTAGTCGGGCGGTTTGGTCGGCTGGGCTCAATAGCCCCGAAGTCCGGCCTTGATTGTGTCGGAGAGCCCCTCCTCAAAGCAGCCTTGGAAGTCTGCGAACGCGCGCCCAGTCACAACACCACACCTCGAAACGCGCCACACCCCGCCCCTGAGATTGCCACACAAGCCCCAAGTCCGGCCCGACTTTTTGGTCGGCCACACTGCAAACTCGTCCTCTCGGATGAAGCCGCCGCGGACGGAGAAGCCCGAACCCTTGAGAGCTGCCCGAATAGCCTTGACGGTCATGGTCACATTACCTTTCGCGGGTGTTGGAGCCCGCAACGCCTAAAGCCCCACACCCAGGCGAGTGTGGAGCGGTCGGGCGGTTTGGTAGGTCGGGCAACTAAGGAACGATTTTTGAGACCTTGCCGTTCCTTTTGATGAACCGCGCTACCACCATATACCAGCGCTCGCCCGGTTCCTCAACGACGCTATAGGTAGATCCTGCGGGGTCATTGAGCACCAGATCACGCGCCCTTTTGAGGGCCTTTGTCTTGCTGGTAAATTCCTCTCCGTGCGTTCGGACACCCTCGTTATTGTAGGCTTTCACGGTGTAAGGCATCTTAGCCATTGGTCGCATTCCTTTGCGCAGGTGTTGGAGCCCGCAACGCCAAAAGCCCGCCCCCAATTAAGGAAGCGGGCCAGGCTATACGGTAGGTTAGGTATTACAGAGACACAGCAGACCAAAGTGCGTCGGTGCGCGCGTTCCTTCTGAGAGACATCACCAACGCAAGCCATTTTCCGGGGACGTGGAAAATGACCGGGTTTTCTGGATCGATTGACCGAACGTGGATTCCGCTACCGGCAGGGGCAACGGCCAGAATCCTACGCAAGATGGCGCAGTCAATTCGAGCCCCGTTAACGTCAAGGGCCTTGTTGGGTCGGCGAGGCTTGTGCTTTTTGGCGCAGCCACCCTCACTACAAGTGCAAGGCGCGGAGGGAAGCGCGGCAATTTTCTTAGCCAGATCGGACTTGAGAAACTTACCGTGATCCACCATGGGCATGCTCAGATATTGGTCAATGCAACCTTGGATATTGCCCGGAAAAATGTCGGGCAAAGCAGGCGCCGTGAAATCCATAACGAAAACGCGCCCGTTTGTTGCGGCTGCGATAACCGCCCCCTGGAACGGAAACCCTTGCGGCCTGTCAATGGTGCCACGGTCCAAATCATCGCAGAAAGCTGCAAGAAGTTTCGACATTGTACACGCTCCAGTTTGGGGGTTCTGACACCGAAAGCCCGCCCCCTTTCGAGGTACGGGCCAGGTTTGGCATGGGTGCTACAGCTAGCGCATGTAGGCGAGCGCGGGGCCGTCCTCGGTTTCGTACACGTCACACTCGCCCATAGCCTTGGCCAAGGCTTGGAGTTTGTCCGCGTTATCCTGCCCACCGTAGATGTTTTCTTGATCAAAAAACCCCGCCCCGTGCCCGTTTTGAGACAGCCAAAGATCATGGGGCCAGCGTCGAACCGCTACTGGGGTGCTGAGCGCGTCGCTCAGCCCAGCGGCATCAACCAACGCGAGGAAGCGTTCAAGGCCCGCCTTAGCCGCAGTACGGTAGGCCAAACTGAAGTCCCAGGCGTTGAACCGCCTGTCAAGGGGCTCGCCCGCATCATCGTTAGAGGACCAAAGCGCGGTTTCTAGGTAAGATGCAAGGTCGGAGTTAGAGACAAAAGGCATGGGTGTCCTCTTTCGGTTGACTACGGGTTGACTGCATTACAGCGAAAGCCCGATGGGGAATCGCACCCCAAAAACCTCGCCTAGCCGGGCTGGTACAGCGTGCTAGTTGGTCCGGTAGATGAACCACTGAGAGGAAAGGTCGATTTCCTCAAAGTCGTACCCCGCCAGGAAGTGCCCGCGCCCATCCGAGGAAATGGCGTCGTTGATCACATCTTCAAGCACGCCAAGACTCTCCAAAAGCCGCTTAATGACAGCGTGATCTTCCTGGGTCTGCATTGCTTGGATGGCGTCGGCACCGATGTCAGCGTGGGCGTCCAGAAACTCAGGGCGGAAGTAGGCGAGGGAATCAAGGATGCTGTCCCTACAAGCCGCGTCCGCGTCCGCGTCGGAGTAGAGAACGTATTCAGCCCGCCCGATGTTGAACGTGTCGCCGCTATCAGTGTCGGTCAGAATCTCAACCGCTTCCTCGACTTCAAGGTTGAGGACATCGGCCAGTTTTGGAGCAAGGGCAAGCGCAAGAACGGCATCCATTTTTCTACCTCTTTCGGTTGGGTGTTTGCTGCGACCTACGAAACGAATACTAAACCTTGACGGGTTTCGAGTCAACCCCAAAAACCTCGCCCAAAACTGCGGCGCGCTGAGCTGTGGACACGCCCCGGGCAAAGGCGCAGACCTGGCCAGCATTGCAGACAGTGCAACCGACCTTGTGCGCCTTGAGAAGTCTCTCAGTACTGGCGAAAAACTTGCCCATGTTCAGCCTCGCTTTCAACGCCCCAAGGCCCGCCCCCATTGAAGGAAGCGAGCCGGGCCAGCTTGGGTGCGGAAAGCCGCTCAGGGCATGGCTTTGTCGCTGTATTCGCAAGCAAACTGCTCTTTTGCCTGGCCAATCAGGTCCTTGGCGAGTTCGGTTGCATTGAACCGACGCCCGCCACCCAGAACGTAACCAGAACCCCAATAGCCCCGATGGTCCTGATCGTAGTCAGAGGAGCCGACGCGAACCGCCCAAGCGCCGTCAGGGTAAACTTGGAGACGCACCTCAACGTCGCTGTCCGCATCATCGGAGGGGTCCACTTCGCGGTTGACAGCCACAAGGACGCGGCGCACGTTGGCAACGGAAGGGAAACGCATGTTCGGCTCCATTAGCGGACAGGGTTGAGGGTGCCCGCACGCCCGAAAGCCCGCCCCCGGGAAGGAAGCGAGCCGGTACAGCTGTTATGTCGGGCAGGGTGCTAGAGCCAAGCCCCGTCAAGCCACCTTCCGATGACGTTCCCCTTGTCATCCTTGACTAGAAGCGAGGCGAAGAACCCGCTATTGACGTAGACCTTGGCGTGTCGAACCATGCGAGAAACCAACCCCTTGGCTTCGCGCTTGCCCACAGCCGTCCAAGTGTGGTTGGCGAACGTGACGGTGTCGCTGAGGCGAGGGTCGAGGGTGGACATCTTGACGGTGTACGTGGTGGCCATGTGCGCTGCTCCTGTGCGGCTCGTTGACCGCGTCTTGATGTCTAGACCCTAGTGCAGCGCACGTGCCAACCCCTCCCAGGAGTGCTAAAACGCACGCTAGTGGCCCGTAGCGCCGCTTCTAGCGCGGAACAGGGTCGGGCAGGCACCCAAACCGCACCAAAACCGCGACAGTCCTGTCAGTGACACGCCGCGTCACAGCTGTCTCAGCCGACCAATTCCGAGGTTTACGCTAGGCTAGAGGGTGCTAGCGTGCGTTTTACGGTTTCCGGACATCCGTGTCATAGCCCTCAGAAACTCGAGGGGCGCTAGTGCTAGGACCGTGCCATAGCGCGTCGTGTCAAGGTGCTGCGTGGGCTTGGGCGATGTCTAGGCGGGGCGTCGGGAGGACGGGCTAGGCGTCGTGTCGCGTCCCTGGGACGGCGGACGGGGTTGGGTCGGTCCGTCTGAGGCGCGCTAGCCGGCTGGTCATGTTCTGACACGGTGCGTCATGGCACGCTTGCTGCTACGCGCGTGCATGCTCGGAGCGGGCGCCGGACTGTCCGGAGGTGGGCGCGGACACTTGCCCCTACATGTAGGTGTGACGCTTACCTAGTGTGCCTAGGTGTGGCAAAAACCCACACATGCCCCAAACGGGTGTAGGTACAAGAAATTGACTAGAAATTCCTTCTACAAGCTCCTTTCTACAAGAAACTTGTAGTTTCTGGCCCAGGTCGAGGGGCGAGGGGAGCCTGTACGCTAGGGTAGGGGCAGGGGTCGGGCTAATAGGTCGAGAGGGGAGGGCCTGGGGTACCCCCCTATCCCCCTTTTTTAGCGTGAGCGAGCGCCAGACCGACACGTACGCGACCCAGACCCTCCAAATCGTTGGTTAAGGATCGCTATTTGCCCTCGAACCGGCCCCTGCGCTGGCATTTGCCGGCCCTCCCCCGTTCCTCGTAGGACTATTTTGTACCCCAATTGAACGAGCGTTATGTTAAGGGTTTGCGAGGTGTTGCAAAACGCCACACACAACCCGTAGTATAGTTGAGTCCTCAAGTACCACTACCTGTAGGGGTGTCCGTGACGACCAAGAAAGTGAAGTTGCCCCCCGGTTGGGCCCCGCCCGTGACCAGCGAAATCAAGCGCGAGGGGTACGACCTCAGCGAGCCCATCACCGTGGAGGTGACCGAGGCAACCCTCCCTCCGGCGAAGTTTCACAAGCGCCGCAAGGGTACGTGGGAAAAACCCCCACGGTTCGACGACCTGAACGAAGCGCCCAACTTCAACCTCAAGTCCTCGATCCGGGCGATGCTCGGCCCCAACGGTGAGGGAGCCCTGCGTACCATCTGCAACATCGCGCTGGGTATTCCCTTCTCTGTCAAATACAAGAAGGGCGATGTGGAGGTGGAGTCGCCGCCCGAGGTGCCCAAACTCAGCACCCAACTGGACGCGGCGAAGTTCACGCTGCTGTGCCTGCATGGCAACCCACTGACCCTGCCCGACGACCCGGGGAGCAAGCCGCCCGAAAAACTCAGCGACGACGAGCTGAAGCGCATGGCGGCGGAACTCATGGCCAAGAAGGCAAGGGCTGAACTCGGACAGGCGGTGGAAATCGCAGGCGACCCACCCGACGAGGACGCTTGACGCCCGCGACCCGCCCGTGTAAACAGTCTTTACGTTCCCGGTGAGGAGGACGGCATGGATCGACCCAAGGTCGAAGTGAAGGTGTTTCCGCGAGGGTTTGGCAATTTCGTCGCGGAGTTCAAGGTCATCGGCGTCACATCCCAGGTCCAGTCCGCAACCCCCAGGGGCGCGTTTCGACTGGCCAAGGAAATCGCCCGCGAAGCCATCCTCCAGTCCGCCAAGATCATGCGTGATGGGTACGGAGCGCATGACTTCGACGCGAAGGACTACACCGAGTCCGTGGAGTTCGTCCGCAACGACCTGGCCAGCGACCCATACCCGCCCGACGCGCCGTCCAAGACGGTCACCGTCCACCAGGCCCTCGCCCGAGCGACCGAGCGCCTGCCGATGCCGACCCACTACACCCCGCCCGCCGACCTGACCTCGGGCAACGCGGTCCAGATTGACAAGGACACGTTCGAGATGGATGGCTCGGTGCTGGACGTGATGGTCCCAACGCCCGGCACCAACTCCCCGCCCCGGATCAAGCTCCCGCTGGGGTGGTTGGACAAGGACTCGCGCAAGGCGCTCAAGAACGGCACCCAGCCCGACCCGAAGGACATGGCGCGGAGCCTGCGGATGTCGATGGTGAGCCCGTCGTGAGCGAGTACGCCCCCGTAGTCCGCGAGTACCGGCCCGAGTCCGACCGCAACCTGATTCTGTCGTCGTGGGTCAGGTCGCTGGACCCGTACCCCGAGATGGACGCCGCCCTGTTCTTCAAGGAGGCCGAGGCGACGGTCAAGGCCCTGCTGGAGCGGACGACGGTCAAGGTGCTGTGCCTGCCCGACTACTCCAACGTCATCTGCGGTTGGGTCTGCTTCGACGCGGACACGCTCTACTTCGCGTTCGTCAAGGCGGACTACCGGCGCATGACGCTCGGCACGCAACTCGTGACCAAGGTGGCCGAACCCAAGCCGTTCCACGCCTGCAAGACCGACAAGGCCCACTTCCTGAAGTTGCAGTCGCAGTACAACCCCTTCAAGTTTGCGAGGTAGAACATGGCGCAGCCCCAGCCCGAGCCGAAGAAGGTCGTCCAGCCAGTCACGGTGGACCTGACCGGCGCAGTCCCCATCATGCAGGCCAAGTTCGTCAGCCCCGTGCTGATTCGTGGCCAGCGCAAGCCCGCCCCCGGAGGCGTCAGCGGGTCGTCCATCACCGTCCACACGTCATGGAACGGACGGGCGCCGGAGTCCGTCAACCAACGCATGTACCAGCACCCCAAGACCGGCCTGCTGTACCTGTTCTCGCTGGAGTCCGGCAACGTGCAAGTGCTGGAGAGCATCGTCTACCCGAGCAACGTGACGTGGGTGGAGCCGGTGTCCGAGGCCCTGAAGTTCAACCTGCCGTAGCACTCGACCCATGCCGCGCAACAACCCCCAGAACAAAATCTACAACCTGCCCAACGAGTTCATCTCGCAACGCCCCCTGCCCAAGCAACAGGTGGTGAACCCCGAGACTGGCTTGACCAAGGCGGAGGAGGATTTGCTGGAGGAGTTCCTTGCGCGGCAGCCCTACGACCCACTGAACAAGTGCTTCGACCTCCAGCGCAAGTTCATCCTCGACTCCAACACGCGCAAGTCGCTGCTGTGTTCACGCCGCTCAGGCAAGACCACCGCCTCGCTTCAGTACCTCATCAAAGAGGCGCTGGCCCAGCCCAACTCCATCGGCGTCTACATCGGCATCGACCGCAAGTCCGCCAAGAAGATCATGTGGACGGAGATTGAGAAGTTGGTAGAGGCCGAGAAGCAACTGAAGGCCACGACCAAACTCAACCACTCTGAACTCACCCTCAAGTTCAAGAACGGCTCCCAGATATGGGTGACCGGTGCGACGGACGAGAAGGACATCGAGAAGTTGCGCGGCAACAAGTTCGTTCTGGTCATCATCGACGAGGCCGCATCCTTCCCCGAGTCGCTGCTGACCAAGCTCGTGCAGGAGGTCATCGAGCCCGCGCTGATTGACCTGGACGGCACGCTCTGCCTGGTGGGTACGCCAGGCGCCCACTACACGGACGAGTCGATGGGTCAGGAGAAGGCGGGCATGTTCTACTCCGCCACCACGTTCGACAAGGAGTGGGGTCAGCACGGTTGGACGCTGCTACAGAACCCACACATCAAGAACCCACAGGCCGCGCTGGACAAGATTCTCAAGAAGCGTCGGTGGACGACCGAGACCCCGGCCTACCAGCGGGAGTACCTGGGAAAGTGGGTTCGCTCCACCGAGACGCAGGTCTACAAATACAGCCAGTCCCTCAGCGATTACACCGAGCGCCCCAAGCGGACGGACTGGATTTACCTGCTCTCCCTGGACGTGGGCACCCGGGACGCTACTGCGTTCGTGCTGTCGTGCTTCAGCGAGAAGGACCCGAACTGGTACATCCTCGAAGCGTACTCGCAGAAGAACATGGCGCCCGACGCGGTGGCCGAGAAGATCAAGTCGTACAAGGTGCTGTTCCCAATCGAGCGCGTCATCATGGACTGTGGCGGCCTGGGCCTGGCGATTGCCGAGCACTTCCGCACGACCCACCACCTCGCCATCACGCCCGCCGAGAAGAAGGAGAAGTACGCCTTCATAGAGTTCTTCAACGGTGACATGATGTCGGGCCGAATCAAGATCAAGGCGGGCGAGAAGTCAACAGGCGAACTGATTGACCAGTGGCACACGCTGACGCTCGGGGACGACGGCAAGGAGGAGAAGCACGCCCCCAACGACTTGTGCGATGCCGCGCTGTATGGCTACCGTCACGCCCGTCAGTACCTCTACGCCAAGCCGGTCGAAGTCGCACCGCCACCCACGCCCGACCAAGTGATGGAGAAGCACTGGGCGGACTTGGACAAGCAACTGAGGGACGAGGACCGTGCCAATTTTTCGTACCTGGTGAACAGGTACTAGGAGAACTGCGATGAACGAAACCCAGGCGATGCGCGACATCATGCGGACGGTGGAGCAGTACGAGAACGCCGCGTGGTGGGCCGAGAGAGACCCGTCTACCCGAGCCTCCAAGGCGTGGGCGGCGGTAAACTCCATCGAGACGAATACGATGGAGCGGTCGCGCCTGCTGCTGGAGTCAATGAACCGCTACGACGGGTCCATCCCCTCCAACGACGTTCCGCAGACCAGCGCCGGGCGCAAGCCTCGCATGTATATCCAGAACGTCATCGGGTCGATCATCGAGACGCTGAAGGCTCGGTTCGCCGCCGCCCCCGTCCGCATCTACGCACTGACCGACGATGGCAACTACGAGGCCCAGCAGCGCGCCAAGGGCATCTCCAAGATCATCGAGGGCGTGTTCTTCGAGAACCAGATGGGCCTGCTCGGTCCAGAGGCCGAGTGCGACGCGATGTGGGCGGACGTGGGCGTGCTGCAAGTGCTGGAGAACCCGCACAAGCCCGGGCGCATCCTCATCGAGCGCATCATGCCGCAAGACGTGCTCATCGACCCCCGGGACGGCCTGTACGCCAAACCCCGCCAGATCATGGTGCGGCGCAAGGTGTCCAAGGAAGTCCTCATGCACCAGTTCCCCAAGTTCGCGGAGGACATCCAGCAAATCACCCAGGACCAGGTCGCGGGGGACATCTCGTTCTTCCCCAACTCGCTGGCCGAGGTGGTCAAGGTGGTGGAGGCGTGGCACCTGCCGTCCAAGAAGGGCGCCAAGGACGGGCGGCACAGCATCTTCTGTTCTGGTGGGTCGCTGAACAACGGGCTGGAACTGTTCACCGAGCCGTGGGAGGAGGATTTCTTCCCGATGGCGTTCACATGGTTCATCAAGAAACCCCTGGGCTTCTTCGGCATGGGCGTCCCCCAACTCATCGGCGCGATGCAGGAGGAGCACAACAAGTTGGAGGTGAACAAGCAGCGCGCCCTGTACCTGCACTCCAACCCCCGCTGGTTCGTCGCCAACGACTCAGCCGTGGACCCCGAACACATCTCCAACGACATGCAGGGCGTGGTGAAGGGCAACTCACCGCCTGTCCTCATGACCTGCAACCCCGTCTCAGAGCAACTCATCGCACAGAGCGAGAACCTGTACCACAAGATGTACGAGATTGCGGGTGTCTCGCAGATGTCCGCCCAGTCCACCAAGCCCAAGGACCTGGAGAGTGGTGAGGCGCTGCGGACCTTCCACGACATCGGGTCTGAGCGGTTCGAGATGGTCAACGCCTACTTCGAGCAGATGCACATCGACCTGGGCTACCTCATCCTCTGGATGGCGTCGAAGATTGACGGCTTCAAGGTCCGCGTTCCGGGCAACACCTCGCTGGAGCGCATCTCGTTCGAGGACGTGAAGATGGACCTAGAGGAGTTCGTGCTCAAGGTCTACCCCGCCAACGCCCTCAGCCGCGACCCGGCCCACCGCATCGCCAAGCTGTCGGAGATCATCCAGGGCGGGCTCATGGACCATCCCGAACTGTTGGCGCTGCTGGACTACCCTGACCTGGAGGCGTATACCTCGCTGGTCAAGGCGCCGCTTGAAAACATCCAGTGGCAGATCAGCCAGATTCTCTCCAAGGGGGAGAAGGGCTACCTGTCGCCGGAGCCGTACCAGGACTTGGAGTTGGGCCTCAAGTTGTTCACCGAGGCGTACCTCAAGGCGCAGCGCCAGGGCATCCCCGAGGACCGCCTGGAGCTGCTGAGGACGTGGATGGAGCAAGCCAAGACGCTCATGCCGCCCCCGCCACCGCCTCCGGCCCCGCCGATGCCCCCTCCGGGTATGGACCCCAACGCTGGTCCTCCGATGCCGATGCCCCCGACCGACCCGAACGCGCCACCCCCGCCGATGCCTCCCCCGATGCCGCAGTAACAGGAGCCAAACATGGAAACCGAGAACGCCCCCGCTGACATGTCGTTCAACCTCGAGGACGGGCTGAAGTTCCTGTCCGAGAACCCTCCGGCGATGCCCAAGCCCGCCGACCCGGCGCCTGCTCCGGCCAAGGCTGACGCACCCAAGCCCGCCGACCCTGCGCCTGTCGAGCCCAAGGTGGAGCCCAAGGCCGACAAACTGGACACCGACCGACGCTTCCGCGAGGTGGCCCAGCGCGACCGTCAGTTCCGCGAGGCGCAGGAGAAGTGGAAGGCCGAGGTCGCCGCCAAGGAGAAAGCGCTGGAGGAGCGGGCCAAGCGCGCAGAGGAGTTCGAGGCGCTGGTCAGCAGCAAGGACATCGACGCTGCCCTCAAGCGCCTGAACATCTCCTATGAGGACTTGGCGGTGTGGAAGGCGACCGGCCAGATGCCCGCCCAGACCCAGGCCCGGCAACTGGTGGACCCCCTGGTCAAGCAACTGGCCGAGCAGAAGGCCGCGCTGGAGGAGTTCAAGCGCCAGCAGGCCGAGCAGAAGGAGAAGGAGCAGATCGCCTCGTTCAAGTATTCGGTCGCTGAGGTCGTTCGCACCTCCACGGACGAGTCGTTCGAGTTCCTGCGCGCCTCAATGGAGCCGGAGCAGGTCGCGGAGGAGGTGGTTCAGGTGATGACCGAGTTTCACAAGGCCGGTCAGAACCCGCCAAAGCTGCTGGACATCCTCGCCAAGATGGAGGACGCGGAGGAGCAGCGCGTGGCGAAGCTGGCCAAGGCGACCAAGTTCGGCAAGAAGTTCGGCAGTGCCCCCAAGGCCGAGCCCACCAAGCCCGCGCCCGCCGCCGAGCCGTCGAAGCCAGGGGTGCAGACCTCCAATTCGCTGGCCAGTGCTCCCGCCGCTGAGCCCGACGTGTCCAAGATGGACGAGAACGAATTGATCGAGCACCTGGCGCGGACTATGATCCGCAAGTAATGGCGACATCCACCGAGCGCAGCAGAGTCTATTCCCGGCGCCTCCGTGCTCAAGGGCTGGAGGCGATGGGAGGGAAGTGCGCTTGCTGTGGAGAGGACGAGCCTGCGTTCCTGACGCTGGATCACGTCCAGAACGACGGGAGTCAGCACAGAGGCAGGAACCGTGACGCTTGGCGTGTGGCGCGGGATTGCGGGTACGACCCCGCCCGCTTTCGCATCCTCTGCTTCAACTGCAACTGTGGTCGGCGCCAGGGCCCGTGCCCCCACGAACGTAAAAGGACTTGACACACGACGGTTTGTGTGCTTAGCGTGTAGTCACAATCAGGGCGTGGTCAGCGCCCGAACCTTGGTCGTGCCTCCCGGTGAGGGTGGGAAGAAGTCGAAGTCGCAGTTCCCCCACCTCGTAGTACCGGAGAGAAAAGATGACCACGGCGATGGACCTCAGCGCCTTCTCGGGCGCCCTCAAGACGATCTACAGCAAGGACAAGGTCGAGAACCTGACCTATGCCAACAACCCGTTCCACGGGATGCTGAAGAAGGACAAGAACTTTGTCGGTAGCCAGATGAACTTCGCGCTCATCTACGGCAACCCGACCGGCGGTGGCGTGAGCATCGCGGCGGCTCAGAGCGCGTCGCAGGGCTCGGCCATCCAGGGCTGGCAGCTCACCCGCAAGGCGCACTACAACGTCGCTGCGGTGACCAACGAGACCATCCTGGCCTCGGCCTCGGACGCCGGTGCTCTGCTCCGCGCCCTGGTGACCGAGATCAACGGCGCCATGCGGAACTGCATCCGCCACCTCGCCGTCATGGAGTATGGCGACGGTACGGGTGTCATCGGCACGGTTGCGGCCAACACCTCCAGCACCAACGCCCTGGCTCTGGCCAGCATCCCCTCCGGCACCAACTTCGAGAAGGGCCAGTGGATCGCGGTGTTCAGCAACACCTCGACCAGCCCCACCGCTCGCGGCGCTCGGCAGATCACCAACATCAACCGTGCGACCGGCGCCATCACGTTCGGCGGCTCAACGTTGAGCCTGACGGCTGGCGACGTGATCGTCAACGGCTCGGGCACGACCAACTCGTCCGGCGTCGGCTCCGACAACGACCTGAACAACGTCATCACCGGCCTGGCGGGCTGGATTCCGCTGAGCGCCCCCACCAGCACCACGTTCTTCGGCGTGGACCGCAGCGTGGACACCGAGCGCCTGGGCGGCGTGAGGACTGTGGCCACCACGGTCACCATCGACGAAGGCATCATCAACGGCCTGCGCGACGTGGCCCGCTCGGGTGGTTCGCCTGACGTGGTGTTCATGAACTTCGAGAACTTCGCCTCGCTGGTCAAGCTGACCGGCACCCAGGCGCGGTACGAGGAGAAGGTCAAGGTCGGCATCTCCTACTCGGGCATCCTCGTGAACGGCCCGACCGGCCAGGTCAAGGTCATCCCCGACCGCAACTGCCCCGGCGACCGCTGCTACATCCTCCAGATGGACACCTGGGTCCTCCGCTCGCTGGGTGACGCCCCGGCCATCCTCAAGCCCGATGGGCTGGAACTGCTGCGCGACGCCACCAAGGATCAGGTCGAGGCGCGCATCGGCTACTACGCGCAGCTCGCCTGCTCTGCCCCCGGCTACAACGGCGTGGTCCAGCTCTCGTAGTCCCTCTGACCCGGGCCGGTTCTAGAACCGGCCCGGGTTTTCCCTCTCAAGGAGATTTCGATGGCTGACCGCCTCACAACCCACATCAACCGCCCGGGCCTGCTCACGCGCAAGCGCGACATCGTCCTGCTCGCGGGCTACTTCGAGCCCAACGACACGACCAGCCCGACCGTCATCAAGTGTCCGGGCGTCACCAGCGTCACCTACGCCGGCAACGCCTTCACCGTCACGCTGGACGACTCCTACAAGGACATCTCGGTCCAGGCCAGCCTGCAACTCCACACCGCCTCCACGGACGCCACCATCGTCCTGGGTGACTTTGTGGCGGGCACCGGCTCGGCGGGCAACTCCTTCAAGATCGCCATGCGGAAGTCCTCGGACGCCTCGGCCACTACCATCGCTGCGGTCACGGGTGTCGCGGGTAACCGCATCCACCTGCTCATCACCTGCGCTCGCAAGTCCGACTTCGGCACCGTCACCGACTAAGGGAGGTTCACATGGCCGACCGCGCAAAGAACATCGCCATCCTCCTCGGCCTCAAGGGCGCTCCGAAGCCCTCGAAGGACGAGGAGATGATGGAGGGCGAGGACGGCGGCGAAGGTGAGGGGGAGGACACTTCCGCTCGCCTCACCGCCGCCAAGGACTTCATGGCCGCGCTCAAGGACGACGACGCCGAGGCTCTGCTGGAGGCGTTTGACCGGATGGACGCTGACGAGGAGTAGTCCAACATGGCTCTCACGGTGACGCTGGCGAACCTGCGGACGAGGGTGCTCCGCAGGGCCGACCACGAGAACGACTCTTTCGTTAGCACCGCCGAGGCCAACGATCTGGTGAACCAGTCGATTCGTGAGTTGTTCGACATCCTGGTTCTGACCGCCGAGGACTACTTCACGTCGGTCACGCCTTTCACAATCACCCTCAACTCCACCGACACCTCGTACTCCCTGCCCTCGGACTTCTACAAGCTCCGGGGCGTGGATTTCCAGTTGGGTTCCAGTTCTCAGTGGGTGCCCCTGGAGAGGTTCGTCTGGAACGAGCGTAACAAGTACACGCTGACCCCGACCTCGTGGAACATGCTCGGCATGACGCAGGTCAAGTACCACCTGCTCGGGACCAAGATTCAGTTCATCCCCGGACCTCCGACCGCCGCAGGCACCGTCCGGGTGTGGTACATCGCCGCGCCAGCCAGCCTGTCCAGCGACTCGGACACGTTCGACACCATCAACGGGTGGGACGAGTGGGTCACGGTCAACGCGGCTCGCAAGATCAAGGTCAAGGAGGAGTCCGACACCACGGCCCTCGACCAGGACCTCGCCCGCCTGACTAAGCAAATCCAGGCCGCCGCTGCCGACCGCGACAAGGGCAACCAGGCGCGCACCAAGGACATAAACGACGACGGTCAGTGGTACAACGGCGTCTGGCCTGCGAGGTTCTAGATGCCCGCTCCGGTACTGCCCAAGTTCAACACTGGTGATCGCGTCCTGAGCGGGATGCAGGACTACGTCTCGCAGGCGTTCCTGAAACTCTACGCGACGGTGGCGCTCCTCAACGGGAAGCTGCTCAAGGACATCGACATCGCAACGACCGGCACGACGTTCCCACACAACCTGGGCAGGTCCGCTCAGGGGTGGATTGTGGTAAGGTCGTCGGCCAATGCCGCCGTCTGGGACTCTGCGTCAAACCCCAAGCCGGAGGTCAACCTCGCGCTCACGGCGTCTGCGGACGTGACCGTGACTCTCTGGGTGTTCTAGATGGCCAAGGGACTTCAGCGCACGCCGCTCCCCATCAAGTTGAGCGGGAGTCTGGACACCAAGAGCGACCCGTTCAAGGTCGATGCGGACCACCTGCTTCAGCGCGTCAACGTCACCCAGTCGAACCAAGCCGAGATTCGCAAGCGGGCGGGCTACGTAGCGTTGGGTTCGGCGGGCTTCTCCGCACCTGGACCGCTGGCCACGTTCAACGACGAACTGCTCCAGTTTGGTGACGCAGGGCTGAAGTCCTACGATAACCAGACCGACTCGTGGTTCTCCCACGCCAGTTCGTCGACGGGTCAGGTGCGCTCACCGGACATCTCGCTGGCCAACGCATACTCCGACAACCATAACCAGTCTGACTGTGATTCGGCCACCTACTCCAACTGTACGGTCATTGCGT
>ERZ650311.843-NODE-843-length-17164-cov-7.080776_pt1 | contig 17164 bp, 17 predicted proteins | sample MGYA00376247_ERZ650311 | MGnify/ENA primary metagenome ERZ650311 (study PRJEB26733, sample SAMN07839324) | wastewater metagenome | biome: small river; feature: stream; material: water | place: USA: North Carolina | collected 2016-07-28 ... | reverse complement strand
CGGTTTACCTAGCAATACTCGTTTTGCCGATCATCCTGGTGATATCAAAGGCAACAACGAATTGCTAGTACTCACTCAGCCCCAAATTATTAGCAAGATTCATGAGCAATATTTGGATGCAGGTGCAGACATTATTGAAACAAATACTTTTGGTGCTACTTCAGTAGCGCAAGAAGACTACAAAATGGCTGACTTGGCGCGAGAGATGAATGAAGTCTCTGCCAGATTGGCGCGAGCTGCTTGCGCAAAATACAGCACACCGGATAAACCCCGTTTTGCTGCTGGCGCTATTGGACCCACACCAAAGACTGCCAGCATTTCACCAGATGTGAATGATCCAGGCGCGCGTAATGTCACCTTTGACGCATTGCGTGCTTCCTACCGCGAACAGATTGAAGGTTTATTTGCGGGTGGCGTAGATTTATTTTTAGTCGAAACCATTTTTGATACGCTCAATGCCAAAGCTGCTTTGTTTGCGCTTGATGAATTTTTTGAAGAGACTGGTGAGCGCTTGCCGGTGATGATTTCAGGAACTGTTACAGATGCATCTGGTCGCATCTTGTCTGGTCAAACAGTTGAAGCGTTTTGGAATAGTTTGCGTCATATCAAACCGCTTACCTTTGGTTTGAATTGTGCATTGGGTGCTGCACTCATGCGGCCCTATATCGCAGAACTAGCGAGGATTTGTGATGCTGCAGTCTCTTGCTACCCCAATGCTGGTTTACCTAATCCAATGAGTGATACAGGCTTCGATGAGACACCAGAGATTACTTCTAGTTTGGTTGATGGATTCGCTAAAGATGGCTTAGTCAATTTAGTGGGTGGTTGCTGTGGAACTACGCCAGACCACATACGCGCCATTGCCAATGCGGTCGCTAAGCGAAAGCCCCGTGCTTTCTATAAAGAAAAGGCGGAGGCAGCTGCATGAGCAAAATCGAAAAAAAATCAATGCCAGCTATGAAGCTTTCTGGTCTTGAGCCATTTAACGTGACTACCGATGTTGGCTTTGTCAATATTGGCGAGCGTACGAATGTCACTGGTTCTAAAGCTTTTGCCCGCATGATTTTGAATAATCAATTTGATGAAGCACTCGCAGTGGCGCGTCAACAAGTTGAAAATGGCGCGCAAGTGATTGACATCAATATGGATGAGGCAATGCTCGATTCTGAAGCGGCAATGACACGCTTTTTGAATCTCATTGCATCTGAACCGGACATTGCTCGCGTTCCAATCATGATTGATTCCTCTAAGTGGAGCGTTATCGAAGCAGGTTTGAAGTGCATTCAAGGAAAGCCCATTGTTAACTCAATCTCTCTCAAAGAGGGTGAAGAGCCTTTCCGAAAGCAAGCGCGCTTAATCCGTCGTTATGGTGCTGCCACTGTTGTGATGGCATTTGATGAACTTGGGCAAGCCGATACCTTTGCGCGCAAAACAGAAATCTGTCAGCGTTGCTACGAGATCCTAGTCAATGAAATTGGTTTCCCAGCCGAAGATATTATTTTTGACCCTAATATTTTCGCGATTGCTACTGGTATTGAAGAGCATGACAATTATGCGGTGGACTTTATTAATGCCACCCGTTGGATTAAGGAAAATCTACCAGGAGCCAAAGTAAGCGGCGGTGTATCGAATGTGAGCTTCTCCTTCCGCGGCAATGATCGTGTGCGTGAAGCAATCCACACCGTGTTCCTGTATCACGCTATTCAGGCGGGTATGGATATGGGGATTGTGAATGCTGGCCAGTTGGGCGTGTATGCCGATTTGGATCCAGAGTTGCGCGAGCGCGTTGAGGATGTTGTTCTCAATCGCTTTAAAGAAAAAGATGGCAAGACTCCAACTGAGCGCTTGTTAGATATCGCCGATCAATTTAAAGGCGGTGGCGCCAAGCAGGTTGAGAACTTGGCTTGGCGTGAATCTCCAGTGCGTGAACGTTTAACCCATGCTTTAGTACATGGCATCACGACGTTTATTGAAGAAGATACAGAAGAGTTGCGTGCAGAAATTATGGGCGCAGGTGGTAGACCCATCGAAGTGATTGAAGGTCCGCTCATGGATGGTATGAATGTTGTCGGTGACTTGTTTGGTGCCGGAAAAATGTTCTTGCCTCAAGTGGTAAAGAGTGCTCGTGTAATGAAGCAAGCGGTTGCTATTCTGATTCCGTACATTGAGGAAGAAAAACGTCAACATATTGCGGCTGGTGGCGAAGCTAAAGCTAAGGGCAAGATTGTGATGGCTACTGTGAAGGGCGACGTACACGATATTGGTAAAAATATTGTGACTGTTGTTCTGCAATGTAATAACTTCGAAGTGGCCAATATGGGTGTGATGGTTCCTTGCGCAGAGATTTTGAAACGCGCCAAGGAAGAGAATGCTGACATTGTTGGTTTATCCGGCTTGATTACGCCATCACTTGAAGAGATGACTTATGTTGCACAAGAAATGCAGCGTGATGATTGGTTCCGCGAGCGTCAAATTCCATTAATGATTGGTGGTGCCACGACTTCACGAGTTCACACTGCCGTTAAGATTGCCCCACACTACGATGGTCCAGTGGTCTATGTACCGGATGCCTCGCGCTCAGTATCTGTCGCTTCTAGCTTGCTTTCTGATGAAAGTGCCAAGAAATTTATTCAAGACTTGCGTGATGACTATGTCCGCATTCGTGAGCAGCATGCCAACAAGAAGGCCGCGCCAACGATTTCACTGGAGGCCGCACGCAAGAATCGCGAGATGATTGATTGGTCTGTCTATGTTCCAGAAAAACCAAAGTTTATTGGCCGCCGTGTATTTAAAAACTTTGCCTTAAGTGATATTGCTAAATATATCGACTGGACACCATTCTTCCAGACTTGGGATTTGGCTGGTAAGTTTCCGGCAATCCTTGATGATGAAGTGGTTGGTGTTGAGGCGCGTAAGGTTTATGCGGATGCTCAAGCATTGCTTGATAAATTGATTAAAGGTCAGTGGCTACAAGCTGATGCCGTTGTTGCTTTCTATCCAGCCAATACGATTGGTGATGACATCGTTTTATATAGCGATGAATCTCGCGAGCATCCTTTATTTGTATGGCATAACTTGCGTCAACAGTCTGAGCGTCCAGTTGTGGATGGTGTTCGTAGACCTAATCGTTGTTTAGCTGATTACGTGGCACCAAAAGACTCTGGTGTTGCTGATTACCTCGGTTGTTTTGCTGTCACAACAGGTCATGGCGTTGAAAAGAAAGTTGCTGAGTTCCAGGCAAAGAATGATGACTACAGCGCCATTATGTTGAAGGCCTTGGCTGATCGTTTGGCAGAAGCTTTTGCTGAGCTCATGCACCATCGAGTTCGTACAGATTTGTGGGGTTATGCAAGTGATGAGATTTTGACTAATGATCAGATGATCAACGAGGAATACCGCGGCATTCGTCCAGCGCCTGGTTATCCAGCTTGCCCTGCGCATGAGGTTAAAGAAGATTTGTTGCGCGTTATAGGTTCAGAAGATATTGGTATGACTCTGACTGAGTCTATGGCAATGAACCCCGCTTCTAGTGTGAGCGGTTTCTATTTAGCTCACCCGGATGCACGCTACTTCAATGTGGGCAAGCTTTCAGACGATCAAGTTGAAGACTTGGCTAAGCGCCGTGGGCAAAGCGTTGAGGACACCCGTCGCCAGTTAGCTAGCCTGTTGGATTAAACCCCCCACATGACGGGTTCGTCTTTGGCTTTAGCTTGCTTCATGAGCTCCAGAAAAGGGTAAGCACGCTGTCCAAGACGATCGGTTAACTTAGGCTTCTGTTCGCCCTTATCGGTCTCATCGTTTGCTTTAGCGCGTTCCTCAAGGTCTTTTAGGATGGCAGTTTCTAGAGCGGTAATGAGCGCTGGCAGCTGCTCTACCGTGAGGATGCCTCGAGGCTCTAGGGGGCGCCCCAAAATATCAAAAATTCGTTTGGTCAGATCCGCCAGCATGATGACGTCTGGACCAGCCTTTGAGCGAAATTGATAGATCATTTCGATAGCTTACCACCTGATAAACTCACTTATCTATGTTGTCGACCAATAAAAACCGTTTAATTGAAATGTTGAGCAATGCCTTGGCTGGCTTGGCTCAAGAGCGCGGCTTGGGGCAAGCACCTGCCCCCCGGCTAGAGCGCCCCAAGGCTGTTGATCATGGGGATGTCGCTTGCAATATTGCCCTCCAGCTATCTAAGGCGTGGAAGCTAAATCCACGTGATCTTGCGCAAGCCCTAGTCGAGCGCTTGCAGCAAGAAGCCGGCTTTAATGAGCTGATTGCATCTTGTGAAATCGCTGGCCCTGGCTTTATTAATTTCCGCCTGAGCAATGCCGCTAAGACTGCGGTGGTTGGGGAGGTGCTTTCACAGGGTCCCCGCTTTGGTGAGTCCGCCTCAAGTGTAGGCTCTGCCCAAAGCGCCATGATTGAGTTTGTTTCTGCCAATCCAACGGGTCCATTGCATGTAGGCCATGGAAGACAAGCAGCGCTTGGTGATGCATTAGCGAATTTATTGGCAACTCAAGGCATTAAAGTTCATCGCGAGTTTTATTACAACGACGCTGGTGTGCAGATCGCTAATTTAGCTTTATCAGTTCAAGCCCGTTTACAAGGCCACAAGCCGGGCGATGCCCAGTGGCCTGAGCAAGCTTATAACGGCGAATACATTGCGGAGATTGCTGCAGCATTTAAGGCTTCTCCAGAATTTAAAGATGACATTGAGGCGATTCGTCAATTTGCAGTTGCGTATTTGCGTAACGAACAAGACATTGATTTGAAAACCTTTGGCGTGAAATTTGACTGCTATTACTTAGAGTCTTCCTTGTATACCGATGGCAGCGTTGCTCAAATCGTTGACGATCTTCAAAGTATTGGTAAGACTTATGAGTCTGAAGGTGCTTTGTGGCTCAAGAGCACGGATGATGGCGACGATAAAGACCGCGTCATGCGTAAGTCGGATGGCAGCTTTACCTATTTCGTCCCTGATGTTGCGTATCATGCCAGCAAGTGGAATCGCGGCTTTCAGAAAGTGATTAATGTTCAAGGTAGCGATCACCATGGCACGATTGCCCGTGTTCGCTCAGGCTTGCAGGGCGTAGCACAGAAGCGTGGCTGGGATATTCCTAAGAGCTACCCAGATTACGTGCTGCACAAAATGGTGACAGTGATGCGTAATGGCGAAGAGGTGAAAATCTCTAAGCGTGCCGGCTCCTATGTAACCGTTCGTGATTTGGTTGAATGGTCCGGCGGCGTTACTCCGGAGATGACGCCCGAAGAAAGAGATTTAGCATTACAACGCGGTCGGGATGCTGTGCGCTTTTTCTTGATTTCTCGTAAAGCGGATACAGAATTTGTTTTCGATATTGATTTAGCCTTGCAGCAGAACGATGAAAATCCTGTGTTCTATGTCCAATATGCACATGCCCGTATCAGCTCAATCTTGCTGCAATGGGGTGGACAAACATCTGACTTGGCGAAAGCCGATCTATCACTACTACAAAGTAAGGCTTCGGATTATTTGCTGCGCCGTTTGGCAGAGTATCCAGAGGTGCTGACAGCTGCTGCAGAGGAATTGGCTCCCCATGCACTAGCTTTTTATCTGCGGGATTTAGCGGGTGACTTTCATACGTTCTATAACGCCGATCGTGTATTGGTCGATGATGAGAATTTAAAGCTAGCGCGCTTGGCATTGCTTTTGGCAACGCGCCAAGTTTTGCAAAATGGCCTAAAGGTACTTGGGGTATCCGCACCAGCAAAGATGTAATGGCGGGCTGTGAAGTGTAGATGTAAGATGAGGAAATGATGAAAACACCGAATCAACAAACTAGCCCCATAGATAGTAGAAATAGCCAATATGGCGGTACTATCCTCGGCTTTATTTTGGGCCTAGGAGCTGGTCTTGGGATCGCCTTTGTGATTGCCTTTTATCTTTCTAAAAATACCCCTCAAGAAAGACCAGGCGTGCGCGCCCCTAGTTTGCCGCTGACTATTAAACCCTCTGCGGCACCTGCGGAAGGTGAGCAGGTTGCTCCAGCTGAGCCAGTAGATTTAAATAAACCACTCCAAGGCAAATCACCCGCACCTGCCTCTGCAGATCCAATTGGGGATTTAGTAAATGGAAAAAAATCGGCAGATAAGCCAGCGGATACATCTTCATCTGCAAAATCAGACGCTATTTATTTCTTGCAAGTGGGCGCCTTTACTAAGCGTGCTGACGCCGATGCGCAAAAAGCGACTTTGGCGATCCAAGGAATTCAGACTCAACTTAGTGAAGTAACGGCTGATGGCAATACGCTTTGGCGTGTCCGTGTTGGCCCGTATAACAGTGTTGAGGAAAGTAATCCAGTGCGCGATAAATTAAGCGGTATGGGCATTAAACCAACTTTAATTAAATCTAGTAAATCATGATTTCATTTAGCAAAAGACTCATCACTTTATTTGCACTTTTTTCTTTAAGTGGCCTTGTGAGCGCGCAAGGTCAAAAAATAGAAGAAGGTTTTGATTACCGCATTCTGCCTATTGCTCAACCGGTCGAGACTAAGGGCAAAGTAGAAGTGATTGAGTTCTTTTGGTATGGTTGCCCCCATTGTTACGACTTTGAGCCTGAGCTTAGCGCCTGGGTAAAGCGTCAACCAAAAGATGTTGTATTTCGCAGAGTGCCAGTAGCTTTTCGTGATGACTTCATGCCACACAGCCAATTGTTCTATGCATTAGAGGCAATGGGCAAAGGCGATGCGCTCAATGAAAAAGTGATGTACGCAATGCATAAAGAAAATAAGCGTCTCTTAAACGAGAATGAAATCGCTGATTGGGTGGCATCTCAAGGCATTGATCGCAATACTTTCTTGGCCACCTATCGTTCATTTGCCGTGATCTCCAAAGCACGTGCTGCTAAACAGATGGCTGAGGCCTATCGAATTGATGGGGTACCAACCATTGTGATGCAAGGTAAGTACGTTACCTCACCTTCAATTGCTGGATCGAAGGCTAAGGCAATCGCTGTGATGGATTACTTGGAACAGAAAATCCGTAAGGATAAGTACAAGCAGTAAGGCGTTAAGTATTTGCTGCTTGGGCGCTACTTAAATTTTGACGAAGCGGCGCACAATCCAAAAGTACATTGGGTAAGGCAAGATTCGTAGAAACTTTAAGAATCGAGAGAAGCGCTTAGGGAAGTGAATGTCAAATTCTCCCTTTTGAATACCCATTAATATTTCATCGGCGGCCTCTTCTGCACTGATGAGTGCCGGCATTTCAAAATCATTTTGAGCGGTAGCTTCAGTCGCCACAAATCCTGGTGAGATCATGTGTACGCTCACTCCAGTGGGTAGCAAGTCGTAATATAAATTTTCGCAAAAATTAATGATGGCAGCTTTGCTTGGCCCATAGGCCAGTGCTTTTGGTAGGCCGCTATATCCAGCCACACTACCAACAATGGCAATATGCCCTGAGTGAGCCTTGAGCATATCTGGGGTTGTGAGTGCTACAGCCCTCATTGGTCCAAGCAGGTTTGCATCAATAGTTTTTTCCGCAATCTGGATATCAAAATGATCAGCTCGTTGCGGCACATACATCCCTGATACAAATAGCAGAAGATCAATTCCACCCCAAGCACTCAAAATAGTTTGATAGCCATTCTGAAGTTGTGCATCATCTGTTACGTCTAGTGGAATAACGAGGGTTTGATCATTCGCTCCAATCAGAGCAATTTGGTTTAAACGATCAACCCTTCGGCTTGATAGGGCGAGCTTGGCGCCTTTGGCGAGCAGTGCTTTTGCGCAAGCTTCACCGATACCACTAGAGGCGCCAATTACCCATACTCTTTTTCCTAAAAAGTTCTCTATACCTTGTTGTTTCATGTGTTTAGCGAACCTGAAGATGCTGTTGAGGGTTGATGGCTCAATGTGAATTGCACCACATCGATATTACGTTCAGTAAAGCCAGCAGCGCAATACATGAGATAGAAGTTCCAAAGACGAATAAAAGCCTCATCAAAACCTAATTGACGTACTTCCTGAAGCTTCTGGTTAAAGCTATCGCGCCACATGCAAAGGGTCTTTGCATAATCATGGCCAAACGCAAACTCTCCCTCAATTTGTAAGCCAGCTTTTGCGGCACTTGCTTTAAAGCTTGATCGTGAGGGGAGCATGCCACCAGGAAAGACGTATTGTTGAATAAAGTCTGTATTACGACGGTAGCGATCAAATAGATCTTCCGCAATCACGATAGTTTGGATGCAGGCTTTGCCGCCCGCTTTTAGACAATGGGCAATCGTTTCAAAATACTCAGGCCAATGTTTCTCGCCAACCGCCTCAAACATTTCAACTGAGGCGATACCATCAAATTGTTCTTGGCAATCACGGTAGTCTTGAAGGCGAACTTCAAATGCAGGCGGGTTAGGAATTTGACTTTGTACAGCAGCCAAACGCTTTTCTGCAAATGCTTTTTGTTCGGTGGACAGAGTTAAGCCAGTAATAGCTCTATTGCTACGCAGTGATTCTTCCATCACTCCACCCCAGCCACAGCCAATTTCTAAAATATGAGCGCCTGGAGTCGTCTTTAAGGAGTCAAGAATTCGCCTAATCTTTGCTCGTTGAGCATCGGCTAAGGCTTGTTGATCCCCTTCTGAAAACCAAGCGCTCGAGTAGCTCATCGTGGGATCAAGCCAAAGCGTATAGAAGGCATTACCTAAGTCGTAATGCGCATGAATATTCTTGCGGCTACCTGCTTTGCTGTTATCGCGCAGCCAATGCTTAAGACGATAGAAGATGGATCCATACCAATTACCGTAGATAGCTTTTTCCAAAATCGTACGATTGCGTATTGCTAGTTCAAGAAGCGCTTTGAGATCTGGGGTATTCCACTTGCCTTGGATGTAGCTCTCAGCAAATCCAATGTCACCGTGTGACATGATGTCTTTGAATACCGACCATTCTAGGATATGAATTTCTGCATGTAACTCATCACTAAGCTTGCCAAACACCTGTTTTTCCCCATTTGGCAGGGTGAGCTTCAGGTGGCCACTACTGAGTTGATTGAGTAGCGTTAAAAGTGCCTTGGCGCTGATTTGGTGTTTAGGGGAGGTGCTCGCCCGCTCTTGTGGGCGAGAAAAGTTCAATCTGGAGAGAAGGGATTGTCCGGGGCGGTTCATCTGCTGACTTCAAGTTCTGGTGGTTTAGGTTTTGAGTGAAAGGGTACACCTTTTACCCATAATTTCAATGCCTGCCAGTGAATACGAAAAATTACTCCAAGACTCATGAGTGGGTAGCGGACCAGCGCCAGCATCACGTTTGCTTTACTCAGTGGACGACTGGTGCCGCTAATACTGGTGTTGATCAGGGGTAGTCCGTCCTCATGCAACTCAATTCGACAGACTGCATTCTTACCGCTGCTACTGTCCTTGGGGAATAAAAAACGGAAGTGATATTCGCCGCGTATTTCACAAAATGGGGAGACATGAAACACTTTTTTGCTGGTCAGTGTTTCGCCCGAATAGAGTTCTTCGCCAGAATCTTTGTGCAACAAGTAGCAATGACGCTCACCAAAAGTATTATTCACTTCAGCAAGCACCGCCTGCACTTTGCCATCGGCTCGTGTGCAGATCCAAAAACTCACTGGATTAAATACATACCCCAGCACTCTAGGGAAAGTTTGCAGCCAGATTTCTCCGTTAGTATTTTTGACTTGATTATCTGCAAGTATCTTTTCGATCCAGGCAAGGCTGTTTCCCTCGCCTTGGCCATGATCTTTGTCATAGAAGGCGCAAAGACCCCAGCGGTTATCGCTTAATCCACTCTGATTGAGTAAATTCGGCTTTGCTTTACGAGCGCGCATGGGAATGGAAACAGTAAAGACTCCATAGCCAAATGCATTCTTAGCCGGCCGCAAGCGCTGGTGTTTGACTACTCCAAAGTTAATCTTGGCAGCAAACATGAATTAGACATCTTGCTTTGATTTAATGGGCTGTCGAACGCTCTCAATAAGGGCCTCGGCTACTAATTCGCCAGAGCGTAAGCCATCTTCATGAAATCCAAATCCCGTCCATGCGCCGCAATACCAAATGGATGCGCCACCTTGAATGAGGGGCAGCTCCTTTTGAGCTTGGATTGCGCTCATATCAAATACTGGGTGTGAATAGTGAATCTCTTGATGAACTAGTTTCGGATCTGGTTCTTCAGACGGATTCAAGCTAACAATAATTTGCGTATCTTGCAGTTGACTTGGTAATGGCTGCAGGCGGTTAATTAAATAATTAACACTGACGTGCTGTTTTGCATTCGGTTTGTCACCCGATTTAGCGGTGTAGTTCCATGCTGCCCAGCAGCGCTTCGCTTCTGGCAAGAAACGAATATCAGTATGCAGAATTGCCCGATTTTTTTGGTATGGAACTGCCGCAAGAATGTCTCTAGCTTGTTGATCAATGCCATGAACCAAGTCTAATGATTGGTCGCTATGGCAGGCCATGATGACCTCGTCAAAGTAAGTAGAGCCAGATTGACTAATAACCTCCACTGGTTCGCCGTTCTGGTTGGCATTAACGCGCAACACGCATTCACGTTGAATAGCGACCTGATGTTTTTCAAGTGCTTTAACGATACGTTTAACGTATTCACGCGATCCGCCTTTGATAGTCAACCACTGCGGACGATTTTGAATTTGTAGCAAGCCATGGTTATGACAAAAACGGACCATCGTTTGAATGGGAAACTCTAGCATCTGATCCACAGAGCAAGACCAGATCGCACCAATCATTGGCAGAAAATAATTTTCTTTAAAACTTTGACTAAAGCGATGGCGCTTTAAAAAGTCTGCAATTTTCTCATCGGGTTCTTTGTATAAATGTCCAGCTTCAATCTGTTGCTGCGCTAGCTTAGTAGCTAAGCGGTTAAAGCGCAGGATGTCGTAGGCCATTCTCCAAAAAGATGGTGATAACAAATTAGATCGTTGGCCAAAAAATGAATTAATGTCATTGCCAGCCCACTCAATCTTTTTCTTTCCGGTCGCTTTTGTAGAGGCATCAATTGATACAGAAAAAGACATTTCTGAAGGTGCTACTGGCGCTTGAATTTCTTCGAATAATCGAACGAGGCGCGGATACGTCTTGCGATTAAAAACGAGGAAACCAGTATCTACCCCATGAGTGATTTGTTTTCCACCAACTTCACAAGTGAAGTCGACGGTGTTACTGTGGCCACCAATGTGGTCGCCCGCTTCATACAAGGTGATATCAAATTCAGGGTGTTGTCTTAATGCATAAGCGCAGCCTAATCCAGAAATGCCTGCGCCAATAATGGCTATGCGTTTTTTACTCACTGCGCTTTTTCTCCTAAAAGCTTTTCAATTTGGCTTGTGATGCTACTGCTGCTTGGTTTAGTCATGCTGCCAAACGAATCCACTACATTGCCATTGCGATCGATTAAGTATTTATAAAAATTCCACTTAGGAGTTGTGCCTGTTTTGGCAATTAACATCTTAAATAGAGGGTTGGGATTGTTCCCTGAAACTACACTTTTAGCGAACATCGGAAATTTTACGTCGTAGGTGTTCTTGCAGAAATCAGCAATTTCTTTATTGCTACCGGGCTCTTGTTGACCGAAGTCATTCGATGGAAAGCCCAGTACTACAAATCCTTGATCTTTATATTTTGCATAAAGCTTCTCAAGACCTTCGTATTGACTCGTAAAGCCACAGAAGCTAGCGGTATTGACTACCAGAATGACTTTGCCCTGGTATTGGCAAAGACTTTGTGGTGCCTCATCCTGAAGTCGAGGGAATGTGTGGGAAAGTAAGGGGCTGCAGTTTGGCGCAGCTGAGGCGGTCTGTGTTCCGGACAAAAGAGCAAATAGCCCAAAAAGGATGGTCATTAAGTAACGGGGCATATTGCACCTTTAAATTTCAGTAGATAGAGAGCAAGTCTAAGACATTCTGGCTAATATCGCTGACCTTATAGGATTGCCTTTAATATTGAGTCATGACTCAATTGCCGCCACCCTCTTTCGAGGCCAAAGTTTGCCCCCCAGAGCAACTTGCCGATCGCTTAGCAAAATTACCTAGACCTTTGGTATTTACCAATGGGGTCTTCGATATCTTGCATCGTGGTCACGCCAGTTATTTAGCCCAAGCTCGTGCCTTAGGCGCTAGCCTAGTGGTCGGTGTCAATTCAGATGCTTCGGTAAAGATGTTAGGTAAGGGCGATGACAGACCTATCAATACTGAGGCTGATCGTCAGGCGCTATTGGCTGCGCTGGAAAGTGTCGATATGGCAGTGTTATTTACAGAACAAACACCAGTCAATCTCATTGAAAAAATTCGACCTGATATTTACGTCAAGGGTGGCGATTATGAAATCGATGCCTTAGCTGAAACCCATTTAGTCAAAAGTTGGGGTGGTAAAGCGGTTGCAATACCTTTTATATATGAGCGTTCCACTACGAGCCTCTTGGGCAAAATCCGCTCTTAAACATTTTGTAGTAACCACGCCCAAATACCACGCAGTACCAATCCCTCCGTTACTTCAATAATTTCTTTGGCTGGTAGATTATTTAGCTCAATCTCCTTGGCTAAAGTTTTGGCATTGCCACCATCAATCCAGATTTTTTCAACTGGGATATTGATTTCTTTTGCTTGTTGTATGCCATAAAGAATCGCGCCAACTTGAGCTGCATCACATCCACCAATAATCGCATCATTTGTGCATGTGCCAAATCCATGATGCTCAGAGCGGGTTGCTTGATCAAGCTGGGCAGTATTGTTTGCCAAGCTGGCCTGCATTAATCCTAGCCCGGGCAAAATCCATCCGCCGTAATGCACCCCATTTGATCCAAGCAGATCGATCGTAGTAGCTGTGCCAGCATTTACGATTAAAGTATTTTTCTTGGATAGTGCTCTAGCTCCAATTAGTGCCGCCCAACGATCGGCACCAAGCTTGCTTGAATCTTGATACTGAGTGCGCATGCCCGTATAGGTGCTATCACCTTTTAATTCTTGCCACTGCACATCGTTCCATTCTGGGAATAGTGATTTGAGGTTTGTGATCGCTTCCTGTCCTGCTACACAACTAAAGCCAATCGCTGCAGGTTTGGGGAGTGTCTTGGCAATATAGTCGGCTAATTCAGCGCGGAGTTCTGCCGACTGTAAAGACTTGCTGCTGATGGATCCAGAGTAAGCCCATAATTTTTTTTGCTGTGCGCTTGGGTTTTGGTCAGATTCAACCGCGGCCCATTTGAGGCGCGTATTACCAACATCGAAAAATAAATAAAGGCTCATGATTGAATCCGTAATGAAACATCACCTGCATGAATGGCGAGCGTTTTGTTATCTTGTCTTAAGAGTAATGCTCCAGTTTCATCTACGCCCTGTGCAATTCCATAAATAGAATCTTTGCCTGCACCTGAAATACATACAGATTGATCTCGATAAGCATCCCACCGCATCCAATCTTCCCTGCAGGGTTTAAATCCATGCAAGTCAAACTTTGCAAGATGACGTTCAAGTGAGGCGATCACTTTGAGCCAAAGGTATTCGATGTCAGGAACGGATTTTGTAAGTTGGCTAAGTGCTCCCACTTTGAGTCCCCCATCCAGATTGGCTTCAATCATTTCCGCATTGCGTAAGTTAATCCCAATTCCAATAATCATCCAGGTAGGATCTCCTGGTTTTGCTTGTCCGCCTTCGATGAGAATGCCGCCGAGTTTGCTGTTGTTAAGTAATAGGTCGTTAGGCCATTTAAGGCGCAGGCCTGCGGTTAGAAGTTGTGCCTCGTTTAGATTGCAAGCCCGGGCAATACCTTCAAGGACTGCTAAACCAACGAGTAAGCTAAGTCCGCTCAATTGAGCCGGCGTTCTTTTGAATGGAAAGGCTAAAGAAAAGCACAGCGAGTCTTCTGGATTGGCTAGCCATGCTCGGCCCGCCCTACCTTTACCAGCAGTTTGCTTGAGGGCAATCCGCGCCACAGGATCAATGAGTTCGCCAGCGCGCCAGCGCGCCAAAAGATCATCGTTGGTGGATTTAGTCTCGGCAACGCGTTCAAGGATGCAATTTGCAGTCATTCCGCCATTGTAGAAAGGTCTGACCTAGAATTGTGGGATGGATCAAAAAGAGCAAAGACCTCGAAAATTAGTATGGCCTCTACAGGCTATGCCGTTGGCTAGGGCTATGACCCTAAGCTATGCGCTCTTAATCCTCTATGTGAGCCTCAACCCCTTTGATTTTGATTTTCAGAACGGTATAGCTGCTTGGGCCTGGTTAAATGCGCCGTTGCCACGATTTATCACTCTATTTGACGTTTCGGTCAATATCTTGGCTTACATCCCATTTGGATTCTTGGTAATGTTTGCTGCCTACCCAAGGTGGCGCAACTATGTGGCACTTGGAATTGCCTTGGGCTTAAGTGCAGCGCTAGCGCTGGGTGTTGAGACATTGCAATCTTGGCTGCCCACTCGCATTCCTAGTCAGATGGATTGGTGGGCCAATCTTTTGGGTGGCTTATTAGGAGGGCTTTTGGCTATTCCTCTAGGGCCGCAATGGCTATCTGGGAGCGCAATTCGTCGACGCTTTGATCAATGGTTTGGCCTTAATTGGGCTGCATGTGCTTTGTTCTTATTATTTCCATGGTCGCAGATTTATCCGCAAAGCTCATGGCTTGGAACAGGCGTATGGGGTCATGCCATATTTGGTTCAGTAGATTGGGGTACTTTGGTAATTAATCACGTTATTCAAGAGACGGTTATTACCTCGTTGTGCTGGGCAGGGATTGGCATGTTGCTTTCGCTAGGTATGCGAGCAAAGGCTCCGCAGTGGCAGATTCTGAATGGACTGCTTGGTCTGACAGTATTGATTAAGACACTATTTACTGCGCTACAGTTTGGCATCGAGTTCAGTTTGATTTGGCTCACGGCTGGTGCGATCTGGGGGATGGTGCTAGGCAGTCTCGTATTGAGATGGGCTTTGCGATTGGATCCAAGATCGAAGTTCTGGCTAGCCTTGATGTGCTTACTAGGCACCACAATCGCAGTTAATGTGTTGCCAGATAACCCATACTTCATTATGACCCTCAGGCATTGGTATCAAGGGCGCTTACTGCACTTTAATCAGCTGATGCAGTGGGTTTCGGTAGTATGGTTACCTTTGGCACTCATTTGGATGATACGTAGTGCCATAAACCATAAACCGCGGCACTGATGAATATAATTTTTCTATGAGCTTTTCACATCACCTATTCTTTTGTTTAAATCAACGCAGCAATGGCGAGGAGTGTTGCGATCAGCATAATGCTTTTGCTTTATTTGATTACGCAAAAAAGAGAGTGAAAGAGCTCGGCCTAGCAGGCCCAGGAAAAATTCGGGTGAATAAAGCGGGATGCTTAGATAGATGCTCTGAGGGACCAGTCATGGTCATCTATCCAGAGGGAATTTGGTACACCTTTGTTGATACGGATGATATTGAAGAAATCATCCAGTCCCATTTAATCGAGGGGCGCACAGTAGAGCGCTTACAGTTGACTTAATTATTTCAGAGTTGAAAGTTTTTACATGAATAGCCGTACAAAAGTAATTCATATTCAAGGAATAGTCGGATCAATGGAAATGTCCATCGATCTTCCTGATGAATTAAAAAATGATCCTACATTTGCTGTTCGTGGCTTAGCCCTTGTTGCACATCCACATCCTTTGATGGGTGGCACGATGGATAACAAAGTTGCCCAAACAATGGCGCGTGCTTTTAATCAATTAGGCTACGTTAGCGTCCGCCCAAATTTTCGTGGTGTAGGTGGCACCGAAGGCGTTCATGATGATGGTGTTGGAGAGTTGGAAGATTTACTGCATGTCACTGAATGGATGCAAACACCTTCCAGCTGGGGCGCATTTGAGGCAACTGCAAATCAATCCTGGGTTGCTCAGGCTAACACCTTGCCCTTAGTAGTTTCAGGCTTTTCATTTGGAAGTTTTGTTGGTAGCCATTTAGTGCAAAAACTTACCGACCTAGGTCGTCCAGCCGAGCGCCTTGTGATGGTGGGAAGTGCCGCTGGTAAATGGACACTGGCTCAGGTTCCTGCCGATACGATTTTGATTCATGGCGAATTAGACGAGACCATTCCATTGATTGATGTTTTAGATTGGGCGCGCCCGCAAGAGCTCACTGTTTCAGTAGTGCCTGGTGCCGATCATTTCTTCCATCGCCGTTTACATTGCATTCGCAACATCATTACTGGCGCATGGTTGGGTATGCCAGATCACCGCAAGCAATAAGAAATAGAAGATAAAAATAGAAAGAATATATGGCTGAAGAAAAATCATTAATTGAATACCCATCAATGTTTCCAATTAAGGTGATGGGCAAAACAAATCCAGAGTATCTTCCTGCGATTATTCACATTGCTAAACAGTTTGACCCCACATTTGATGAGAGCAAAGTGGAGCAGCGCCCTTCTAAGGATGGTAATTATTTAGGAATCACTTTGCCAATTACAGCAACTAGTCGCGAGCAGTTAGATGAGCTGTATAGGACGCTTTCAACCCATCCATTGGTGAGCGTAGTTCTCTAATTAAGCGCATGTCAGCTATAGTAAAACAACTTGGATTGGCAGATTACGCAGCGACGTATGAGGCAATGCAGGCGTTTACTAAAGAGCGCACTAGCGATACGCCAGATGAGATTTGGGTTTTAGAACACCCACCTGTTTTTACTCTAGGTCTTGCAGGGGATGCAGGTAACTTGCATTCACCAAGCAATCAAATTCCCCTGGTTCATGTAGATCGTGGTGGCGAGATTACCTATCACGGCCCCGGTCAGATCGTTGTTTATCTTTTGCTGGATCTGCGGCGTTTAGGGATTTTTGTAAAAGAATTGGTTTCTCGAATTGAGCAGGCGCTGATTGATACGCTAGCAGATTTTGGGATTGAAGCTGAAAGACATCCAGGCGCGCCTGGGATTTATGTCTCTAAGCAGACAGGAGTGCCTCCTGAGTGGATCGGCGCCAAGATTGCTGCCTTGGGGCTGAAGGTCTCTAAAAGCTGCTCCTATCATGGTCTAGCCTTGAATGTAGCCACCGATCTAGAGGCCTTTCAGCGCATCCACCCTTGTGGTTATGAGGGTTTAAAGACAGTTGATATGCAAACCCTCGGGATCAAGGACAATATAGACACTATTAGCCAAAGGCTTTTGCAGCATTTACAAA
>ERZ650311.842-NODE-842-length-17175-cov-9.608353_pt1 | contig 17175 bp, 11 predicted proteins | sample MGYA00376247_ERZ650311 | MGnify/ENA primary metagenome ERZ650311 (study PRJEB26733, sample SAMN07839324) | wastewater metagenome | biome: small river; feature: stream; material: water | place: USA: North Carolina | collected 2016-07-28 ... | reverse complement strand
CGGAGCAATTGCGGCACGAGTTTTGCGCTCTTGCTCAACTAACTGTGCGAGCGCAAAGTTAAGTTCGCGAAGACCTTCGTGGCTTGCCGCTGAAACGATGAACACGCGATAGCCGCGAGCCTCGAGCTCTGGCTTAACAAATTCAGCAAGCTCGCGAGCGTCTGGCACATCTGCCTTGTTTAGAGCGATCAACTGTGGTCGCTCAGTAAGCGGCAACTCGCCTTCAGGAACCTGATATTCATTTAGCTCGTGCAAAATCTTGTCGAGGTCAGTTAGCGGGTCGCGCTGTGGCTCGAGAGTTGCGCAGTCGATGACGTGCAGCAAAGCAGAGCAGCGCTCAACGTGACGCAAGAACTGAAGACCAAGACCCTTACCCTCGCTCGCGCCTTCAATAAGACCAGGCACGTCTGCGATTACATAGCGAGTCTGCTCGGCCTGAACCACACCGAGGTTTGGGTGCAAAGTTGTGAATGGATAGTCTGCGATCTTCGGACGTGCTGCAGACATCGATGCAATCAAGCTCGACTTGCCGGCGCTCGGGTAACCCACAAGTGCAACATCGGCGACGGTCTTGAGCTCAAGAATTACATCGCCCTTCCAACCCGGAACACCGAGGAGAGCGAAACCAGGTGCCTTGCGCTTCGAGCTCGATAGCGCCGCGTTGCCCTTGCCGCCCATGCCGCCTTCGGCAACCACAAGCTCCATGCCAGGTTCGATTAGGTCTGCAATTAGTTCGCCCTTGGCGTTTTTTACAACGGTGCCAATCGGAACAGGAAGTTGAACATCTGCGCCCTGAGCGCCATTACGAAAATCGCCGGCACCGTCGCCACCGTCGCCACCGCTGCGGTGCGGGTGAAAGTGATATTCAAGAAGAGTCGTAGTGTTTGGGTCTGCGATAAGCGAGATGGTTCCACCGTTGCCACCGTCGGCACCGTCTGGACCGGCAAGAGGCTTGAACTTTTCGCGGTGCACAGAAACACAACCATCGCCACCGTTTCCGGCGCGCAGGTGAAGGGTCACTTGATCAACGAATGAAACCATGATTCCCTTTCAAAAATTGTCTTGAGAAACAGCAAAGGCGAGCCAAAGGCTCGCCTCGCTGAGAGTTTTGTTAGTTAGGCAGCAACAACAATGTTGACTACGCGACGGCCACCCTTGGTGCCGAACTGAACTGCACCTGCAGCAAGTGCGAACAGAGTGTCGTCTTTGCCCTTGCCCACGTTTACACCTGGGTGAAAGTGAGTTCCGCGCTGACGCACGATGATCTCGCCTGCGTTTACTTCTTGACCTGCGTAACGCTTTACGCCAAGACGCTGTGCGTTTGAATCGCGACCGTTTCGGGTCGAGCTAACACCTTTTTTGGAAGCCATTTTTGGTCAGTCCTTTACTTGATCTCGGTGACCTTGACACGGGTTAGCTCCGCACGGAAACCCATGCGACGCTTGAAACCGGTCTTGTTCTTGTAGTGCTGGATGATGATCTTTGGACCACGAAGGTCGCCGATTACCTCAGCGGTAACCTTCACCTTGGCCAAAGCTGCTGCGTCTGAAGTGACCTTGTCACCGTCGACTAGCAAAAGTGCTGGAAGCTCGATCTTGCCAGTTGCGCTGGCCTTAATGCGGTCGAGCGTAACGATGGTGCCGACTGACACCTTCTCTTGGCGGCCGCCTGCGCGGACTACTGCGTAAACCACAGATCTACCCTTTGTTCAAAAGACTTATCAAGTTGCAGCGCGAATACTCAGCGGGCAACAAAAGACTAGTTTACATTGCCCAGCACGCGAGGTCAAACTCTTTTAGCCTCGTGTTTGGAGTTTTCTTGCCACGGACCCGAGCCGGTTGACTCGAGCCCGCTCCCTGGCTACTCGGTTGGAGCGCTAGGTGCCGATCCAGCAGAACTGGCGCGACGCGGCTTGCGACGACCCTGTCCCGGAGCCTTTGGCTCGGGCAGAGCGTCCAGCACCGACTCCAGCAGCTTTTCGGCTGCAGGCTTTTCGGCACTGTTGGACTCGGTGCTGCTGCCAGCAACCGGAGTCAAAACTATTGGCGACGGCTCTCCGGCCGCCTCGTGTGCGGCCACGGTGGAAGCGGCAATCTTGCCGATTACGCTGCTCAAAGCGTTTGCGCTCTCGGCAGTCACCACCTTGGCCACCTCGATGTGGTCCTTACCCTTGCCAGACTCCTGCTTGTCCTTGCCGCCCTTATCGCGCTTGCGCTGGTTGCCGGACTGCTTGGCTGGCTGGTCATCGTTGTTGTTCTTGTTGTGACGCATGACGGGCTCGTGGTGAACGATTACACCGCGCGAGGCACAGGCCTCACAGGGCTCGCTGAAGGCCTCTAGCAGACCAATGCCAAGTTTCTTACGGGTCATCTGGACTAGACCGAGCGAGGTGACCTCAGCCACCTGGTGCTTGGTGCGGTCGCGGCTCAGGCACTCGATCAAACGACGCAGAACCAGATCGCGGTTGCTCTCCAGGACCATGTCGATGAAGTCGACGACGATGATTCCGCCGATGTCGCGCAGGCGCAGCTGGCGGACGATTTCTTCCGCGGCTTCCAGGTTGTTCTTGGTGACGGTCTCTTCCAGGTTTCCACCGGAACCAACGAACTTTCCGGTGTTGACGTCAACCACAGTCATTGCCTCGGTGCGGTCAATAACTAGCGAACCACCAGACGGCAAGTAGACCTTGCGGTCTAGGGCCTTGGAAATCTGCTCACCGACGCGGTACTCGTCAAAGACATCCTTGTTTCCGGTGTAGTTCTCCACGCGCTCCAGCAGGTCTGGTGCAACCTGGCCGAGGTAGGTCTCGATGGTGCCGCGAGCATCGTCGCCACTGATAACCATCTTCTGGAAGTCTTCGTTGAAGACATCGCGAACGATCTTGATCAACAGGTCTGGTTCGGAGTGCAGCAGCACCGGAGGCTGAGCGCTTTCGGCCTTCTTGGAGATGGCCTCCCACTGAGCCTGAAGGCGCTGAACATCTAGCGTTAGCTGCTCTTCGGTGGCACCTTCGGCAGCGGTACGTACGATTACGCCGGCGTCCTCGGGGAGAATCTCCTTGAGGATCTTCTTCAGGCGGGTGCGCTCGCTGTCTGGCAGTTTGCGAGAGATTCCGTTCATCGAACCGTTTGGCACGTAGACCAGGTAACGGCCAGGGAGTGAAACCTGAGAGGTTAGGCGGGCACCCTTTTGACCCACAGGGTCCTTGGTGACCTGCACGAGGACGGTGTCACCACTCTTCAGAGCCAATTCGATGCGGCGAGGCTGGTTGCCGGTTTCTGCCAGCTCCCAGTCAACTTCGCCGGAGTAAAGAACCGCGTTGCGGCCGCGACCGATGTCGACGAATGCTGCCTCCATAGATGGGAGCACGTTCTGGACCTTGCCCAGGTAGACATTGCCGATAAGAGAGGCGTCCTGCGCCTTCGCGACGTAGTGCTCGACCAGGATGCCATCTTCCAGCACACCGATCTGAATCTTGCCGTCTTTGGAACGGACCACCATGGTGCGGTCAACCGCTTCGCGACGCGCCAAGAACTCACTCTCGGTGATCACCGAGCGGCGGCGGCCAGCATCACGGCCATCGCGACGACGCTGCTTCTTTGCCTCCAGGCGGGTGCTGCCGGCAACACGCTGTGGCTCATTGCTAGGCGCCTTCGGCTCACGGGGGGCGCGGACCTTTACAACGGTCTTCTCGTCGCCCTCGGTAACTTCAGCTTCTTCACCGGCGCGGCGACGCGAACGGCGACGAAGGTGAGACTCGTCGTCAGTCTTGCCGTTATCGGACTTGTCGCCTACTAGCGCGCCGGACTTCTTGTCGATTACCGGGGTTGGTAGGTCAGGAGCCTTGAAAATGAGGCCGAAAGATCCCAGTGGCGAAGCCAGCTTGGAATCGTCCTCTGCGGCCGCCAACGGTTCGGCACCGATGATGGCATCGTCGGATGCCTTTAGCTTGCCCTTGGCTGAAGGGCGCTTCGCAGCCGGCTTTGCAGATGCTGCAACTTCCGGTTCTGCACTCTCAACCGCCGCAGGCGCCTTGGCGGCAGGTTTCTTGGCTGCTGGCTTCTTAGCGGAAGCCTTCTTCGCTGGCTCAGCAGCAACCTCTAGGGCGTCGACCACAATCGGGTCGGCTGCCTTCTTGGCGCGCGAGCGTGCAGGTGTTTTAGATTCGTTTTTGTCTACCACGTGTGGTACTCCAAGCCGCCTAAGCTGAGCCACACTCTCTAGCCCAAGCTAGTAAGTTCTCGGTGTCATCAGCCGCAGCCGGTGACGAAAATCTTGCGTCAAGCCATCTCTTTGTTTTGCGGCCGATGCTGCCCCTTGGGTCTTACGCGGTCGATCTCGCAGGATGCTTGAGAAACTTTCGCAGCGGGTGTGTGGTACCCACCGCTATTTCCAGTATGCCACCAAGTGGGCAGATTGTCAGCAAAGCGATGGGAATCGGCGTGGGATACTTGGAGAGTGAGCGCTGCAGACACCACCGAGACCACCTTCGCCCCAACCAGGAAACTCGCCTGGATTTGGATTGCATATGGCACAGTCAGTTGGATTGCAGCCATGGCTCTGGTTCTGGAAAAGCTGCACGTGCTGGAAAACCCTGATGCCGCACTGTCCTGCGATCTGAACGTCTTTATCTCGTGTAAGTCCGTCATGGCCAGCTGGCAGAGTCACCTACTGGGATTCCCCAATCCTCTGATCGGAGTCGCAGGCTTCGCCATTCCAATCGCTGTGGGATTTGCCACCCTAGCGGGTGCCAGGATGCAGGAGTGGTTCTACCGAGCCATGGTTGCCGGATTCGGTATGGCTTTCATCTTTGTGCTCTGGCTCTCGACTCAAAGCATCTTCGTGATTAACGTTCTCTGCCCTTACTGCATGCTCGCCTGGTTCGGAACCATTCCGCTGTTCTGGCACACGCTGCTATGGGCGGTCCATGAAGACATCATTGAGGCCCCGGTAACTTGGACTGTCTTCTTAGATGCCGCCTACCAGCGCTCCTGGATATTCACCGCGGTCACCGAGTTGCTGATTCTTGCGGTCATTGTGGTTCAGTTCTGGAACGCCTGGCCTGCCACCTTCGCGGCTCTATTTGGCTAACAAACGAAGACCCGTTAACGCAACAAAAGCCCACGGCTTACCGTGGGCTTTTGTCTAAAGATCTAGAACCAGAGCGCCAGTTCGCGGGCTGCACTCTCTTCGGAGTCACTGCCATGCACCAAGTTCTGTTGAACTCGCAGGCCCCAGTCGCGTCCCAGGTCGCCGCGGATGGTGCCAGGAAGCGCAAGGGTGGGGTCGGTTGCCCCAGCCAGCGAGCGGAATCCTTCGATGACACGGTGTCCCTCTAAGCGGATGGCCACAACATCACCAGATGCCATGAACTCGACCAGCGGCTCGTAGAAAGGCTTCCCCTCGTGCTCGGCGTAGTGCTGAGCCAGCAGTTCACGTGAAGGGGTGAACTTCTTCAGATCTGCTACGCGGTAGCCCTTAGCCTCAAGGCGACCGATGATTTCACCGATCAGGTTTCGCTTCACGCCGTCAGGCTTGATGAGAACCAGAGTCTGCTGAATGTCTGCCATTTTTACTCCTTAACTACAACTACGAGCCTAGCCCGCAGAAAACTAGTTGTTTTCTTCCTCGGTGACAATCTGCACAACGTCCTGTGCCGCGGCCTGCAGCTTCAAGTAGTTGGCGCGAGCCTTGTCTATCGTGCTGCCCGCAATCATGGCCCACGCCCAGAGGCAGAGCATAATTCCGCCGAGGAACCACATCAGAGGAACCCAGATACCAGTTAGAACAACCAATAGCTGCAGAATCCAGCCCCAGGTGTACGAGCCCTTTTTACCGAGGATTGCGGGGGTGGCAATGAGCAGCAGGGCCAGTGTCAGACCCACGACCCATACCGCGGTGGTGTCCGCCACCTTGAGCCCGAATGCAACCAGGGTCGCAAACAGCAATACGAAGGATTCAAAGGCCATCAACATTGAACCCAGGGTTCGCTGGGTGGATACGATTCTTACCTTGGTGCCGCGTTTATTCGCCATCTTCATAATCCATATCGCTGCTATCAACCTGGTCGGACCCGGTCCAGTCGTCATCCTCGTCGCTATCTTCGAGGCCATAGTCATCATCGAGTTGCTGCAACTTCAGGACATCACCGACCAGCGAGATCGATCCAGCAATTACGATGGCGTCGCCGATGCCTTCGCCAACCATCTCGCGCGCGTCCTGAAGCGCAGCCGAAACGGCGTTTGCAGTGCGGACTCGGTGTTCACCAAAAATTTCGATTGCGAGGTCCTCGAGGTCGCTCACCGGTAATGCTCGATCCGAGCTACTCTTGGTGATCACGACTTCTTCAAGCACCGGTTCTAGCGCTCGCAGCATGCCGGAGGCGTCTTTGTCAGCAAGGATGCCAATCACACCGACGAAGCGATTAGCACCAAACGCTGTTTGTAGTGCTCCCGCTAGAACCAAGGCTCCATGCGGATTGTGAGCCGCATCAAGGACAGTAAGGGGGGTGCGACTAAGAACCTGTAGGCGTCCAGGCGAACTGGCATCAGCAATGGCCACCCGCAGCACATCGTCCATGATGCGTTGCTTGCCGCCACCGAGGAATGACTCGACAGCCGCTATTGCGACTGCCACGTTCTCAACTTGGTGATCCCCGAGGATAGGGAGGAAGAGATCGCGGTACTCCCCCGCCAAGCCCTTGATGGAAAATCGCTGCCCGAACCCATCCACCGAGCGTTCGATGATTTCGAACTCGGTGCCCAGCTGGGCCCAGGATTCCGCTTTCTCGGTGGCAACCGCGTGGAGTTCACGATAGGCATCAGTGTGCTGAAAGGCGGAGACGACCATGGCGTTTGGCTTGATGATTCCTGCCTTTGTGGCCGCAATCTCCGCAATGGTGTCGCCAAGCCGATCAATGTGGTCCAGGCCAACCGGTGTGAAAACTGCCACATCGCCATCCGCAACGTTGGTGGAATCCCACGTGCCGCCCATGCCCACCTCTAAAACCAGGACGTCGACAGGCGCATCGGCGAATATGGCGAATCCCAGGGCCGCCAGCGCTTCAAAGAAAGTGAGCGGACCTTCGCCATTGGCTGCCAGTTCCGCGTCAACAATTTCCAGAATCGGCTTGGTGTCTTCCCAAAGCTCGTAGAGCACCTGGTCCGAAACCGGTTCACCATCAATGGCGATTCGCTCGTTGAGTTTGACCAGATGCGGGCTGGTGAAACGACCGGTTCGTAGCCCGTGTTCGCGCAGGATTCGCTCAATAAACCGAGTAGTGCTGGTCTTGCCATTGGTTCCGGTGACGTGAATTACTCGATACGAATGCTGCGGGTCTCCCAGCAGTTCAACGGCACGCCGGGTGGGCTCCAGGCGCGGGCGAATGTTGTTCTCTGGAACTCGAGCCAGCAGCTCGGCCTCCACCTGAGCTGCGAGTTTCGCCCAGTGGGCATCCGTCTCTCGACTCAAGACTTACTCACCTGAATAGCCACTGGGAGGTCGTCGCCCACCTTGACATCGGATTCTGGTGAACCAAGAACTAGATCGAACTCGACCGACAGGGTCTCGCTCTTGATCAGTTCGGCATGAACTTCTGCAGCAGCAATCACTTCGGCAACCGTGGTCACTTCAAGCTTGATGCGGTCCGAGACATCCAGACCGGCATCTTTTCGAGCCGCCTGAACGGCACGGATCAGGTCACGAGCCACACCTTCGGCCGCCAGCTCCTCGGTGATCTGGCCGTCTAGAAGGACGAAGCCGCCCGCTGGAAGAATTCCAACAAGGTTCGCGCTGTCTTCGGATGCCGATGCAACCAGGTCAAGGCTGTACTCGCCCTCCTCCAGCTGGACTCCGTTCACAGTCACAACGCCATCGGCCTCGGACCATAAGCCATCCTTCGCCGCAACAATGACTGCCTGGACCCCCTTACCAAGACGCGGGCCAGCAGCACGTGCGTTCACGGTAAGACGCTTTTCGACGCCGAATCTAGCTCCGGAATCCTCTGCTAGCTCGACCAGCTCGACCGCCTTCACGTTGAGTTCGTCGGCGATGATGCCGGCGAACTGCTGCAGCTGAGCGGAGTTCTTGGTTACCACCGAGAGCTTTGCCAGTGGCAAACGGACTCGAAGTTGAGCTCCCTTACGGAGGCTGTTGGCCACCGAGGCAACGCTACGGACCTGATCCATCGCGGAGACCAAAGCGTCATCCTGAGGGAATGCAGTGGCCTCGGGCCACGACTCAAGGTGAACCGAACGGCCACCGGTCAGACCCTTCCAGATTTCCTCTGCGACCAGCGGAAGCAGTGGAGCCGAGATTCTGGCGACCGTCTCGAGGACTGTGTACAGCGTGTCGAATGCCTCGGTGTTGTCACCCCAGAAACGATCGCGACTGCGGCGTACGTACCAGTTGGTCAAAATGTCGGCAAAGTCCCGAAGCAGGCCCGTTGCCTGGAAGGTATCGAATTTCTCAAGCGCCGCAGCCACCTCGGTTGCAAGCAGGCCGGTTTTTGCCAACAGGTAGCGGTCCAGAACGTCGGTGCTTTCCACCGACCACTTCGCTTCATAGCCCGAGGCGTTGGCGTACAGGCTAAAGAAGTAGTAGGTGTTCCAGAGCGGAAGCAGCACCTGTCGGACACCCTCACGGATACCCTGCTCGGTGACCGATAGGTTCCCGCCACGCAGGATGGGGCTGGACAGCAGGAACCAACGCATTGCGTCTGCGCCGTCGCGGTCCATTACCTCGGTGACGTCCGGGTAGTTACGAAGACTCTTTGACATCTTCTGACCGTCATTGCCCAAGATGATGCCGTGGGAAACCACGTTCTTGAATGCCGGACGATCGAAAAGGGCCACCGAGAGCACGTGCAGCGTGTAGAACCAGCCGCGAGTCTGCCCGATGTACTCCACGATAAAGTCACCCGGGAAGTGGCTCTCGAACCAGTCCTGATTCTCGAATGGGTAGTGAACCTGTGCGTAAGGCATGGATCCAGATTCAAACCAGCAGTCCAGAACCTCTGGAACACGACGCATGGTTGATTTGCCGGTTGGATCATCTGGGTTTGGGCGGGTCAGATTGTCGATGCCCGGACGGTGGAAGTCCTCGAGCCGAACGCCGAAATCGCGCTCTATTTCATCGATTGAACCGTAAACGTCGATGCGCGGATAGTTCGGGTCATCGCTCTTCCAAACCGGAATTGGGGCACCCCAGAAGCGGTTACGGCTAATGGCCCAGTCTCGAACATTCTCCAGCCACTTACCGAACTGGCCGTCCTTGGTGTGCTCCGGAGTCCAGTTGATTTGCTGGTTGAGTTCCAGCATGCGGTCCTTGAGTTTGGTGGTCTCCACGAACCATGACGAGACTGCCTTGTAAATCAGCGGGTTCTTGCAGCGGTAGCAGTGCGGGTAGCTGTGCTCATAGCTGGCCTGGCGCAGGACTCGGCCTGCAGCCTTCAGATGCTGCGAGATCGGCTTGTTCGCGTCGAAGACGTGCTGACCAACAAAATCGGTGATCAAGCTGTTGAAGCAACCGCGATCATCGATCGAGATCTGAGTCTGGATGCCGGCAGCCAGACATACTCGCTGGTCGTCTTCACCGTAGGCAGGAGCCTGGTGGACGATACCGGTACCGTCGCCATCGCCCACGTAGTCATCAACGAGCACCTGCCAGCAGGGCTCGACATCAAACTTCGCTGGGTCAGCGTAGTAGTCGAACAAACGCTCGTAACGAAGTCCCGCGAGAGCCGAACCTGGATAGGTAGCGGTAACTGCGGCAACGGCGTCTTCGGGGCTCTCGTAGCCTAAGTCTTTTGCGTAGCCGCCGACCAGCGACTTAGACAGCAGGTAACTCGCGGTTCCAGATGCAGCTCCATCGCCGGCACCTAGTGGTCCGGCAGGAACGACAGCGTATTCGATGTCAGGACCGACAGCCAGAGCGAGGTTAGTCGGCAGGGTCCAGGGCGTGGTGGTCCAGGCTAGCAGGCGAACCCCAGCTAGCGCTTCGAAGCCGGCCTGGCCCGAAATAACCGGGAAGGTCACGGTCAGGGTCTGGTCCTGCCGGTTCTTGTAGACCTCGTCATCCATGCGGAGTTCGTGGTTAGAGAGCGGAGTCTCGCAGCGCCAGCAGTACGCCAGAACTTTGAAGCCCTCGTAGATTAGGCCCTTGTTGTAAAGCTGCTGGAAAGCCCACAGAACACTCTCGGTGAATGGGGTGTCAAGTGTCTTGTAGTCATTTTCGAAGTCAACCCATCGAGCCTGGCGCGTTACGTACCGCTCCCACTCCTTGGTGAACTTCAACACGGAGCTGCGGCAGGTCTCGTTGAACTTGTCGACGCCGTACTTTTCGATTTCCAGGCGGCCGCTGATCCCCAGTTGGCGCTCTGCCTCGACCTCGGCAGGCAGACCGTGGGTGTCCCAACCGAAACGACGCTCTACCCGGTATCCGCGCATCGTCTTGAAACGAGGGAAAGTGTCCTTGGCGTAACCGGTAAGCAGGTGACCGTAGTGCGGTAGGCCGTTGGCGAACGGAGGACCGTCATAGAAAACGAACTCCGGCGCATCGGCGGACTTGCGCTGATCGATAGAGGCCTGGAAGGTTCCGTCCTGCTGCCAGAAGTCCAAAATCTCCTGCTCAATGGCTGGGAAGGAAGGGCTAGGGACGACACCCTGGGCATTTCTTCCGGCGCGCGCGTTGGCAGATGGGTTCTTTGGATACATGTGGGGCTTTCTCAGGCTGTCAGGACAGGGAATTTCCTAAGTCAATGTTAACCTTAAACAAACCCACATCCTTGGAGACTCCTAGCGTGACTACTGCCCAAAACGGCTCGACCAGCAACTACTTCGCCCCGGCTACCACACCCGAAAAGGTTGGCGTCGAGGGTTTGGAGCAAAAATGGGGTGCAATCTGGGAAGAAGCCGGCACCTTCGCGTTTGACCGCACCGCGAAGAAGGAGTGCGTCTACTCGATCGACACCCCGCCGCCGACGGTCTCTGGTTCTTTGCACGTTGGTCACGTGTTCAGCTACACCCACACCGACGTGGTGGCGCGTTTCAAGCGCATGAGCGGCTTCGAGGTTTACTACCCAATGGGTTGGGATGACAACGGTCTGCCCACCGAGCGCCGAGTTCAGAACTACTTTGGCGTCCGCTGCGACCCGACGCTCCCATACATCGAAAACTTTGTTCCACCGTTCGAGGGCGGCGACGGCAAGTCCACTAAGGCCGCAGACCAGATTCCGATTGGTCGCCGCAACTTCATCGAACTGTGCGAGAAGTTGACCGCAGAGGACGAGAAGCAGTTCGAGGCCCTCTGGCGTCAGCTGGGCGCCTCGGTGGACTGGGCACAGACCTACCAGACCATTTCGCCTTCGGCTCAGGCAGTTTCTCAGAAGGCCTTCCTCGAGAACCTGCGCCGTGGCGAGGCTTACCAGAACATGGCTCCTACCCTGTGGGACATCACTTTCCGCACCGCGGTAGCGCAAGCTGAGCTTGAAGACCGTGAAATGCCGGGTGCCTACCACCGAGTCGGTTTCAAGGCCGACCCTTCGCTGGTTGAGGGAGGCGTGGTTTACATCGAGACCACACGCCCAGAGCTGCTTCCAGCCTGTGTCGCTCTGGTTGCCCACCCAGACGACGCACGGTACCAGCACCTCTTCGGCAAGACTGTCCGCACCCCGCTCTTCGATGTCGAGGTTCCAGTGGTTTCGCATCACCTGGCCCAGATCGACAAGGGCTCGGGAATAGCCATGATCTGTACCTTCGGTGACGTCACCGACGTAGTTTGGTGGCGTGAACTTGATCTTCCAAACCGAGCAATCATCGGTTGGGATGGTCGAATCATCACCGAGGCTCCGGAAGCGATTTCCACGGCGGCTGGCCTCGAGGCGTATGCCGAGCTTGCGGGAAAGACCACCTTCAGTGCCAAGCAGCGCATAGTCGAGCTGCTGCAGGAATCAGGCGACATGGTTGGCGAGCCGCGCCCGATTCAGCACCCAGTTAAGTTCTTCGAAAAGGGCGACAAGCCGCTGGAGATCGTCTCCACCCGCCAGTGGTACATCCGCAACGGTGGACGTGATGCGGCCCTGCGTGAGCGCTTGATTGCGCTTGGCAAGGACTTGAACTTCGTTCCAGATTTCATGCGAGTGCGCTACGAGAACTGGGTCAATGGCCTGACCGGAGACTGGTTGATCTCGCGTCAGCGCTTCTTCGGTGTTCCGATCCCCGTTTGGTACGCGCTAGATGCGGATGGCAACCCGATTTACGAGACTCCGCTAGTTCCTGACTACTCCCTGCTTCCAGTCGACCCATCCAGCGATGTCCCAGCCGGCTACACCGCCGAACAGCGCGGAGTCCCAGGTGGTTTCCTCGGTGAAGTTGACATTATGGACACCTGGGCAACTTCAAGCCTCACCCCGCAGCTTGCCGGTGGCTGGATCGACGACCCTGAGAAGTTTGCTCTGGTCTACCCTTACGACCTCCGTCCGCAGGGTCAAGACATCATCCGAACCTGGCTCTTCAGCACCCTCCTGCGAAGCGAGCTGGAACACGGTCAGCTCCCTTGGAAGAACGCCGCTATCAGCGGTTGGATCCTGGACCCAGACCGTAAAAAGATGTCAAAGTCCAAGGGAAACGTAGTGACCCCAAGCGACCTTTTGGTCGAACACGGCTCCGATGCAGTTCGATACTGGGCAGCCAGCGCCCGACTGGGCACGGATGCCGCATTCGACACCGGCATGATGAAGATTGGCCGCCGTCTGGCCGTCAAGGTTCTAAACGCAGCGAAGTTCGTGTTGTCCTTCGATGCACCCGCTGCCGGTTCTACCGTCACCGAGCCAATCGACCAGGCATTGCTCCTGGAGCTTGCCGATGTGGTGCGATCAGCAACCGCGGCATTCGAGGCCTACGACCACACCAAGGCGCTCGAGCTAAGCGAGAAGTTCTTCTGGGGCTTCACCGATAACTACCTCGAGCTCGTGAAAGAGCGTGCCTACGGTCAGGGAGGCGCAACTCCGGCGCAGCAGGCATCCGCCGTGCTTGCCTTGCGCCAGGCCCTTCACACCATGCTTCGCCTATTTGCACCGTTCCTGCCATTCGCGACCGATGAAGTTTGGTCTTGGTGGCAGAACTCGGCAGCAGGAAATCGCCAATCGATTCACCGCGCAGCCTGGCCAACCTCCGAGGAGCTCACGACCGGCCTCGATACAGCCAACCACGGCTTGCTGGAAATCGCGGCAGTCGCGCTCGTTGGCATCCGTAAGGCAAAGAGCGACGCCAAGGTGTCAATGAAGGCACCGATTGATTCGGCCACCCTTCAGGCACCGGCGGCAGTGCTCACGAGCATTCGCACGATCGAAACCGACCTGAAATCGGTGGGCAAGATTGCCGCGCTGACTTACGCGGAGGCAGAGGAATTGGCTGTCACCGACGTAGTCCTCGGTGAAATCCCGACGGACAACGCGTAGCAACATTTTCACCTCGCAAAAGGGTTAGGCTCAATCCATGAGCGCTAACCCTTTTGCCGTTAAGTCGTCCCTCCCTTATGAGCTGCCACCATTTGCGGCCATCAATGACGGGGTTTATGCCCAAGCTTTCGACGAGGCATTCGCAGAGCACCTAGGCGAGATTAAAACCATTCTTGCCTCTGGTGAGCCAACTTTCGAGAACACCATTGTTGCTTTGGAACACAGCGGCGCGTACCTAAGTCGCGTAGCGCAGGTTTTCTACTCCAAGCACTCCTCGGACACCACCGAGGCCGTAGACGCCATCTACGAGGAATACGCGCCCAAGATGAGCGCACACAGCGATTCGATCACTTTAAACCCAGCGCTTTTCGCTCGAATCGACAACCTCTATCAGCGATTGGGTGAGCTGAATCTGGACCCCGAAAGCAGCTGGCTGCTTCAGCGCTACCACCGCGAGTACACCCTTGCCGGTGCCGCTCTCTCGGAAGCCGAGCGGGAGCAGCTGAAGGCCCTAAACGAGGAGCTTTCAACTCTGGAGGCCCAATTCAGCAAGAACGTCCTGACCGAGGGTAATGACCTTGCCGTTGCAGTCAGCGATGTAACCGAGCTCGAAGGTCTCAGCGAGGGAGAGATTGCGGCCGCAAAAGCGTCGGCTGAAGGTCGCGGGCTAGAGGGACAGTATCTGATCAACATGGTCAATTTCAGCGGCCACCCGCTACTTACCAGCCTGAAGAGTCGTGACCTGCGTCGTCGGATTCTGGAGAACGAACTAAAGCGCGCGCTGCGAGGAAACGAGCACGATAACCGCGAAATCCTCGTGAAGATGGCACAGCTTCGGGCGAAACGGGCAAATTTGCTGGGCTTCAAGACACACGCCCACGCGGTTACCGCCGACGAAACCGCGGGAAGCCCAGAGAACGTGCACGCGATGCTTCGTCGGATAGCGCCAGCCGCCGTAAAAAACGCGAAGGCAGAGGCCGCACTGCTGCAGGCCGAAATCGACCGGGAGCAGGCTGAGCTCGGTCAGCCATCCTTTGAGCTAGCAGCCTGGGACTGGGACTACTACGCCGATAAAGTTCGTCTAGCCAAGTACAACGTGGACACTGCGGCGATGAAGCCTTACTTTGAGCTGGAACGAGTGCTGAACGATGGCGTCTTCTGGGCAGCAAGCAAACTATTTGAGATCACTTTTACCCCTCGTCCAGATTTGCTGTCCTATCACCCAGAAGCCCGCGTCTGGGAGGTGAAGAACACCGATGGAAGCCCAGTCGGACTCTTCATTGGTGACTTCTATACTCGCGATTCAAAGCGTGGTGGGGCCTGGATGAACAACTTTGTTGACCAGAGCCACCTGACCGGCAGCCTGCCGATCGTGCTGAACAACCTCAACATCCCCCAGCCACCTGCCGGCGAGCCTACCCTGCTAACTCTGGACGAGGTAACGACCCTCTTCCATGAGTTTGGTCACGCTCTTCACGGGCTCTTCTCGAATGTGACCTACCCGCACTTTTCCGGCACCAGCGTCCACCGAGACTTCGTGGAGTTCCCGAGCCAGGTAAACGAGATGTGGCTGATGTGGCCAGAGGTACTTGCGAACTACGCGAAGCACTACCAGACCGGCGAGCCAATGCCTCAGGCGTGGGTGGACAACCTAAACGCCAGCCGCATCTTCAATGAGGGATTCAGCACAACTGCGTACCTTGGCGCTGCCATTTTGGACCTGGCCTGGCACGAACTTGAAGCCGGCAGTACGGCTGAGGCCATCACCCCGGCGGACGTAGAGGAGTTCGAGGCGCGTGCGCTGGCAGACTATGGATTCGATTTCGCCCCGGTTCCGGTTCGGTACCGAAGCACTTACTTCTCACACATCTTTGCTGGCGGTTACTCGGCCGGATACTACGGCTACATCTGGAGCGAAGTGCTGGACGCTGACACCGTCGACTGGTTCAAGAACAGTGGCGGACTGACACCAGCAAACGGTAAGCGTTTCCGCGACTTACTACTGTCGCGTGGCGGAAGCGAAGAAGCCATGGGAATGTACCGAAAGTTCCGTGGACAGGACGCCGCAATCGAACCGCTGCTGAAGCGCCGCGGCCTCATCTAACGGATCGGGCTAGCTGGTTCGGCGAGATCTAGCGAGAAGCTGGACCCGCCAGACCAAGACGCCAGCGGTAAGCGCCCAGAACGCCGCACCAATCCCCCATGGCGCGATTCCCGATGCTCCGACCAGAAATGCCACAACCGCAGGCATTCTGAGGTCGTCCGTGGCAGTAATTTCCTTGAGTGCGCCGCCCATTGTTCCAAGCAGGGCCAGGCCGGAGGCAGCCAGAATCAAGACTCGAGGAGTCTCTAGAACAAAGGCGACAACGGGGGCTGCAACTACTGCCAAAACCAGGTAGGCAACGCCTCCCCAGACGCTAGCCAGCCAACGCCGTTCAGGTTTCTCATGGGCGTGCTCGTTCGCGTTCAATGCCGCAGTGATTGCTGCCAGGTTCAGTGAATATCCGCCGAATAAGGCTCCCGCCATAGTGACGATTCCAGTGGCAGTCATCACCGCACGGAATGGCACCTGGAAGCCATAACTGCTCATGATTGCGATGCCGGGAATGTTTTGACTTGCCATGGTCACCAGATAGAGCGGGATTGCCACTGAGATAACGGCGGTCCACTCGAACTGTGGCGAGATCAACTGGAATTGCGGGAAGAGCACAACCTGGCTCAGGTCTGCAGGCATCAGCCACGCAATCAAGCCATAGGACAACACGATGGCTACCGGCGCCGCCCAGATTGTGGCGAAACGGAAAAGCACCAGCCACACCAGCAGCACGGGCACAATCACCATTGGATACTGGACTACGGCCTGAAATGGCGAGATGCAGAAACTAAATATCACTCCGGCCAGCATGGCGTTTGCAATCGGCTTGGGGATGCTGGAGACCGCCTTGCCCAGTTGCGGCCAGAGTCCGGTCAAGACCAGCAGCAGACCGGTTATCAGGAACGCGCCCACCGAGGCGGCGAAACTCAGATGCAACACTCCGGCGGATACCAGCATCGCAGCGCCCGGCGTGCTCCAGACGATTGACAGCGGCATCTTGTAGCGCCAGCTAAGAAAAATAGAGAGTGCTGCATAGCAAACAATCATCAAGACGATTGCGCTGGCGGTCTGGGCCTTATTTGCGCCAACAGCCGTTAGTGCGGCCAGAGCAACGCCTAAAGATGCCGCTGTGCCAGTTGCACTTGCCACCAGTCCAGCAAGTATCGGTGCCTTGTGGTCACGGAGGTCAATCACCAGTGGCCCCTACTCTGATTTACCGGCTAAGCCGACTTGCGGCTGGTTTTCTGAGGCAGGATTCGCGGTGCCGCGCCCTCGGTGACAACCTCTTTGGTTACCAGAACAATGCCAGCGAACTCGCTGCCCGGGATTTCGAACATGATCGGACCCAAGATGTCTTCGAGAATCGACCGAAGCCCGCGAGCACCCGTTTCGCGCTTGATGGCCAAATCCGCGATGGCATCCAAGGCCTCAGGCTCGAACTCAAGTTCAAAGCCATCCAGTTCGAACATGCGCTGATACTGCTTGACCAGAGCGTTACGAGGCTTCGTCAGAATCTGAAGCAGGGCGGCACGGTCCAGCTCGGTCACCGAGGCGATAACTGGAAGGCGGCCGATGAACTCTGGGATGAGACCGAATTTCCGCAGGTCTTCAGCCTGAATCTGAG
>ERZ650311.841-NODE-841-length-17220-cov-5.579610_pt1 | contig 17220 bp, 17 predicted proteins | sample MGYA00376247_ERZ650311 | MGnify/ENA primary metagenome ERZ650311 (study PRJEB26733, sample SAMN07839324) | wastewater metagenome | biome: small river; feature: stream; material: water | place: USA: North Carolina | collected 2016-07-28 ... | reverse complement strand
CACCAGACTTGCGATGCCGTGGCGCTCGTCCGCGTGCGGGACTGCGCGACCACGGACCCAGAGCGCGAGATTTGTAGCGTCACGTCGACATTGGTACCTGTATCCGCATACTCGGCTTGCAACACCACGAGGTAGTCACCGGGATGGCTGAATACCAGCCGATTGCTGCCGGCAACCCACTCCGACAGCGCGTCGCGCTCCACCGTCCATCCGGCCAGTTTGGTGCTCGCCGCGAAGCCCGTTTGATTCGCCGTAAGCCTCGCCGTGAACGAAGTGCCCGGATCAAGGTACCCCGGATTATTCTTCGAGATGAGGCCGTAATTGACCTGCGACAGCCCGGCATCGAGTGAGCCGGAATCGTTGGCGAGGTTGACGGTGGTGTTCGCGGCGAACGAGGACGATGTGACCGTGCTGTAGACGGTCCCGCCCGTGTTCACCGTCTTGACCCGGCGCCCCGTGGTGTAGATGCCGGTGACATCCAGTCCGGTAACGGTGAATGACGTAGGGGTCGCAAAGAGGAAGGCGTTTTGCTCGCGCACCCACTGATCGAGGAACGAGCCGGGAAAGCCAATGGCCACCGCTACGTTGTCCTGCGTATAGACGACCGCGCTGCCCAATGCCACCGGCAGCATCATCACCATCTTGTACGAGGTCGCCTGCACCCACACCTGCGCCGCGCCGTTGCCGTCGAGCACGACGGGATTCGTGTTGGCGTTGGTACCGGCCAAGGCGTCCACATAGGTCGGATACGTCGCCAGTGGAGTGCTGGTCCCGGCCACATAGGTGGCCAGTTGCCACGAGGCTGCGGGATCGCCGTTCGCGTCGAACCAGCGGAAGATCGGCACGCCCAAGGGGTAGGCGTAGAGGCTGGTGGGCAAGGCGGTTCCTTTCGGGGTAGGATGGGGCTATGGCCGGATTCGAGATCGACAGCAGCGCGCACCCCTACGACCCGCGGAATCCTCCCCCGCGACCGTTCTGGGTATCGCTGATTGCGGCCCTACACTGGGCCGGGTTCGGGCTGCTGGTGCTGCTGCTCTACGGCGTGCCGATTGCGCTCGTCATCGGGCTTCTTCTGCTTCTGTAGCACCGATCGTGGCGCCAAGCGCCATGCCGCGCGTGCGTGCCGCGAACTTCAGCGCATCGCTCACGAAGTCGATATTGGCAGGCGTCGCCTTCGACATAAGCGCGCGCGCGATGGACGGGTCTAGCATCGCCTGCGACAACAGGTCGCGCACCTGTTCCTCTGGCATTTTGTAGAGCCAATGCAGCGGACGGAGCATCGTCTGCGCTACGGCATTGGTCGCCAGCTTGCCGCCCATTGCCGCGCCTAGCACATTGGCCGTAGATAGGTTCTGGAAGGTGTTGGATCCCGCTGCGCGGCCGGCGCTATCGCTCAATTGCGCTCGATCGAGGTCCGCGCCAATGCGCTTGAGCGCATCGATGTGATCGGGCGACAGCTTGTCACCAAGGTCATCAATGTTGCGCATGACCACGCTTTGCCACTTTGCCTGCGACAGTATCGGCTCGCCGGTCACGTCCGGGCCCGCCAAGCGCGTCCGCGCCTGGATGTCCTGTCCCGCTTCCATGCGATTGATCGGTGCGCTATCGGCGCGGAACGATGCGCGCGCCTTGGCATACTCCGGGCTGGCGGAATCGAGCCACGACACCAATTCCTCGCGCGTCTGCGCGATGGCTCGTTGCTGCGTCTTACCGATCCCAGATTGCGGAGCCGTGTCCAGCATGTCGTCGAGCGCCATCTTGACGTAGTGCAATCCGCGCACAGAGCTCATGACATCATCGACCGGTTGCCCCGACTCCGCAGCGATCTCGGCAGCCTTCTTGACCGCTGTTTTGAATGCCGGCCGCTTGGCCAGATTCAGGAGCGGTTCCACCTCGACGCCAGCGCCCAACTCTTGCGCTTCGGCGTGTCCATAGTTGGCAGCAGCATTCTCGCTGCGCGCGGTCTTAGCCGCAGCGAGCTCCTCCGGGGCGCCGGCGATCCTATCGAGTACGCGATTGCGCGCGGAGTTGTTGGCTGACTTGCGTGCAGCAAATCGCGGGTCGGTAGCCGCCAAGGTGCGCTCGGCCTGCAAGAGCCCAGGATCGCGGGAGGCTTGCGCCGCCGTGGGCAACGACCCCTCGATGATCTCGTCGGCATTGTTGCCCATGTTGAACATGGCCGATTCCCGGTTAGCCGCCATCCGGTTCAACGCGGCCCCAGCCACTTCCTCTCGGCCGGCCGCAGTAAACGGCTTGGCCACCTGTCGCGCACCGCGGGCTACAGCGGGGATGGCAACGCGGGCTGCCTCGATCATGGCCGGCGTGAGAAAGCCCGTAGCCATGCCAATCGCCAGTTGTACCATCGGGTCCGCACCTTCCTCCCGTGCGGCGCCGGAAGTGGCGCCCGCCGCAGCACCGGCCACCCCTTGCGCCACAGGAGCGGCCGCGAGCGCACGCCCAACCTCTTGCGTTACCGGCCCCGCCGCGCTCGTCAGGAGTTTCCCAACCCCGGCACCTCCTACAGCCCCAACCACGCCGCGCGAGGCATCGCCTACGACGCGCTCGGTGGCCGTCTCCGGTTGCGGCAAGCCGATGTCGGTCAGCTTCTCCGACAGCCATTCGGTGAACGGCTTGGAGCCCGCCATCTTGCTGATCGGGTCCGCCAACATGCCGGGGATGCCGGCGAGCCCTTCTACTACATGCCGCGTCGTCAACCCGCCCTGCCGCAGCAAGTTCTCGCCAGCAGACCGTTCGGGGCGCGCTGGCTCCGGGATCGCGCCCGCTGCAGCTCGCGGCAAAATGTCGCGTTCGATCGCGGCCGTGATCTGTTCGGGCGTGTACTCGTCAGGAAACCGCACTACCCCCACGCCCTTGATGTCAACGGCTTGCGGCATCTCTAGTACCCGTAGGTAAGGGAACCGTCAGCGGCACGCTTCAGTCCGCCTGGTTGGCCGCCAGTGCGCGTTACCTGCGGCATCTCGGTAAAAATCTGATCCTTTGGCAGTCCCGTTGAATCCGCAGCCCGCTCGTAGGTCTGCCGTGCCGCGTTGTACTGCGATTCGATCTCGCCAACGCGACCTTCAAGCATGCCCACGAGCTTGGCGCGCATGGCCGGCGTCAACCGACCCCGACCCACGACGTAGCCCATGGCACCCAAGGCCCGTTCGATGGGTGAACCCGACTTGATGACGAGGTTCATTTCGCCTTCACGCACTACGCTGGTGGGATCGAGAATCTTGCCCACACCGTAGATAACGTCGAGGTCTCCGGCCGTCGTATCCGGCGCGTTCTGCACCGACTTCAGCACGGGGATCACGGTTTTGAACGACTTCACTTCGGGGAGGTCGTTGAACTCCTTGCGCAAGTCCGTCGTACCCTTGCCGATCGCTCCGGTACGCGCAACATCGTTCGCATCCCGCATCCGCGCATCGGTCATGTTCTGCCCGCGCATGGTGACGCGCTGTCCCTCCCGCGCGGTCTCAGCCGTCATGTCCTGCCCCCGGACCGTGTTTGCCTCCAACTGTTCGTTGTGCCGCTTCGTCTCCGTGCGCGTCGCTTCCTGCCCGGCCAGTTCGATCTGCTTCGCCGCATCGATCGAGGCCGCCTGTACTGCCTTCGCCCACGACATCGGATCGGCGCGCACGTCCCCGAATTGGTCCGGGTCCACGCCCATGCTGCGGGTGATCTGGTACGCCGCCCTGAGCATTTGCGGATCACCGCTCGCCAACGCCGCGTTGGCCACACCCCCCAGCACCTTCAATTGCTCCCGGCGGGTGTCCATGCGTTTGTTCTCGGTTTCCGCGCGCGACTTGTCGTCCTCGAGACGAGCCTTGGCCCGTGCATCGCGCTCCTTGAGGATCGCTTGTCCCGCCTTCGGATTCGCCGTCACCGCGGACGCCACTGCATCATCGGAGAAGCCCGCGCGCACGAGGTCGGGTAACGCCGACTCGAACGCGCGGGAGGCATCCACGCCACGGCGCAGCTCGTCCTCTTTGATCGCATTGACACGCCCCACACGAGCGAGGTCTGCCAGCGTAAGCGCCTTGCTGTACTGCTCGACGGGATCAGGCAGGCGAACCGGTTGCGCGCCCAGCAGCATCCCCACGTCGAAATTGCTCATGGCTTCGTTCCCGTCGCGGTATCCACGATCTTGTTGCCCATGATCTGCTGCAGGATCGTGGAAATCAGGTTGTTGATCGAGTTAGCGCTGCCCACCGTCCCGCCCGCCTGCGCATTGCCACCGGCAATGGTGTTATTCGACAGGAGCGCCGCCAGCGCCGCCGCCAGTTGCGAGTTGCCCTGCGATCCCGATAGCCCGAGCTGCGCCAAGTCCTTGAGCGTGCCCCACTCGAACGTCCGATCGCCGGTCGCCGTATCACGGTCGAAGGTCAAATCCCATCGACGTTGGTTCTCGTTGTAGTCTCGATCGCTCACCTCCGTGTCGCGGTCGAAGTTGAGACCGAAGCGCCGCGCCGACTCGATGAAATCGCGCAAGTCCTTGTAGTTGGTGTACCCGAAATTGCGCTCGTCCTCGTAGGTGTCGCGCCCGAAGTCGCGGTCACTTTCGAAGTTGGATCGGCCCGTGTCGCGGTCGTCCTGATACACGCCCCGCGAGAAATTGCGCTCCTGGTTGCGCCGCTCGGTAGCGTTGGCGAATTCCTCCGACGCCAATCCCTCCGCGTAGGTCATCGCCTCCTTCAGAGCCTTACCGGACAACGAGGTGCCTTGCGCCGCCCGGTTCGTGGCAATCGCATCCTGCCCCTGCGCGAGACGGAACTTGTAGCCCTCGTCATCGAAGTAATCCATGATGTCGCCGGTCGGATCGACCCACGCATCGGGTTGCTTGTAGACGGGCGCGTTGTACGTCGGCGGGTTGTACACGCCGTTATCCACCCCCGCCCCGGCAGAGGCGTACCAGTCGGGGAGATTCATTCCCGGCAAGAGCGCCAATCCTGCTTCGGTCCGCATGGCCGCGCCGAGACTCGCCGCCGTCACCTGCAACTTGATCGCATCCGGCAGCGAGTTGTAAAAATCGGTGGTGCTGCTCATCCGCTCCCAATCGGGAGTGCCATCGGCCTTGTAGAGCATGTACGAGCCAAGAATCTGCTTCGCTCGCTGTTCGAGCGTCGTGGCCTGCGTACCGTTCGGATTTTTGGTGGTGGTCTGGCTACTGCCCGGATTCGTGGTAACGGGAGTCGTGGTGCCGGGATTGGTCGTCACCGGGGTCGTCGTCACCGGCTGCGTAGTTCGCGGGTTTTGTCCCTGCACCGGTTGCGGCGTGACGCCAGTGCCGCCACCGGTCCCCGGCCGGCCATCTCCCGCGCCTGGGAACGTCGTCACCGGGTTGTAGTTGACCGCCCCCGTCCATTGCAACGTCTTGTCATAGTTGGCCGGCGTCCACCCTTCGAGGGTGCCAGATTGGATCTGCCCGTTTTGGTAGTAGCCATATTTCCCCGACTCGGGGTCGAACATGGCACCGCCATAGGTGTTGTCGGTGGTGCCAATCCAGTTCCGCGCTTCGCTGTCGCCCCACGCATTGCGCAACGCGATGTCTACGGCACCGGGATCGACCACACCGTTGCCACCCATCCCGGAAAGGCCGTTGAAGATGGCGTAAGCCAGCCCCGGATTGGTGTCCTTGTACTTGGTGATGAGCCCGACGTAATCGTTGGTGGTGTAGGCCATGGTCTATCCCCGCAGGCGTGCAAGGTCGGCAAAGGTGAGATTCGGCGCGGCGTTGAACTTGCCCGCGAGCCCGGAGGTTGCACCGCCGCCCGTGGCCTTGAACTTCGATGCCAGCGGGGTCTTATCGAACGATTCCATCTTGCCTACGGCGTTCTGCCCCGCCGTGATGAACGGGGCGAAATTCGCCTGTGCGCCGTTGATGGTGCTGGTGGCAAGCTCGTTCGCCTTGTTCGCCGCCGCCTGCATTTGCTCCGATGCATTGCTGACGGCGTTGCTCTGGTTGATTGCGCCACCGCCCAAAGCTAGCAGCGACAGGAGCCCGGTGAGGTCCAATCCGCCGTCCTTGTTCGTGAGGCCCAGCGAGCGCAACAGCGCCTCCAGACTCGACGAGCCGCCTGTAGTGGTGGATCCACTCCCGCCGCCTACGGCCCCCAGCGCGGGGCCAAAGAGCTTCGACAGTTGCCCCCAATCGAACGCGGTGTCGTTCGGATTGGTCGGGCTGCCGGTGCTGCCATCGGAATCGCCGCCTTGGTAGTTCTGCTCGTACTCGTCGCCTTCCAGAAACGGGTTGGTCTCATCGAGATACAAGGGATCGCCGGGATTCCACCCGCCGTCATCGTAGAAAGGGTCATCCCACGGCATGATCTACCTCCGAATGCGCGCGAAGTCCGCGAGCGTGAGCGCGCCTTTGACGAGCGCGGGATTGATCCCAGCAGAACCCGCAGCACCGGGAAGAAATTGCGACAACAGTGACTGCAGATCGAGCTTGCCCGTGGCGCCGACTTGCCGCGCGATGTTAGGAGCTTTGCCGATGGCTTGCGTAGCCCATTGCGGAAGTCCTAGCGAGTTGACACCGGTCAAGCCCGAGCCAGTAGCTGCGCTAGTGAGCCCGGCCGCGCCACCAATCCCCTGCGCTGCCAACGCGGCCGCCCCCATCGGGGCCACCAACGACACGAACAGCGGGGCGAGTTTCGTCCACGTCGCCTCACGATCATCCGCGAAGTTCTTGCTGTTGGTGACGCTGCCGTACACGTCGTCGTTCACCACCTGCGACGGGTTGCGGAGGTACTCGCGTTCCTTGTGGTTCGAGCCCCGGAGGTCGTACCCGGCTTTGCCCGCCTTCGACGACGGCAGTTTCTCGATGTCCACCACGAGGGTACGACCCGATCCACCATCGCCATTGGTGACGGTTTCCCAATGCGCGTTCGGGTCGTACTGTTTCGCCGCCGTCAGGAGGTCGTCACCGCCGAAGTGCGCAATGGTCGATTCATCCGCCGCCTGCCCCGAGTACCCCGAGTTGAGGTAAGCGAGAAGCGATGAAAGCGCCGCCACGGCCTTAGTACCAGCCCTTGAACGAGTTCAGGATGTTGTCGCGGTTCCACGCCAGCGTACCCGGCGAGAACGCGCCATTGGTCATCGCGGTACCGTAGTTGCTGTTAGCGTTCGCCACCTGCGCGTTCGCGTACTGCTTCCAGCTTGCAAGCTGTTCCGGCGTCATGCTGGCGAGCGCTTGCTGCGCGTTGTTGCCCATGAGAATCTGAGCCCATGACCCGCTCGGCGTGCCGGAGGCCGTGTCCCAGCCGTTGGCCATGCCACCTGCAATGGCTTCCGCCATCGTCGGCGCCGCGACACCGGGGTTGCCGGGCGTGCCACCCATAAAGCCGTTTATCGTGGCGGGTGCGCGGTTCGGATTCGATGCACGACCGCCGCCGCCGCGCCCTTGGTGCGCGCCATGTTGGCCGCCCATGAGACCATCGAGCCAGCCGCCCCACGGCTTGGCACCAGCAGCGTTCGGCGGAACGATGCCGGTATTGGCAGCGCCAGTGAAGTCGAACCCCTGTTCGCCTCCAGCGTAGACCTGATCCGCGCCTACCTTCCCGGTGTTCGCCTGCGCCGTGATCGGCGGCGTCTGTCCCGGCACGGGCTTGATCCCGCCCGTCCCCGCAGGGACCGTGCTGCCACCAATGGCCCCAGCGGGGCGGAAGCGCATGCGCGCGAGGTCTGCAAGAGTTGGCATGATGTAGCTCCTAGTAAGGCGACTCCGCTACGAGCCGCATGAAAGCGCATCCGAAGTTCGGCCCGGTACCACCACCAAAGGCCCACTGTGGCGACATCAAGGACGTGTTAACCGGGAGGTCCGTCGTCAGCGTGCCCGCGACCGATACCACCGGGTCCACGTCTACCCGCTCCATGCTGTAGGCGATCTCGGTGGCGTTCGCGTCGGCTTCCAGTGTCCAGCGGTAGACGGCATCAGTTGTGGCTTTCGCAAAGGACGCGCCAAGATCCACCTTTGAGCACGCTCCCGCCGCGTCATTGCACATCACCTGGAAATTAGCGTCACCAGCGTCACAGCCAATGAACACACAGTTCACGAACGTGGACGGGTCAACTGCATTCAGGCTGATTGGTGCGCCAGTGAATAGCCCAAAGGCCGCGCGGCCGCCCGCGCTCGCGGTCGATACCCCGAATACCGATTCGATGCGGAAGCCGCCTCGCGCCGCAGCGTTGCCGAGCCAGAACATCGCAGTTTGTACGCTCCACCCGGCGGTAGCGCCAGCCGCAACGGACGCCTGCAACCGATATTGCGTGCTCAGTCCGGTGGTGCCAGAAGCAACGGTATACGTAAGCCCAAACCCTATGCCTACAACGTTGAACCCGAGCACCACCGGCAGCGCCGACCCCGCGCCCACCTCGGCCACCCGCACCGTCTTGCCTCGCCAAATAGACCCTGACGTAGGCTCACCACCAAGGGACCGCGTTACCGCATTCATCCACCGAATCAGCGCCTGCGTGCCCCAGCCGGTTTTCTCGACCAGCGCGCCGTTCGGGATGGGGATCACTTCGCCACCTGCAGCGCCCCGTTCAACAACACCACCTTGACCGGATCGGCCACCATGAGGCGGAACACGAAGTCATCCGCCTGCCCGAGTCCGTTCCACGCCACCCGCTTGCGATACGTGCCCTGCGGCCCCAGCGAACGCCACAGTTCATTGCCCCACGTATGGCCACCATCCTTGCTTACCTGCAGCATCACCTGCGGATCAGACCCCTGCCCCGAGTTCAGGCCAACCCCGGTTTCCACGTCCACCTGTAACCGTGGGATGGTCATGCGTTCGAGGTTCGCAAAGGCATGCCGCGTCTGCAACGTGCGCCAGATCGCCGCGGTATCGTCCTTGTAGGTGTCGGCATCGATGGTGTACACGCGCCCGTCGCGGTAGTCCGTCACGAAGGTCAGGCCGCGATACGTGAACGTGTATTGCCCGCACCACCGCGCCCCTTCCGTTTGCCACTCCGACCATTGCCCGGTCAGGAGGTCAAAGGCAAACGAGGTCGTCAGCATGTTGAGCACGTACCATGTATGCCCGCTATGCGTGACCACCGTCGCACACGGTACTGCGCCCGCCGCCAGTTCCTGCCCGATGTCGTAGTCCACGTCGGGCGTGCTCACCACCTTGACCGTGTAGCCATCCAGCAGACACACCTGCGGCTGTCCCGCCCCCCCAGCCCGGCCGACGAACATGCACGATCCACCGACATCGCGCACCGTATCGAATAGGCCGAGCCCCCATTCCGCCGTCGCACCCAGCACCGGCTGGAACGGCAGGTCGGGATCGCTCGACGGCTGCCAGAATTCGATCGTCTTGGTGCCGAACAGCAGCAGCTCCCCGCGAATGCTGAACACGAGGGACAGTGGATCCTCCGCGCTCTCAGCCGTGGCGAAGTTAAGCGATGGCCACGACAGGCCATTGCCGACATCGGACCAGCGGAACCGACCCACGCTTGATGGATCATCAACGATGAACCGCTGGGAGAGTGTGCAAATGCTGCGGGCGGCGGGGAAGTCGCTGACACCCTCTTGCTGCATAGTGGTGCCGTTGGTCTGGTAATACCCGGTCACTCCGTCAACCAGAATCACCTGTGACCCAAGATAGGCCATTTGCACCGGGCCGCTAGAGGTCAGAAGGTAGTCGCTACCAACGATGAACCGCCCGAGCGTAAGCGCTACGCCCGTATGAGCACCCTGCGCACAAGAGCCGTATTCCAGCGCTCCCGGCGTTACCACTTGTGTTACGCCGCGCAACGGCCCGGCGTATCCAGTGCTCACGTCCTTGAAATACTCTCGCACCAGCCCCGGCCGCGAGTACAGCGCCAGCGGCGTCTTATCCCCGCCGTCCGCGAACGTCTCGCCGTACAGGTTCACCCGCCGCTCGGCCGTGACGTTGACGCTCTTGCCCTTCATCCCCGATGACCACAGGGGAACGATCTGTTGCGTCACGCCGCGGCCAGATTCGGCACCACATCGAGGCCCAAGAGCTTCGCCCGGCGCTTGTTCGCCATCTCCACCATCCACGGCTCCGGCTTGTGGTATTTCGCGGCAATGTCGTTCTGCCGGAACAACAGCAAGTCCACCCCGTTGATGTTGAACGGCTCACCGCCGCTCTGGTGCCGACCGAACAGGATGAAGTCGCCCTCCTTCACGAAGCGATACTTCTCCCCGCCGTTACCATCGGGCTCGCCCGCGCCGATCCGCACACACACGCCAATCCGCAGCTTCTGCGCGTCCAGCGTGTCCGGCAGGTGAATGCCCCCGGAGGTCACTTCCTCGCGCAGTTCGATCGCCCACAGAATCCCCGGCTGCGGCTCGCACTTGCCCACGTCCAGCCGCATCGTTCCCGTCGTTTTGTACTCCGCCACCCCTGCCGGCATATCAGTTGTCTCCGTAGATGTTGTAAATCCGGCGCTGTACACCCGCCGGCAGGCCCAGCGACTCCACCTCACGCGGACGATGGTTGTGCCGCTTCACCCATGCTTTGGCCTCCGTCGCGCGCTGCAACAGCACACTCGTCGGCTCTTTCTGGTACGTCGCACACAGCTCCACCGCCAGCCCATCAACGATCGCCTTCGGATACCCAGGCGCTACCTGCACCACCGTATCCAAGGTCAACACGCCACCGGCCAGCGGCCCCCAGCATTGGAACGTCGCCGCAAAGGCGGCATACGGCGCTGGATAGAAATTGAACGTGGTATTGGTCACGCCCTCATTGATCCAGCACCACTCCGGAATCCCCGGCGTCGAAGGCCGGGTGATCGTGTCGAAGTCAGCGGAATCGATGTTGATGTTCAATGGGTAATTCGTCCCCGACAACGAGACCTTCCCCGCCTTCACCCCCACCGGACGACCATTCGCCATCAAGGAGGATGAATACGCCGTCACCGTAGGCGTGAGAGTGAAGCCATCGCTGTAAATCTCAGTGATGATCGACGGCTCCAAGGTCCACGAGGCGAGCATGTCGTTCAACTCGTCCAAGGACGCAGCCGCATCCTCAGCGGATAGCGACTCACCCAAGCCGAGCACTCCATTGCGCTTGAGCGCCCGCGTGATCCAATCCCGCGCCGTGGCCATCTACTTCTTGGCGATCTTCTTCTCGAACTCGGCCACCCGCACCGCTTCCCGTTGTTCCGCCGAAGGTTCCGTAATCACCCCTGCCTGCGCCGGGGAACGGAGCCACCCCTTAGCCACCGCGGCGTCCACTTCCTCTTGCGTGTTGAAGGTCTTTCCCTCACGCGGCCAACCGGTCCATTCGGGGTGATACAGCACAGTAGGAACCGACTGATGGTAGTACGGCGGCGCTTCCTCGGGCCGTTCGCCCGTCACCGGGTCTTTCGGACCAAAGTACGCATGCTTCATCCTGCCCGCTGCCATGGCATTGCCTTTCATGAGTTGGAAAAGACGGGCGCGCAGCGGAGAAACCACGCGCCCGAAAGCGGATGGCCCGGAGGAAGGGCCAGCCGCCAGACCTACGCGGCGATCTGCTGCGTCGCCAGTTCCGGGTACGGCACCGCCCAGCCGTACAAGATGTCCACCCGCGCCGGGGTCGTGTCGGTGGCGATCGTGTACTGACGAACGACGCGCACGCTCATGCCCTTCCACTGGCGACGAGCACCCCACGCGCCGAACTGCGCCACGTCCTCGAGGTCGATGCAACCCAGCGTGAAGGCATCCTTATGCCACGCCATGTTGCGCGCATACGCCGTGCTGGCATTGCCCAGGAACGTCAACAGCGCACCGTTGGCCGGCGCCGCCGTGACGTTCTGGAACGGACCCGCCGAAATGATATTCGGCTGAATCTGCAGCGTCAGATTGCCCGCCGCATCGGACGACTGCGCCGACAGGCACACGAACTGCATCGGCTGGCCAGTGCTCTGCCGCGTCACCGGGTTAACTGCGTTGACGTTGGCGATGGTGAAGATGTCGCCCGGCGATACCCGCTGCGCCACCGCCGCCGTCCAGCCGTTCGTGACCAGCGTGCCGTAGTTCGACCAGCCCGCCGTCAGCCCCTGCGCCGCACCGTTGACCGCCGGGGCACCGCCGCGCGGCCCCATCGTCTGCCGGTACACGTTCTGCGACATGCCGATCTTGAAGCCGAGCGTGTTGCTCATGTCGGCGAACACCGCATCGCGGTACTGCGCGGACACCTGCCGGGGGTCGTTGAAGAACCCCGTCAGCGCGCCGATCATCGACGCATTCGACCCGGTATCGAACAGCAGGAAGCGGTTGCCGTCGCGCGGCGCGGAGAAGTCGTCCAGCTTGCGGCCGGCATCGAGCACGAAGCTCACGTTGTTCGGCGACGTGCCCGGCGTGCCCACGGCGCTGGCGATCGTTTGCGCCGCCGTCTGCAGGCCGTCCTGGTCCACCTGGTTGGCCAGTTGCTTGACCTTCGGCACGATCACGCGATCCACGAAGTCCTCGACCTTCAGCGTGAGATCGAGGGACGTGAACGTGGTATCGATGTGCTTCTGGTTGTTGATGACCAGCGGGATGCTCGTTTCCGTGTAGTCCTGCGGTTGCAGGGCTTGACCGCTCGACACCACGAACCGGGCGGGCCGGCGGATGTTGATGGTGTCGCCGATCTGGCCGCCCTTGTGGGCGAACTTGTCGTCGTACTCACGGCTCACATGCTTGGCGAACACGATTTCATTCGTCAGCGAGAACAGGATTTCCGACGTGTAGGTAACGGGATTCTGAAAACCGTTCATGGCTTATGCCCTCTTGAACATGCGTTCGCGTGCGGCCGCGTAGTCGTCCATCGACCCGGTATTCGGCAGCGCGGAACTCGCCGCAGCCCGACCCGCAACGGGGTTGCCGGGAGGCGGCGCGGTGGAGTGACGGCGCGACGTGACGAAGGCGGCAAATTCGCCGAGGGCAGAGCCTTGCGCTGCGGGAGGAAGCCGGCTGATGTGCTGCGCAACCTGCGGGTTTTCCGCAAGGTGATGCAGCAACTTCGCGCTATCCGGACGGATCAGCAGCGCGGAGACGAAGGCATGGTTGTGCGGGCCGATCTCCACGCTTTCCAGCGCATCAATCGCCGTATCGAAGCCCGGATTCTCTGTCGCATATGCGACGTTCCGGCCCCCGAAATCCTGCATCACACCTTGCACCTGCGTCGCCGCGCGCTCACGCTGGGACCGCTCTTGCTCGTCGCGCTGCTGCTGCTCGCGCTGCTGCCGATCGCGGTTCAGTTCCTCGCGCGTTTCTTGTCGCGCTTGCCATTTGGCATCCGCTTGCAAGAACGCGCGATAGTCGCCGGGGAAATCCTCCTCGCGCGGGGCCTTGTCCTCGGGCGGCGCGACCTTCTGCGGCTCCGGGCGCTGCGACTGCCCGCGCACCGTCTCCAACAACAGGTCTGCTCGCCGCTCCGAATCGTTCAGGCGTCGCGTGAGTTCGTTGATCCGTCTCTGAAACCCACCGCGCTCACGCTGGCGTTGCTGGTGCTCGGGGTTGGGCTGCGCGGCCGGATCGGCCGTCGATTCCGCGGGGCCTGCGGCCGCGGGCTCCTGCGCCGGAAGCGCAGCAGGCGAAGCAGCGCCGTTGTCGGCAGGCGCAGGTGCCGGCGACCGATTGGCCGCGTAATCTTCCATCGTTGCTGCAGGGGCAATGCTGTCGTTCGGCATGGGCATCCCATGAAAAGAAAAAGGGCGCTCCTGCGAGGGAAGCGCCCTTCCTCACCCGGTCACTACGGCGGCCGGTAGCCGTTACCGCGCGCGGGACGAGCCCGCGAAACTGCTTAGTAGATCGTCATCACCAGCGATTCGAGCGAGAACGTGTCCGTGCCCGTGGCCTTCGTCGCGCACACGCACACTTCCAGCTCGCCGTTGATGTAGTCGTAGGCCAGCGTGGTAAACGCCGTCGTCGACAGACCCAGGCCACCCGTCGCGCCGGCGCCCACGCCCTTGAGCGAGGACGCGCCCTGACCCACGAACGCCGCCATGAAGTTGTAGTTGGCGTTCGCTGCCAGTGAGGGCGACGTGAAAAACGACGTGCCGCCGGTCCCGTTCAGCGTGCAGGTCAGCGTCTTGACGTTGGCGTTGTTGGTCAGGTTCACCGACCCCCGCAGTTCACAGCGGAAGTTCGGCGGCAGGTACAACGGCGGGATGCGCGCGCTGAACAACTTCTGGATCGACGTGGACGACGGCGAGGCAAGCGAGAAATTCGCGCTCACCAGTTGATCGAACGTCGGCTGATTGGCCCCGCCCATGTCCGACACAATGGCGATGCCGGCCTGCGTGGCCGCCGTCACCCGCGCGTACATGTTGGTAGACGGACGGAACGAATCCGCCGCCAGCGACGTGCCCGCATTCCACGCCAGCCACGGGCCGTTGATCGACGGCGCCGTTTCCACGATCACCGAACCGCCCAGCACCTGCGGACCCGCACACAGGTTCGTTTGCGGCGTGAGGAAGATGGGGGCCGATTGCGTGCCCGCAGGCACCAAGACAATTTGAGTTCCCGGCATAGCTCTACTCCTTGGGTTTGTTCACGGTCCCGCCGACATGACGGATTGCCGCTCGCGCCGTCAGAGCTTTCGCCCTGCCGTTACTACGCACCACCGTCACCGGTGGCGATGTTCAACGACCCCGCCCCACCGGGCGAGATCGCGGCGATGTACACCACCGCCGACGGATTCGGTACCTGCGCCTGAGCGTTGGGCACCACGCTGAAAAACTCCACCCCATTGGGCGGAATCCCCGTGTCATCGGCCGTCGCCACCACCGCTGAATCCCCGAAGCGGAGGAACACGGGAAAGGTGCTGTTGTTGAACACGCGCACCGTGGCCCCCACACCCAAACTCACCGCTGCGCTCGCCGCGCCGGTCGTCAGGGTCTTGCATGCGAACGGGATGAATGCGTCGATCTTCATAGCGGGGCCTTGGGTTGGGGTGGCGGCTTCATGGCCGCAATCTGCAGGTCAATGCCGGCCTCGATGCGCGCAATGTCGAGCTTCGTCTGCGCCTCGATCTCGGCAATCTTGATCTTCGCTTCCGCTTCGGCACGGGCCTTGATCTCGGCTTCCTGCACCGCGATCGCCGCACTCGCCCGCGCTTCCTCGATGCGCGCCTGCGCATCCGCTTGGGCCTTCGCTTGCGCCGCTTGCTGGTCCGCCGCGATCTGCTGCTGCTTCACCGCCGCGCCGGACTGCAATTGCTGTAGCTCCTGCCCCATCGCCTGCATCTGCTGCTGCATCTGCTGTAGCTGGGCATCCTTCTCCTGCATCTGCGCCAGCATCGCCGGATCGGGCGCAGGCGCCCCCGGCCCCTGTTGGCGCTTGGCCGCAAGCTGCTGTTGGATCGGCGGCGGCAGCAACACTTCCAAGCGCTCGGCCACTTCGTCCGCACGCTCCCAGTCCTGTTCCTTCGCCACCATGTCCCCCAGGATCGGGGCCGACGCCGGGAACGCCTGGATAAACGCCATCATCGACTCACGCGCCTCTTGGCGGCGGGTCGCGTACCCCGGCCCCACCTCCACGCGGATCGAGAACCGCGAATCCTTCGACAGGGCGTTCATCCCACCGGGACCGTTCACGATCTCCGAACTCGCCTTGCCGTCCGGGCCGATCCGCTTCATCGTCCGCATGTTGTCGTAGACGTGCGGCAACAACTCATCGATCACCCGCCCGGTCAAGGCAATGGCGCGCGCCTGGTTGTCCGGGAAATTGAACGTTGCAACGTCTCCCTGCTTCTCCCGCGCAAGGATCGCGCGGCCGCTGGTCTCGTTGCTTCGTTGCCCCAACGATGGGTCATAGATGCCAATGGTGGCCCGCAGGTCTCCGCGCGCGCTGTTGGCGATCTCCACCAGCCCCGGATGCACCATCGTCGGCGCATTGCGCGATGGAGGCGGCACCACATGCCCTTCGATCGTCGTCGGCTTGTAGGTGAGCGTGGCCAGATTGCGCCGGTTCGCCTGCGCGAAGTCGGCCTCGTACCCCTCATCCTGCCCTTCGGCCACCAACCACGGAGCCTTAGGCGTCAGCGCCGCCGTTTCCGCGATCGTGGACTGCGCGAAGTTGTACATCCGCTGCGGATCACGCGCCCACCGGATCAGGCCCGTGAAGTACCGCTTGCCCTCGATGACGTACTCGTTGCCGATGCAGCAGATGATCGGCACGATCGTGCCGCGCCACTCGTACTCGGCCAGTATCTGCTGCCCACCAGCCAGCTTGAACCACTGCACCGACCACACGTCCACATCGCGCTCGTTGACGATCTCGACGCCGGGAGGCAGCCCGCCCATTGCCTTAAGTTCGTCCTCGTATAGCGCGTTGCCATCGGACAGCCCCAGCAGTCGTTTCTTGACTGCCGTGCGCTCGTAGTAGTCCGCCACCGCGACGCAATCCTGCGCATCGGTCCACAGCTTGGATACATCGGTCCAGTCCAGCGGCTCAGCATCGGGGAACGCCTTCTCGAAGGCGTCCTTTTGCATCTTCTCAACGACGATGCCCCACTGTCGATCCGACCCATCCGGCTCTTGATAGTCGGGGTCCAGCGCCACCGACAGCATGTCCGCGATCGGCTTGATCGCTACACGCTGGTTGAATGATCGATCGCTCTCGTACTCGGTCAGGACGCGCCAGTACCCGCGCCCACCAACCACCGCATCCCGACCGCCTGCGTCGTACACCGCATCGGCGCGACATTGGTACTCGATGCCGCGGATGATCCCCTGCCGCCGCTTGGCCTCGTCCTCGCTCGCGTCATCCTCCGGCGCCAAGTGGATGCCGGCGCGGTTCTGCCGCATGTCGTTGACCACGGAGTTAACGAACTGCGGGAGCTGATTGATCTCGAGGCAAATGCGATCCTTGCGCTCGTTCAGCTTGGTGTCCTGCTGCCACTGATTGCCGGGCAGGTACGTGAACTTGAAGTCGTACAGCGCTTCCCGGCGATTGTCGAAGTCCACCGTGTCGACGACGTAGTGCCAGCGCTGATCCGCACGCGCGAGGATTTCACCCCGCTCCTTGTCGCTGCGCTTCGGCGGCTCCCACTTGGGCGATGCAGCGGCTTGGGTCGTGTCCAGTCCGCTGGTCAACATCGTCCCGCCGTCTACCCCCATGCGCCGCCGGACACCACAATGGGTTTGCGCTCTTTCTTCACGGGCGTTGCCTTTCGCGCGCCCTCGCACGCATAGCGCAGGGCATCAATGCAATGGTTGTGCTTGTCCTCCAACAGCGGCAAGACATTGCCGGTCAAAGGGTCGGTCTTG
>ERZ650311.840-NODE-840-length-17264-cov-169.833052_pt1 | contig 17264 bp, 20 predicted proteins | sample MGYA00376247_ERZ650311 | MGnify/ENA primary metagenome ERZ650311 (study PRJEB26733, sample SAMN07839324) | wastewater metagenome | biome: small river; feature: stream; material: water | place: USA: North Carolina | collected 2016-07-28 ... | reverse complement strand
AGAGCACTGGTCCCGGTGTAGCTCAAACGCTGCGACGTGACACTGATTGGGTGCGATGTCCGATTCAGATGGTTGAGCCCCGTGGTGACAAGGTGGTGCGCATGTCAAACGCGCTCCCCTCGTTGCGAGATGGTCAGTATGCACTACCGTCGGACTCGCTCGCTGTGCCGCCTACTTGGACGGGAGTAGGATATACACCAGGTGTGAAGTGGACAGAGGACTTCAGAGGCGAGCTTCTGCACTTCCCTCGGTCGAAGTTCAAAGACCGAGCTGATCAGCTAAGCCAGGCGGTGAACTATCGGACGGTGAATCCGTTGGCGGTGGCCAGTTCGACGAAGGCGGGAGGTTCGTGGGCGCAGCAGTCACAAGCGGTGAGTCGGAAGTTGGCGGGCGGGACGTTTAAGGCGTTTTAGCGCCAACACCAGCCGTGCAACACAGCGCAGCAACCAGCGGATTGATTCGGTTAATTGGTGCTGGGGTGAAGTCAGACGCTTCGAGGGGTCTACCCAAGCGCTGAGCGAAACAGCCCAAGCAAAGCATGTCGATGCCGACGCCTGCAACTTGCCATAGATCGTCGTGAACCATGTAATCCCAGGTCCGAGCACGATCGATGGTATCGATCTTGCAGTCGAGGCAAAGGTGTTTGGGGTCAGACATTAGGGAACCTTCGCGGGCAATAGTGCCCGTCCCAACATATCGAGCTTCCCTGTCCCTTTGCAGAAGGCGCATGGTTCGGTGTGCATCATCATGTGCGCTTCGTCGCTTGCCCGAGAACCGAAGCCATCACAGACATAGCAAGGTTGGGTGCGTGGCTTAGCTGGCGCTGGTGAATGTTCAGCTTCGTTTGACATGTTGTTCTCGATAGGTAGTTTAGCAGCCTCGGTGCTCGAAGCCACGTCATCGACGATGAGCAAATCCGCACGTCTGCCCTGCATGAAGCGTTCATGGAGCTTCTGAATGAAGCTGCGAGAACCTTGACGCGCTGTGCGCAGACGACTCAAACCGTGAGGATTAGCAAGCAGTGCTTCAGCTAAAGCCCGTTGTTGAGCAGTTAACGGACGCCCGCACACAGTCTCGCAGAACACTATGAAGTCTCGAACGCTCATGTTTCACCCGTCAAACCTAATCACCCGCTCTGCAATCACATCCTCGCCACATCTTCGCTGTTTCCACTCCATCGGACGGCAGTCACTACATCGACACGTACGACAATGGGGAAATCTGTGTGCGCAGTCATCGATCCGATCGTGTTTATAGCAATATCCGCACCCGATCGGCGAGCGTTCGGGTAGTTCAACGACAAGCGGAAGCGGTAAGGTGATTTGGGTCATGATTTGTTTAGATACCACTGAGCGAGCTGCTCTGGTTCAGTCGTAGGTGTAGCCCACAGCGCAACCCCACAATAATCAAACCAGATACCTATATTCAGGTGTTTGGCTTTATCACACATGTTCTGACAAGCATCCTGAAGTGTAATGCCTGGGGGTACATATGTGATATCGTCGTAAATCTGCCGCAGCATGTACGACTCTTCAGCTTTCAATGCAGCAACCAAAGCGGCAGCACCGCCGTTGAGGATTGTTTGCACTAAAGCGATTCTCTCCCAGGTGTAAATCCAGGTTGCCTGTTGCTGTTCAGTCATGGTTTACGTTCCTTATCACAGCCCTTACGCCTCAGCTTCGATCGCTTCCACCAACCATAGCACATTCGTTACCTCTGTCAACTACCACCATTCTTCTCTTTCACATGAGCTTTTACTCCACCGCCCTTTCAGGTGTTCGCACCGTCGCCCGCTGGCTCACCGGGAGCCCAAACACACAGCCCAACGCAGCACAGCCCGCACTACCTCCACCGGGGACGCAGCACTACGCGGCGAACGTGAACGGCGGGAAAAAGCCGAACGTCCAGATCATCAACGATTGGATCGTCCCTTCGACGATGGGGTGGGATCTTGACTCGCTACAGGCTGCGATCCTTCAGCTTGAAAACGGCAACCTGTTCGCCGCCCACAGCCTCATGCTGGCGATGACCCGAGACGCGACAGTCGCTCATGGATTGACGGTTCGTCGAATGTCTCTCTCTGCGTTGCCGTGGGAGATTCAATTCCCACCTTCGATTCCTGAAGAAGCTCGTGACGCACTGCTCAAGCACTGGCCCGAGGCGATCACTCCGCAAGACCTAGCCACCGCGTCGGGTTACACGGTCATGCTCGGACTTGCCCCAGCGACTCAGCAGTGGTTTCTGAAGACCGAACCCGACGGTAAGACGTATTGGCAGTTTCGCACTGAGATTCTGGAGACGGGTCACTGCCAGTACCGTCCTGACATGCGCAACTACTGGTTCATCAGTCGAGGTGGCTACACGCCTATCATTGACGATGGGAACGCCTGGGCGCTGTTTAAGTCACTAGGCGATCGGCGGCATCACCTTGACTGCGCGGTGCGCACCCTCGCAGTGTTGTGGTTTATCGTACAGGAAGCGATCCGTTATCACCGAGCGTATAACGCGGAGTATGGGCGACCGATCAAGGGCCTCATGGTGCCTGATCAGCATCGTCTGTCTGAGGACGTGGCAAACCTCGTCGCACAAGCTCAAGGTCTTTACGGCGGCAGTGTGATTATCCTGCCCCAGTTTTCCGAGTCGCAGCAGACGGCAAACTTCGATCTGAAGCTGGTAGAGGCCAAGTCTCGCGGCTTTCAGACGTTCGCCGATCTGGCCAAGGTTTGCCGTGACCTCATCACCCTGTATCTCGTTGGCGTGCTTGAGACGACCGGCGGTAGTTCAGCTTCGAATGCAAAAGCACAAACTCAGCTCCGTGTGGCCGATCGCTACACCACGGCAGACGCTCGGGTGAGAGAGGACGCAATCAACCGGATTTTGCGTTGCTGGGCGGATTTCAACGGCTTCGTGGATGCTCCGCGCTACGTGATCAACACCGATCCCCCTGCTGATGAAGCACACCGGGCTGCTGTAGCCAAGGACCGTGCAGCGGCAATCAAAGCGACGGCTGAAGCGCTCAAGGCTATGTCTGATTGGGTCACGATTGACGAGCCCCGTGTGGTGACGCTGATGAAGGAGATCGGCGTTGATTTTGAGACGCAGCGCCCGCAGCCTCTTAACCCGTATATCGCGGCAGGCTCACAAGCTGCAATGGAACGAGCGGGCGACAGCATAATGGTTTGCTGGGCGGTTCCTCCAGAGCTGGCGAGGGTGCTGGCTGTCCCAGGTGGCGAAGCGCCCGAGGAGCTACACCTGACGCTTGCACTGTGTCAGGGTGGGCTACCTGATGTTTTGGCGGCGATGGTTGCTGTAGTGCCTACGCTGACCGCCGTGGATGGCTTTGTACAGGGAGTGGCGAGCTGGCCGGTCGGGGGTGGCGGTGCGGTCGAGGGCTCGATGGATGTGGGAGGGGAACCTCTGACCCTGCCTATCACAAAGCCGAAGGGCCGCGACGCTGGCCGTGCTGCGCGAAGCACGTCAATGGCAGGCCAGGTGCAGCCTGGTTTGGCTGGTGGACAGGTAAGCGCGGGCGACCAAAGCGAAGGGCTGGAAGTCCCTCAGGGCTCCTTGGCGACCAATGAAGCCCCACACAAGACGCGGAAGCTGAATATTCAGCTCGCAACCCCTTCTGCGCAGAAGGACGATGGACAGGTGGCCTACGTCTCGCTCGTAGATGCACCCGCGCTGGCTGACATGCGCACCAAAATCGTGAAGGCTCTCCTGGCGATCGGGGTGAATGTCCAAGACAATCACGGCTTCATTCCTCACATCACGCGAGCCTACCTGCCCGCTGGGGCTTCGATCGCCTCGCCTCCCGACAGCTACCCCATACACATCGGCGAGCTTTCTGTGTGGGCTTTGGGTGGGCGGATTCGCGTGCCGATGGGTCTGCATGATGAGGAGGAACACGCAATTAACGAGCTGTCTGATGAAGCGCTGGGCCAAACACTTGTCCAGCTAAGCTCGGATCTCGATGTGCTTGAGTTGCGAACATTTCAGCGCGACGCGCGTGGACGATTTGGCCACGGTGGTGGTTTGGGTTCGGCTGCAAAGAGCCACAGCGAAACGGCGCACAAGCAAAACACCGTGGATGCTCACCGTAAGGCCGCACGAGCTAATGTCGCTGTTGCTCGCACTGCGCTGAAGCGAGGCGATGTGCAGAAGGCTAAGGAGCATCTTGAAGCTGCCAAGGCGCATCAGAGCAAGGTGAAGGAGATCAAAGCAACTCCTAAAGCTGAGTCCGTTGTAACTCCTGCGGCTTCTAAGGTTGCGCCTGTTGGGGTTAAACCAGCGCCAAAGGTCGAAGCACCTGCACCGGCACCGGCTCCGGCACCAACAGCGAAGATTGCCCCAACATCCACGGCACCAGTAGCGCCGAAAAACTTGAATCCCGCGACCCTCGGAAAATCGGAATCCACGCAGAAATGGGTGAAAGACTTATCGCAAGACGAGCGGGCGGGACTTCGCAGCTATGCTTCTGCTGATTTTCAGCAGATCAACGGCGGTCTGCGAAAAGAAAGAGGAAACGTGGACAAGTTAGCGTCTGTCGAGCTTCATTACAATGAAGGCTCAGTTGCTAACGCGGCCAAACACATTGATTCAGCCATTGCTAAGAGCCCCGGATTGCCGTCGGACACCTTCTTGTATCGCAAATTTAAATCGAATCCGGCGATTGATCCTGCTAGTTGGTCTGTTGGTGGAACCTTTCAGGATCACGGATACGTATCAACCAACGTGGGGGCACCTGTTGGCGGCTATTCATCAGCGAACGTATCGCTAAAAATCGTCGCTCCGAAGGGCACGAAGGGCGCTTTCCTTTCTAAATCGACCCTGGCTGACTCAGGAAGTCAAGAATACCTTCTGCCCCGAGGTAGTAAGTTCCGCATTGACAAAATCAAAAAAGATCGTCGTGGCGGCTACGAAGTTCAGGTTACAGTGGTGAATCATGAAGGTTAATCACGAAGAACGGTTTGAGTGGTCTGAGCCAGATCAATTTGATTACACATCGCCGCCACTTCGGGAGGGTGATGAAATGGCCAACCCTCTCGACGAAAGCGACGAGATTCAGGACGAGCTAGACGATCTTGAATCCGAATTGGATGAACTGGAACCTGTGGAGCATGAACCTTCCGTTGGGGATGCAGGTTCAGTCACTCAACGCTAGCGTCCCTACGGCTGCCACAACCGGCAGCACGGCATACAAGCTCATCCCCCTCGCATCACATGCGCTTCCGCTCTCGCCCTCGCGCGAGCCTCCGTCCGATTTCACGCTGATTCCAGCGGGCACCCTCTCGACGGTCTATGGCGATTTCTTGTGGACCGAGCGATCGGCTCAGGAAGTGACCAAGCTATGGGCACGTCTCAACCGGCGTTTCATGTGGGATTACCAACACCTCAGTGGCGAGCCCCTCGCCACGGTTCACGACCGACGTGCAGCGGGGCACTCCCCCGTGGTGTTGGCCGACGCACAAGGGTTTCACCTTCGGGGCCAACAGTGGACTCCCGATGCTCAGAAATACATTCGTGACGGTGAATACCTGTATTACAGCCCGGTGATTGGCGTTGACGAAAAGACCAACGAGATCATCGCCGTGTTGAAGTGCTCATTGACGAACGATCCGGCCACGCTTGGTTGTGCGCCGATTCGTCTGTCTACGGAGGATGAGGAAGACATGCTTGCAGAACTAAGCGCGACGCTGACGGGGCCTGTGAAGCACGCACCGTCAGATTATCCACAGGATGACAGTCTCAATTGGGATGGTCCTGCCGCTGAAAAGCGAGTGTGGGAATGGGCAGGCGAAACGCCCGAAGGTAAGCCGAACTTTCGCAAAGCCCGTCCGATGTTTGGCGTGGTCGTCGGCAACGGGGATACGAAGGGTGATTACAAGCTCATTCACCACGACATTCGCGACGGCAAGCCGGTGACGGTTCGAGGTGGCGTTCGTGCTGCGATGGGCACTATGCAAGGTGCTCGCGGTGGCGTAGATATGCCAGAGGCGTACGTTGCTGGTGTCAAGTCTCACTTGGCTGAGGAAGCGCACCGCTTTGGTGACAAGGCACCGTGGGAGCATGACGTGTCGCTGGGCGAGCCGGACGAACATACTGCGCAGGCACCAGGAGCGACTGCGGCAGGCCATGAGCTGAATATTCACCTCGCCTCTACTGCGCCTACCGCATCAACCGCAGCAGCGGCACATCCCCACGGCCACCCTGCGAAGCACGACGTTGCCTCGGTTCTCGTGAAGCGTTCAGACGGTCACACGCTCTGGGGCAAACGTCGAGACAGCAAGCGCTACACCACCCCTGGCGGCTTTGTGCGACCCAACGAGCGACCGATTGACGGTGCGCTTCGTGAGCTGAAAGAGGAAGCGGGGCTCGATGCGCATGAGCGCGAGCTGAAGTACCTCGGAACTGTCAGGACGCACTCAGACAAAGGTGCAGCGCTGGACGTGCACGGATATCAGCTCGATGTTCCTGCGCATGTTGTCGCCACCCCAGAGCATGACCCTGACAAAGAGGTGGAAGCGTGGGAATACCTGGCCTGCCACCCAAGCACAGCACTGTTGCACAGCGCACACAACGCGCTCTGCATTCTATCTCCACAGACACTGCCCAAAATCGAGATTGAGGTAGAGCCTCCCGAACCGGGCGAACCTGATGAAGACGAGAGGATGACGATGAGCCTTATGAACACTCAGAAAGCCCGTGCTGCAACCATGTTCGCACTTTCCTGCATTGCTGCACTTGGTGCGGCTGCCCCCGCTGGCGTAGCGGAAGCCCTTCAGAAAGCTGATGAAGCTCTCGCCAAGACCGGCGCGACTGGCGAAGGTGTCAATCTTGAGCTGTCGCTGTCCGTTCTGGAGACGGCGAAGGAGCTGACCGGCGGTGACACCCAGGGCATCGTGGGCAAGCTCTATGGTCTGGCTGACGCCTCGAAGGCGACCGCTGTTGCGGTGCAGCTCTCGGCTGAGCAAGCCTCGATGCTGGAAATCGATCGCGGTATCGCTCGCGGCAGCATCGCGCCGTCCGAAAAGTCGATCTGGGCCGATCGCATCCGAGCCAAGAAAGTCAGCCTGTCGGACTGTCAGGCCCGAGCCAACGGAGCTGTGATTTACGCTGTGCCGAATCAGGCCCCAGCTCCTGTTGGCGCGAACACTGCCACCACGGCTCTGCCCCAGACTCACAGCCTGAGTTCAGACGGCAACACCCTCACCGGAACCATCACCGCAGCTCCGCCCGCTGGAGTGAAGCCCGAGCCCGCCAAGGTTGAGCTGAGTGCGGCGCATCAGGCTCTCATTGATGCTGTCGAGCGCGAGACTCCGGGGCTGAAGCTGCCACGCGAAAAGGTGGCTGCGGCGATTCACCAGATCAGCGTACCACGCACCGAGGGCGTGACGACCGTTCAGAACCGGGGCAACTAAACAACCACTTACGCCCCTGCTACAAAGCGGGGGTAGGAGACAGATCAGATGGCAGCTTCTACCGTTCAGCTTCAGATGGACCGTCCGGCGATTGGGCAATTCCCCCCGAATCTTCAGTACAAGCTGAAGGCCAACACCAAGATTCCGGCGGGCACCTGGGCGATGCGCGTGCTCGGAAATGATTACGTGGAGCCCTACGTCGGCGGCACAGTGAACAGTATCCTCCTTGGTGTTGCCGAGAAGGATTACGACAACCTTGGCGGCCTCACGGTCAAGACGTATCCGAACGATAACCCCATGGTGTTCAACCGTGGTTCGTTCAACCAGTTTCGTTCCGACGGCAGCATCACGTATGACCACGTCATGATGAAGGTGGCTCTCAAGGACAACGCGACGATCGGCATGCCGGTGGCCGCGGGCGACAAGGTTGTCACGCTCGTCGCGATCGATCTACGTCAGACCACGGGCGCGATCCGGTATCTGGTGGAGTTCCAGCAAGACGGTCCGTAGTTGCTGTGGTGGATGTGGGGCGCATTCTATAGGACGAAACGCCCCGCTCCCGTGGCATGGTCCGGTGGCACAACGAAGGTGAACATTCAGCTCGGCTCTCGCTGGCACTGCCAGCGTGACAAGTGAGGGATTACGATGGCAGGACTCAGCGTTCCAAACGGTAGTGGGTTTTTCGCAGGTAGCGGTGACATCTCGGTGATTCAGACCGGCATCAACGGGATCATGGCCGGTATGCAATTCACCAACGACACCGCCCTGTACTCGGCGATGTGCTTCGTTGACAACGGTGCGACTACCAACGGCACCCCCATTGGGCGTGCAATTGCTGGTGTCAACAACGGTTCGGACGGCCAAGCGGGTGAGATCATGCACTACCCGCTCAGCCCGGTCAGCAACGCCCCGGAGAAGTGGCCGTTCGGTGTCCCCGCCGCGTCGAAGGACGTGACGATCGTGGATGTCGCCGTGCAGCGCGATCGGACTTATGTGCCGATTGAGAAGATCTACCTGGACAAGCAAGACCCGTATCAGGTTCTTGCCGCCAAGCAGGGGCAGATCGCATCGCGTATGCTGCGAGCGCCGGACTTCGACCTGGCCGAGCTGATCAACTCGAACGCCACCACGCTCAACTACTTCGACGGGCTGAGCTTCTTCAACACGGCGCACCCGATCTCGCCCGGCAGCACGGTGACGTTCTCGAATGACATCACCTGTACCATTGCTGAGTGGGAATCCGGTGAAGGTCTGTCGAAGCTGCTCGATGCGTTCGCGTCCATCCCCTGGTTCGACGGAAAGCTGAAGGATGGGACGATGAGCAAGCCGCTGATCGTGACTTCCAACATGCGCTTTGCCTTCAAGGCACGTCAGCTCGCGGGCCTCATCACCTCGCTGGTCGGTCCGGCAATCGTCGGCACTGCCGCCGGTGGTGCGCAGCACTCGCCGTTCACCGGCATGGTGCGTGATGTGGTCAACTTCCAAGATCTCCAGAACGTGACGAAGTACCCGGACTCGGGCAAGTACGTCTACGCTCTGGCGACCGCGGGCGGGAGCGTTCAGCCCGCCTTCATCATGAGTCCGAAGCGCTGGCCGTACATGACGATCTATGGCACCGATCCCAACGAAGAGATCCGCAAGAACGAAGGCGCGATCGGCTGGAACTGGTCCGGCTATTGGGGCGTCGGCTTTGGCCTCCCACAGTGCGCCGTGCGCATGAAGATCGTCTAGCTCGTCTGTCATAGTAGTAGAGGGTGTTATCTCGGCCCCTCCGTCGTCAGCTCGATCAGCTTCAACCATTTCAACCATCTATCAATCGCTTCCTTGAACACATCCGCCGGAGCAACCTGGGGACGTCTCGCCTTGACAAAGGCGAACGCCTCGGCGTAGCTCATACCTGCATATCGACACAGATAAGCGATGACGACGGCAGCCGAACGACTAATGCCTGCCCCACAGTGGACGAGGACGCAGCCGCGTTTGATGTTAGCGGCGATGAACTCCGTCGCGTCATCGAGGTAGAAGTCGAGATCTCTATCGTCCTCATGCGTTGAAGAGTAGGCAGTCTTAGTGCCCGACGCTTCACCGTCGGCGATGTCCACAATCCACACTGGAGTCGGACCTTTCACTGTGTAGTGGTTGATGTCAAGCGCTTCTGTCAATCCCTCTATCGAAGTGCCGCCTGGCACCTGAGGAGCTTTCGCCGTCAGCTCAGCGCTCCATGGTCGTCCCCGATGCCGTCCCTCTATTGTCACTACCGAGACAACTGCCACAAAGCCGGGGGTGGAGCGGGAAGCCAGGTTGCCGATCGCCAGGCGGTCGGTGATGAAATTGAAATCTCGTTCGGTGGTCATGCTCACAGTTTAGCACGCTCACACGCATTCCGTCGAGCATGACCACCGCCCAGCCTCATCGAGCGCCTTGAACTCAGCGTCAAACAGCACGCGCTCATGAGTCATCAGCTCCTCACGCTTCAGCACTGCACCAAGGGCAATAGCTGCTAGCTCAAGCTGCAAAGTCTCCTCAGCGTAGGCTACGTTTGCTGCCTCATCTTCAGCAGGTGCACCAGGATGCAGTGGTCGGGGCTTCGACGCGAGATAGCGGAAGTAAGCAGCTTTGGCTGCGCGCTTGATTTCAGACTCTTGAAACTTGGTGATGTTGGGTCGGCTGATGTTCATGTTCGCTCCATGGTTGGTTGATGTCACAAGCTAAGACTAAAGCGACACGTTCAAAATGTCAACTCCTACCTTTCTTCCGTCGAGCATGACCACCCTCTACGTCACTCCCGAGCGCGTTTACGAGCTGTCGCTTCCTCCGGCGCTCCTGTTTTCCACTTCCGACGAGGTTCCGACGCCCCTTCTTCCGGGGATCATTGGCGATATTGTCAGGACAGCGGGCACCGGCACTGCGGGTATGGACCTCACCGGCAACCCGATGGGAACATTCAGCGTTGTGATTGAATGTACCGTGGCGGGCCAGATAAACGAGCTTGGTGTCGTCAACCCCGGCGCTCTGCCCTCGTTTAGGCTATCGGTAGACGGTGGCGCGAGCTGGAACAAAGCCCGCAAGGTGAGTGCAGACGACGATCGCGCGTATATTGACTACATTAGTGGCATTGTCTCGCCTGCAAAGGGAGGCCCGATCGGCTTGCGGCTTGTAGCTCAGCCGGGCCTGTACGCGGTAGGAGACAGATGGACCACCACAACCCTGCCCTCACCTGATCTCGTGGCTCTCATCCCGCCTCAGTGTGATTTTGCTGATGGGTATTTGGTAGGGAGCTGGGGTGACACGCTCCCGCTCACAGCTTGGGGGGAAGACCTAGAGCAAGCTGTATCGGACTACGTGCGCTGGCGAATGATTTGCAAAGCGGGGTTGGCTTCGAGGAAGGACATGGAGCTGTACCACCCCGAGAAGGTGGGCGCGTACAAGTTCTACCTGCGAGCACAATCGGGGGAGTTCACGAACCACCCAGCCTATGTGCCGTCGCTGAAACGGGGCACAGGGACGCCTAACACTTCATTCCCGTTGATGGTTCCAGCGTTCGATCCGTTGAAGGGGATGTTGATCTAGCGGTCATAGCCGCCCATTTCCTCGGTGAGTCGTGTCAGTTCAACCATCCCTTCACGACGTACAACGCGATTCGTAAGTCGCCACCACTCCTCATTTTCCCGCGCTATTTCATTCCAATCAACCTCAGCTCCCGCAAGAAGTGCGGCAGTTGATGCTTGTATCTTGACCGCTACCTCTACAAGAGGGTTTGGCGTCTCTGTGTCTGAGCTGCGGCCCGGTGGCAGCCAGTAGTTAAACAGACGGCGAAGTGAGGTTTTCATAGCGTTTCATAGTCCCAATGTGGGCACTCGCTGCGAGGCACGTACGCCCCACCAAAGGGTCCAGTCTCAGCAGGGCAGTTTGGGCAGTAGAACCGACCTTCAGCCTTGTGTGCTTCGTCGAGCGTTAAATCGGCCTTGTGGGCTGCGGCTTCGAGGCTTGCGCCATGACGGCGAAGGTGGCGAAATTGAGTGAGCTTGTCGGGGTCGATTGGCATGTCGATGCTCCATAAGGCAAGAGGCAAAGGGAGATATCGCCGAGAAAGCGGTCAAGACGAATTGGGGGAAGTAGTCGGCCTGACGGTCACGGGTGCGGCGCCGTACAAGGTGGTGACGGAGTAGCCACGCACAGCAGATGTAAGCTTGCCATCGCCCAAACAGGCTTTACAGGTGCCACGATCGGTAATCCCGTGCCCAGAGCAACCAGGGCAGCGATTTGGGCCTGTCAGAAACCCTCGAAACTGTTGCATAAAATCACAGTGTCTATTATTCATCCCTATCCCCTGCCGCGTTCGCAGACACCGCTTCCCCGGCCCGCATGTCTCGTCGTCGCAGTGCTGCCGCCCAGGTAGCGCCCCGTTATAGCCGGTGCCGAGGACGCGGCCATCGTCGCCAAGCAGGACGCAGCCGACTTGAAGTCGTCGACAAGTCGACAGTTTCGAGATGGCGACGGCGACGGTCATGAAGGTGCTGTGTTTGAGGGCTGCGCGGGTCATCGTCCACTCACACAAAGAACTGGCCAGGTTAGGTTTCCTGCTACCATCGCCCAGCCCTGGTCAATGCTAACTGTGACAAGGCCCTCATCGAAGAGTTCTTTGATGAGATCGGACGAAACCAGATCATGCGCTTCGCACATACGAATATCGTATTCACCATCAGGTGTGAGTGTCGGCAAATCCCAGAGTCTGGGCAGGGTTTTTGACTGGTATGCGTGACGGCTAGCCAGACGCCTTAAGACTTCTTTTCGTCGGTTCTTATCAGTCAGTTCGAGATTGCGTACTCGTTTGTACCAACGTTCAGCTTCGGTCGTAATTGAGTCTGGCATGGTATTCTCCTGTGGATGAGACGATAGCAACAAGACGACGGCGATGCAAGTGAAAAGATGGCGGCGACGGGGCAAGGCGACGACCCCGACCCTCACATCCCCATCTGCCGCCGCATTGTGCCACAGGTGAGGTTGGCATGTCGATGCTCCGAAAGGGGTCGGGCTGAATATTCACCACGCAAGCATGCTAGTGTTGCAGGTCACACCACGAGCACACATCACCACATTCACTGCACAGCGGCTCGTGACATTCCGCACACTCACCCTTCGTTTCATCATCACAATCGACGCAGTATTCAACTTGTTCATCGTGGTCAAGCGGGCTTTCAAGGGTCACAGGTTCGAGGGCGAGTTCAACCCCCAAGTAGTCCAACGCATCTACGGAGACACCAGCGTCAGACGGCACAGCGGGCAACTCCAACACGGGGCGATCTGTTCGACTCATACGCCAAGCATAGCATGTTCCCTTCTTTGTGCCAGCATCAGCGACCATGAAACAGCGAGGAACCCCACTCAGCACAACACTGGCCCGCGTCCGACGTATAGTCGCAGACACCGCTGCTGAAGCGCAGATCGAAATCGTTCGCCGACTGGTGCAGGCTTGCTTTTCAAATCAACAAGCCCCCGACGGTGAAAAGTGGCCAGAGAGAGCTGACGGCACTGGACGCCCGTTGCTGCTGACGATTGGTGATGCGCTAACTTACACGGCCAAGCGAGGAACGGTCTACGTAGATTGTCCGACCAAGCCCCACGCTGAGTTTCAGTATTGGGGGACGCGCTACATTCCATCCCGGCAGTGGGTGCCAAGTGGCAAGCTCCCTCAATCCTGGGAACGTGCGATTGAACGAGCAGTGAGACAGGCGATCCAGAGCGCCATACGAGACGGCCAACGCCGCTAGAGGAAACAGCATGTCAGGGGCAAAAACGGTTGTCGCGCTCCGAGGCGTTGAAGTCCGTCGATAAGGTGATGAGCGACGAGCGGGGCTGAAAAAGGAATCACACCTGTGTCCAGATTCCAGCGTGGGATCGGGGAACAGCCGAGAGCGTGGGTGAGAGTTATGGCGAGAGCTATTTGCTTGTTCATGGCTGATGGAAATGGAAACGGTGAATATTCCGCTCGGCGCGGCTGGCTCCCTGCGCTCCCTAGTCTGTGGCAGGCCAGGTGTAGCCCTGTTTCCATTAGTCATGCTGTACCCCTCCGATGCTTTTGAACTCGTGAGTGCTCACCCTTACCTCGCGGGCACCAGCCCCAACGCTCACTTCCTGGCCGGGCTGAACAAGATCAAGTGCTACTACGACCTTGAAGAGAGCAAGTGGGCTCAAACGTCACCCCCATTTATTGTTTGGGTGCCCAGCCGAGACACGTTTGACGCCAACCAAGTGCCGCAGGTCAAGCTGGTGCGAAATGGGGTTCTGGAGTCGATTGAAGCGATCGAGCGATGCCAGAGTGGGTTTAACATCCACCTGTTTACGAAGCGGACCTCTGACTTGGCTTGCTATCGTGAAATGTGGGCGTTGCTGTCACGTTTGCGACTGGCGATGCGATATGCGCTCAACACTACGGCGAACTACCGGACGGACTCGGGCGGGTATGACCAGAAGCGAGAGAGCTACCCGAACATGCTGCATTACACGCTTGGAGTTGCGCCGTACGTTCCTGTGGTGGACGTGCCGGATGTGTTGGCTACGGTAGAGACGTTGGTTACAGAGACAGTGTTGCCGTTGGCTCCGTAGCTGGTTCTATCGATGCCCTCCAAAGCCCGCAACAAACTATCATCATCATCGGGGATGATAGCATCGGCCCACATATGGGATGGTGTTCTTTCCCCCACTTTCGGATGTCCCATCACAATTGAAGGCTTACCAGCGCCAACTGCAACACCCCAATCTGCGTGACTGTCTGCACCACACGGTAGTAGCAACACACATACATCACATTTCAGCAGGGCTTCACGGTTCTCAATGACGGCTTGCCTCCACTGAGGAACTGCGTCGAGGTAAGAGGGATACTGATGCTTCAGTGGGTCAAACTGTTCGGGGAACGCTTCAGGCGGAATCTCAGGCGTTTTCCGACACTTTGGATCTGTGAAGTCATAAACCTCAAGACCGTTCATGCGTAGAAGTATGGCAATTTCACGAACACGGACGCGGTTTTTCCAAGATGACGAGATGTAGATAGTTGTCATTGTGTCTTTCCGGCGGGACCACCCCGCCCACTATAGCCTCACTGCGCTGTGTCACAGACAGTCGAGCTGCGGGAGCAAGAATCAACAACATAGCGTGGCGTAGCCTTCCCAAGCAGAGCGCCTACGAGCACAGCAGTGATCACGAGCAGGCTCAATACGCTTGCAGCTAGCCCTACATCGAGAGAGTCCACGGTAATCGAAACGAGGTATTTTCGCATGTGCTGTGCTAGACCTTCGGGTTGTAGCCACCAGGTGGCGGGGCGTCTTTGGGCGGTGTCGGGGCTTTCGGAGACGGGGGATCTTTACGCGCCGGGTTGCAGTCGGACGCGAGCGCTTCCGCGTCACTCACTCGACGGGTAACGCAGTAACCATCCATACACACATCGTACAGGCTAGCACAGTCGGCATCGCTCTCGCAAGGGCGAGCTTCGTTTGCGGGCGTGGTGGTTAGGGTCAGCAACACAGTGATGATGATTTTGAAGGTCAGCAAGGTGGCTCCTGTTGGAAGTAGGGATTACAGGCGTATCGGCATAATCACGACGATATCAGCGTCCGTCGCGTTGGCCCGCACTCCGATGGGATGAAGCTCACCATTGAAGCCCAGCCAGATCGTCTTGCCAGTGAAAGAGTCAAGCGCCTCAATCAAGTACTTGAGGCCCACACCAATCGCGAGCGACACTCCGACGAAAGTATCTGGCTTGAACGCTACCTTCTCCTTCGCCGTCTGTCCGTCGCCGTTGTCAGTCTCGACGAGGAAAATGTGTGGGGGTGTTGCGGACGACGCAGGCAAACGAAACACACAGCCGTGAGTCCTCTGATGAGCGACGAGCATGAGGCGTTTCATTGCTGCGAGGAATGTCGTGCGCTCGACAGTGAGGCCACGAACAAAGGTGCGGGGGATGACTTGCTCATATGGAGGAAAGCGATCGGCCCCTACCTCGTGTTGAACAGCGTAGAATCGGGCTCCTTCCCCCTTCCAGAAAACAGAGTCACCCTGTAGGCCAATCTCGATGCCTCCGTTGGTGTATTTGCCCGCTTTGGTGATGGCTTTGCATCGATCAAGTAAGTCGTCGATCGCCTCCAGATGAACCAGAAACTTGCTCGGAGTAATGACAACGTGCGTCGCAGGGCGGACAATCTTGGCAAGCCGGTGGCCGTCGGAGCTGATAACTGAGATTTTATCCGGCGCAATCTCGACGAGTGCAGCGCACAAATGAACGCGCGTCAGGTCTTTCGATACGAACGGCTTTGTGATGTCAAGAGCACTACGCAGCGCGCTGGCATCATAGGTGGCCCACTGCGACGGGAAGTGTGGTGTCTTTGGAAATAGGGTGCTGTCTGGTCCCTTTATGTTGTACTCCCCAGTGCTGCTGACGACTTGCACAAGACTTTCGTGGTCTACGCGCGACTTGTCGCCGATCGTCGTCACTGTCTTCGTGAGAGTGCCCTTGAGCGTCAGCACCGTCTCGTCAGCGTCCATCGCTTTCACAACGTCGTGTAGGCGTTTGGCGTCGCAGGTGACAGCGATGTCCTGTTGATTGGGTGCATCAACGTGACGTTCGGCTACCGCATCCACCGTCAACGTGTCAAAGTACCAGCGGGTGATATCCGTAGCAGTCAGCTTCAGAGCACCAGCTTCACTAAACGATAGGCACACAGAGCTGAGCAGAGCATTCTTGCTGGCTACGTAGCCTTTAGCCTCAGCGAGTGACGCGAGCAGAGCTGCTCGCATGATACAACACGTAGCGGTGACAGAGCTTTTGGTGATGGTGTTCTTGGCGCTGGGTGCAGGTGCAGTGGTCATGTGTATCTCTTTCGTCAATGTGGCACAAACAGGAACGGTGAATATTCAGCTTGCACTAGCTACGGTTGTGCGACGCTTAACAGGATACCACTTAGCAGCCCACTCCGCTTGCATCATACCAAGACGGATGTAGGTTACTAACGCACCCTCTTTTACTACAAACAGACCGAGGCGATCGGGACACAGGACGTAGGTGCTGAAGCGCTCACACTTCGGGTCGCTCGGTCGCCGAACGTGACGACCTGTGAGGGGAATCACGATCTCGTAGTCGATTTGCGTTCCCGCCTCGAAAGCAGCGATCAAGTCATCGAAGAGGGCGTTGGGGTGAGCCTCACGATAGCGCTCGGTGGCATGACGAGAGACGTAGTTAAGGTGGATCTTGTGTGGTACTGCTTTCACCGATGTAGCGACGGGAGTAGTGGTGGGCATAGGAGTTACCTTTCTTGTGTGTTTGTGGTGTGTCTCGATAGTGCCGAGCCCGGCCAGCCGGGCAGCATCAAAGCACTCACTGAAGACATTGTTATAAATGACACATCCCACCCAAAGCTGCAAGCGGATTCTTCCCTCCAGGCAATTACTGGCCTGCACCCGTCGCGCAAAACGCAGCGCATGAACACGGGCACGGAGTTCAACACATGGCACGCGGAACTACGGTAACGCTTCGGAAAAGCACTGCGCGACTCAACCCACAAGATCTGAGCGCAATCACTTGCTGGATCGGCTGTACGTCCAAGGGTACGGTCAACGTGATGCAGACGCTCACGCAGACTTCTAGCATGCGCTCGACGGTTGGCTATGGCCCGGCAGCGTCCGGTGCGGCTGAGTGTCTCAACATCGGTGGAGCGCCTGTTTACATCACGCCTTCCGCACAGGACACCCCTGGTGTAATCGGCACTGTGACCAAGACCCCTGCGAGTGGTGGTGTGGCCTTTGCGGTCTACGGCAGCAAGCTGCTACCAGGCGCTGACGCCAACGGCAACA
>ERZ650311.838-NODE-838-length-17281-cov-11.088007_pt1 | contig 17281 bp, 28 predicted proteins | sample MGYA00376247_ERZ650311 | MGnify/ENA primary metagenome ERZ650311 (study PRJEB26733, sample SAMN07839324) | wastewater metagenome | biome: small river; feature: stream; material: water | place: USA: North Carolina | collected 2016-07-28 ... | reverse complement strand
AGCACGTCCACCTCACGCCCTACGCCCGCGCTCTCGCCGAGCGCTGGGCGAAGGCCCACGAGGTCACCCGGAGCGGGACCCGCGAGCTCGACCTGGGCCACCCGCTCCCTGGTGACCCGTCCTCGGAGGAGATGGAGCGGACGAAGGGGGACCTGGCCCAGGCGCGACGGGCGGCCGGCGTCCACTCGACGAGCAGGAGCCCGCGGTGAGCGCTCTGGCCCCCTGCCCGCCGCTGAAGATCGCCGGCCACGAGGGCGAGCTCGTCCTCTTCGCCGACGCCGAGGGGAACCGGGTCGCCACCTTCGCCTCAATCGCGGCCTGGCTCGGCTACTCCAGCAAGCGGCCTCTGCTGAAGCTGGCCCGGCGCTACTCGGCCGACCTGGCCGACCTCCGACGAGTCTCCTCGGTGGAGACCCGCGGGCGGCCCCGGCCCACCCAGCTCGTCGATGAGGTCGGCTGCTACGTCCTGGCCCTCGTCTCCCAGACCAAGCGTGGCAGGGCCCTCCGACGTGTTCTGTCGACCTGGCTGGCCAACTCCGATCCCTCCCTGTCCAGTCCCCGGACGGCTGGCGAGCTGCTCGCGATCGCGCATCGCCGCCTGCGCGCCACCCACCGCGAGCTGAAGGCCCTGGCCAAGACGCCCCGGCCGGACGGCGCGCTCGACAAGGACGGGAAGCCCCGGCTCCTTCTGGTCGGCGCCGAGGTCGAGGTCATGGCTGAGGCCGTGGCCTGCGCCGGCGAGGCCGCCCCGGTCATCGAGTTCGCCGTGGGCGGCCCGCAGCGGGTCGCTATGGCCCACCGCAAGCCGCTTCGGAGGGACGACGCGTGACCGACTCCACCGAGACCCCTCCCCCGGTCGAGCGCCAGGACGAGGCCCCGCCCCCTCCCCCGTCCACCTCCCCTCTGGCGTTCCTCGCCGCCCTCTACCAGGGGCTCGCTGCTCGCGGGCTTGGGAGCGGGACTTGATCCGCGCCGCCGACATGTTCTGTGGGGCTGGGGGCTGGACCAAGGCCTTCCTCACGACGATCGCGCTCTCGGGCGTGCTCGGGCGCGTTGTCGCCGCGATCAATCACGACGCCGAGGCGATCGCCACGCACCAGGCGAATCACCCGGACGTCGAGCACTTCCAGTCCTGCGTCTACCGGTTCGGCCCGCGAACCGCGGTGCCCGACGGAGACCTCGACATCCTCATGGCCTCGCCGACCTGCACCTACTTCTCGCAGGCGCGCGGCTCGAAGCCGATCTCGTGGGACCAGCGCTGGGGGCGGATGACACCGTCCCAGGTCGTGCGCTGGTGCTCGGTCCTGAACGTCCGGGTGCTGATCGTCGAGAACGTCCGCGAGTTCATCCATTGGGGCCGCGTCCACCGCGGCGACAAGATCGACCCGGCCGACCCGAAGGGGAAGCGCGTCCTCGAGAAGGCGCCAATGCCCCGCGAGCCCGGCTGTGTCGCGGCCGGCTGCACCCCGGGGCGCCCGTGCCGGAAGCCGGGCCGCCGCGGAGCCTACTTTGCGACCTGGCTCGAGGACCTGCGCGCCCTCGGCTACACGGTCGACTTCCGCGTCCTGAACTGCGCGGACTACGGGGACGCGACGACCCGCGAGCGCTTCTTCCTGATCGCCAGGAAGGACGGGAAGCCGATCACCTGGCCCGCCGCGACCCACTCCGAGGACGGCCAGGGCAACCTCTTCGGCGGGGCCCAGCGCTGGCGCGGTGCGGTCGAGTGCATCGAGTGGGACCTCGAGGGCGAGTCGATCTTCGACCGGGAGAAGCCCCTCGCGGCGAACACGATCAAGCGCATCTACCGCGGGGCGGTCCGGTTCTCCTGGCCGAAGGAGTGCCTCGAGCTCCTCCGCGAGCACATGCGCGAGCGGGGCATCGCGATCCCCGACGTGAACGCGGAGCGCCGGAAGTCGGCCCCGCTCGTCGTGCGCACGGACATGCCGAAGAGCAACGCCTACTGCTCCCGCTCGGTCGAGGAGCCGGTCGCGACCGTCACCACGGGCGGCGGCTTCGCGCTCGTCGAGCCCTTCACGTTCCAGGTGAATCAGGGCGAGGGCCGCGCGCGGAACATGCGGCCGGTCTCCGATCCGCTCCCGACCGTGGTCTGCAAGGACTCCTTCGGGCTCGCGGCCCCGTTCGTCCTGAGCCAGGGCGCGGGCGGGGTGGCGCGCTCGACGGCCGACCCGGTCCCCACGATCCCGACCCGCGGGGCCCACGCGCTCCTCGTCCCCTACTACCGGACCGGCGTCGCTCGCGACGTGGGCCAGCCCGTCCCGACCGTGACCTGCCACGACCGGCTCGCGCTCGTCGCCCCGGTCACGCACAGCGACAGCTCTGGCCGGGCCCGGTCGGTCGACCAGCCGCTCCCAACCCTGACCTCCGCTGGCGAGCTGGCCTTCATCACGGCCAGCTTTGGCGAGCGGAAGGGCCAGGCGGCGCGGGTCCGCGGGGTCGACAAGCCCGTCCCCACGGTCTGCGCCACGGGGAGCGTGCGCCTCGCCCGGGCGGTGAAGAAGGCGCGCCGCTGGGACATCCGCTTCCGCATGCTCACGCCGCTCGAGCTGGCGCGGGCCATGAGCTTCTACGGCTACAAGTGGCCGAAGAAGAAGCGCGCCGCCGTCCGGCAGATCGGCAACGCGGTCCCCGTCTTCACCGCGGCCGCGCTCGTCGCTGAGGCGCTCGGCCTTCCTCGGGTGGCCGCATGACCCCGCCCGCCCACCACGACACGTACGAGGCCCGGGTCCTCGCCCGGCTCGACGCCCTCCCTCCTCCACGCTCGGCCGAGGAGCTCCGGCGTCTCGGTCCACCCACCCGGCGCGAGCTCGAGGCCGCCCGGCTCCGCGCCGAGGACGAGGCCCGGATCGAGGCATGGCGCTCGGCCCAGGTCTGCGAGTGCTGGCCGGGCTACCGGCACAGCCGGTACTGCCGGCGGGTCCGGGCTCAGAAGGCGAGGACGGCGTGACCAAGCCCGGCGTGACCAAGCCCGTCGCCGAGCAGCTCGCGCCCCTCGAGGCGCTCCTCAAGGTCGCCTCCCCCTCGGTCCGCCGGATCGTCGAGAGGGAGGTCCGCCAGGCGATCGGGAAGGCCAAGGCCGAGCGCCGTTCCTCGCTCTCCGACTCGAACCGCGCCGCGATCCGCCTCCGCGTCCTCGAGCGCCAGCGCGACCTCGGGTGGCTCAAGCCGCCCGAGAACGTCCCCCACTTCACGGATCGGGAGGCCGAGTAGGTGCCCTGCCCGATCGTCACGTGCACCTGCGGCCACGACCGCGGCCAGCACACCGCCACGGAGCCCTGGGGCGTCCGAGACGGCTTCTGCCTCGTGTTCCTCGGCCGCGGTGAGCGCATGGACACCTGCCCCTGCCGCGCCTTCGTCCTGCCCGACCACCGCGCCGCTGCCCTCGAGGCGTGCGCACCGTTCAACCCCGCCGCGCCGAGCGCGCGCGTTCGCCCACGGAGAACCGCATGAACGCCCTCCTCATCGGGGCCCTCGCCCGGGCCCGCTTGGCCGCCAAGCCCGTCCGCAAGAGCGCGTGGAGCGACGACCACCGGAACCCGCACACGTACGCCCCGCACGACGCCATGACCCGCGAGGGGGTCCGCGCCCTGGCGACCGAGGGGTTCCTGCTTCAGCTCTCGAACTGGCGCGAGGAGAAGACGGACGCGGGGCTCTACCTCCTCGCCGACATGGGCCTCTGGCACGGCCTCTCTGGCACCTGGTGGCCCATGACGCCGTGGCGCGAGCCGCTCGAGGGCGGGGCCGACCGAGGGAAGGCGTGGCACGCCGCGCAGGTCGCGGCCCGCGCCTACGCCCACCGCGAGGTCTGCTCGCTCGAGGTCCTCGACGAGTCCCGCGCGGCCGGGCCCGCTCCTGCCCCGGTCGCGCCCGTCACCGCTCCCGGCGACGGCCTCTCCCAGGAGGACCGGGACGCCTTCGCCCGAGCGGTCGGAGCCCCGACCGAAGAGGAGGAGCGCGAGCTTCGGAAGGCCGAGACCGAGGCGCAGCTCCGCGCTGCATCGACCCCGCAGAACGGCACCGCGCCGCACATCGACCCCGACCCGACCCTGGCCCCGGTGAAGCGCGGGGAGCTGATCGCCTTCGACGCGAAGACCGGCAAGGCGCCCGTGACCTGCCCGGTCTGCAAGGGCCCCTCGCCCGTCAGCGTGGCCGTGGTCTGCCAGGGCTGCCGGCGCTCGGTCTGCCTCGCCTGCTCGACGACAGACGACGAGAACCCCGAGGGCTCGACGACCTGCACGGACTGCGACACGGCCGAGTCCAACGCCGACGTCGCCCCGCCCTTCCTCTTCGACGAGGCGACCGAGAAGGCGCGTGTCCTCCTGGCCCGCGATGACCACTCGCTCGTCGAGGTCTGCAAGGCCGTGGGCGTCGACTACCTCGGCGAGGGTCCGCTCGGCTGCCTCCTGGGCTACGACGGCTGCCGGTTCCGGCTCGCCGCGGTCGACCTCGAGCGCTGGCTCCGCGGCGACCTGACCGTCGGCATCGACGAGGACGAAGACCAGGAGGACGAGGCCGGTGCGGTGTCACCGCCGGCCGAGCCCTCCCCCGCGCCTGGCACGTCGCCCGGCGCGGTTTCTCCACCGGGCGACGAGGCCTCCGGCACTGTGCCGGAGACCGGCGGTTGCAAGGCCGCTGCCTCCGAGCCCACCCCGTCCACCGACGGGGGTTCTTCCAAGGCCGGCGCGGGCGTCGAGGCTGCCCCCTCGGCGCCCGCGCCCGGGACCTACACCGTGAGCCGCGCGGGGTCCAACATCACGCTCCTCCTCCCCTCGCCCGGCTCGGTCGCGGCGAAGGCTGGCGTCGAGCCCCGCGATGTCGTCATCGTCGACGCCGCCAAGCAGAACCGCGAGGTCGACGCCTACCTGGCCTCGCGGAACCCGAACCCGGAGCCGTCCCCCTCGAGCTCGTTGCCCGAGGCGACCGGCCCCGCAGCCAGTTCCCCGGAGGTCCCGGCCGCCCAGAGTCCGGCCGAGGCCTCCGGGGGCGGCGCCCCCACCCACTGCACCGTCCACACGCACGACACGGAGGCCTCGCTCCGCGGGAAGGCCGTGACCCTGATCCGCCCCGGCGAGCCTGGGGAGCCCGCGGGCGGGAACTGGAATGACGGCGGGCCCTGGTGCCACCCGTGCACCGAGGGGCGCCGCGCCGGGGCTCCGCTCTACACGACCCCCTTCGCGCTCGACGACACCGTCCCCCGCGGGCGCTACGCCGTTCGGCTGCGCGGGTCCTCTTCGGCGTGGGCGGCGGCCGCGACCCTGCGCGAGGCCGGGGAGCTGCGCCGCACCGCCTGCGAGCGCGGCTACGGCCCGTCCGGCGTCTGGGTCGAGGACCGCGAGGACCCGGTCGCGGACGACGGCGGCGGCCGGGACCTGACGGCCGAGGCTGAGGTTGCGTGCCGGGCGAAGCCGAGCGACGAGCCCCCGCTCCTCCAGCCGGGCCCCGCCCTGCTCTCCGCCGTGGACGCGGTCCTCTCGAAGGACGGCGTGGGACCGGTCGACCCCGTGGCCGAGCGGAAGGCCCTCGGCGCGCTCTGGCTGGACACGAAGCGTCACCAGGCCACGAAGAAGGCTCCCGACGGCTTCTGCCTGCTCTGCGACCAGGCATTCGCGCGTGGAGAGTTCTACCGGGTCGGCAAGAAGGCGCTGGGGAAGGGCTTCTCGCACGACTCGTGCGTCGCCCGCTTGGCCGAGGGGAAGGACCCCAAGGTCAACGAGAGGCACCAGCTCGAGCGCGAGGCGATCGACCGCCTCACCCCGGCGGCCACGGAAGGAGCGACGGCATGAGCGCCACGACCGAGACCCCGAACATGCTCGACCTGCTGCGCCAGCGCGCGACCGTCGCGCGCCTCCCGCTGTGCTCGGTCCGCGCCGGTGACGACGTCTGGTCCGTCGGCTCCTGCGGCAAGGCGCTCCTGGCGGTGCAGCAGGACCACGGCTTCCCGCCCGCCTCGGAGTCCGTTCGCTCCGTCGTGCTGGGCTTGCTGGCCCCTGCGCTGGTCGCCTTCGACACGACGGCCGAGGCCCTCTTCGCGCTCGGGGTGCCGGTGCAGGTCTGCACGGTCTGCCCCGACTGCAAGGGCGCGAAGGTCGTCTCCTGCGAGGAGTGCCGCGGGACCGGCGAGACCGAGTGCGGAGAGTGCGAGCAGGACCGCGACTGCGAAGAGTGCGACGGCCACGGAAAGCACGCCTGCTACGGGTGCAAGGAAGGCGAGAACCGCCATGCGTGGGCCGAGCCGATCCCGGCCGCTCGCGTTCTCGGCGTGACCGTCAACCGACAGAGGCTCTGGCTTGCCATGCAGGGGCTCACGGGCCCCGCTCGCATCGACGTCACGGGCCCCGGGATCCGGGTTCGTGGCGAGACGGCGCAGGGGTCGGCGTGGATCGCCTGCCTCGCTCGGATCAACGGCTACGAGCACGCGCCGGAGATCTTCCCCGCGCCGGCCCCCGCTTCCACCGGGGAGGCGTAGCGCCATGGCCGACTTCACCACCCCCGGCGGGAAGAGGAGGCGGTAGGCCATGGAGCCCCTCCTCTTCCTCGACATCGACGGCGTCCTCAACACGCCGGAGAGCTACGCGCCCGGCCGGGCGCTCATCGAGCCGGCCTGCGCCCGCCAGCTCCAGCGCGTCATCGACGCGACCGGGGCCCGGCTCGTCCTCTCTTCGGCCTGGCGCTACCAGATCCTCCGCGGCGCGGTGACGCTGCAGGGCTTCCAGCACCTCCTGCGCTCCCACGGGATCCGGGCCCACGTGCTCGGGACGACCGGCCGGGACGCGCGCGACACGCAGCAGGAGTACGACGGCCGGACCGGGCCGCAGGAGCGCGCCCGCCAGATCCGGTCGTGGCTCGCCGACTGCCCCGAGGCGCCGCTGCCGCGATGGGCCGTGGTCGACGACGCGAAGCTCTCGCTCGCCGATCCCGAGCTCCCGATCGTCGAGACGGACGGCGGGGTCGGGCTCACGCCGGCCGACGCTGACCGGCTCATCACGCTGCTGCGCAGGAAGGGGGCGTAGGCCATGGGCAAGAACTCCGCCATCGAGTGGACCGACCACACGTTCAACCCGTGGTGGGGCTGCATGAAGATCAGCCCCGCCTGCGCCAACTGCTACGCGGCGACGAGCGCCGCCCGCTGGCGTCCAGACGTCCAGCTGTGGGGCCCCGGGAGCATCCGTCAGGTCGCAAGTGACCGCGCGTGGAACGAGCCGCTCCGGTGGAATCGGGCGGCGGAGAAGGCCGGCGTCCGCGCGCGCGTCTTCTGCGCCTCCATGGCCGACGTCTTCGAGGACCTCCCGGAGCTCGAGGAGTCCCGCTACCGGCTGGCCCGGCTGATCGCCAGCACCCGGTCGCTGGACTGGCTCCTGCTGACGAAGCGGCCGGAGAACGTCATGCGCCTGGCGACCGAGGGGCGGCTCATCAACAGCGCCGGCCGCCTCGACGGGAATGTCTGGCTTGGCACGACGGTCGAGGACCAGCAGCGGGCGGACGAGCGCATCCCGGCGCTCATGGAGGTCCCGGCGCGCGTCCGCTTCCTCTCGTGCGAGCCGCTTCTCGGGCCGATCGACCTGGAGCGGTGGCTCTACGCCCAGGACCACGCGCCGCCGAGGTGCCTCGACTGGATCATCGCGGGCGGGGAGAGCGGGCCCGGCGCGAGGCCTATGCACCCCGACTGGGCCAGGTCGTTGCGCGACCAGGCCGTGGCCGCCGGTGTCTCCTTCCATTTCAAGCAGTGGGGTGCATGGGCGCCGGTCGAGGCGCTCGCGACACTCGACGAGGTCCGGCCCCTCGCGCGCGACGAACGCTGGCTGAACGATACCGGAGGTCACGGCTTCCACGGCGAGGCGGTCTGGCGCATGCGCTGCGTCGGCAAGGGCGCCGCCGGGCGTGAGCTCGACGGCCGCACCTGGGACGAGTTCCCGCGCGTGCGCCCGTGAGCGCGAAGGTCCAGGCCGGCGGGATCATCCGCACCTCGAGCGATCAGACCTGGCGCACCCCCCGCCTCCTGCGGGTGACCCGTGGCTGACGCGAAGCTCCGGGAGCTCGAGCGCCGGGCCCGCTCCGGTGACCCCCAGGCCGAGGCCGAGCAGCTCGTCGCGCGCCTCCGCTCCGGCGCCATCTCGCGCGAGCGGCTCGAGCTCGCGGCCTACGCCGGCCACGTGGCCGCGCGCGAGGCCCTCGGCGGATCGCGGCTTGTCGTCACGGGGAAGGACGGCGACGGTCTCCCGGTCGACCTCTTCGAGGGCGGGCCGTCCGTCCACCGCGTTCACTTCTGGCCCTGGGTCGAGGGCTTGGAGCGCTGGTCGCGCATGCGGGCCCCGGTCGTGGCAGCCGTCGCCTCGGCGCGGCTCGCGGCGGCGCGCGATGAGCGCGGGCAGCACTACAACGACTGCCCAGACGCCTCCGTGCCCCGCGACCGCGCCTGTCCGCTCTGCGTTGCGGACATCGACTCTCGGCCCCGGCGCGCGGTAGAAGCCGCGGAGGCGTGGTGCGCCTCGCCGTGCGACCGCTACCACGTGGAGTGGGTCAACCGGGTTCATTCGCCCGGCTGGACGTCGCCCAAGTGGCTGCCCTGCCCGCCGGACACTGGACTCGCCTGCGCGACCCCTTCCTCCTACTACGAGGCGATCCGCGCTGGCATCGAGTTCTGCACCCAGGGGATCCCGCCCGTTCGCGACGCCATCTGCGCGGCGCTCACCCGCTGGGCCCTCGGGGGCTCCCCATGAGCGACGACGTGCTCCGCGCCGCCGGGCGCTACATCGCCGGCGGGGTCCACCCTGGTCCGCTCCTGGCCATGCTCTCGGACGAGCAGCGGGCTGCCCTCGCGCTCGCGGCGACCGACGGCACTCCGCGGCCCATGACGCCCGAGGAGGTCCGCATGGCCACCTGCCTGGGGGGCTGCCGCTTCACGCCCGGGAGCTTCGACAAGCGCTTCGCCCGGACCATGGCCGAGAAGGCACGCCAGGCCGCCCCGCTCGTCTCCGCTGGCCAGGCCGCGCTCATCCGCGACAAGGTCCGTCGCTACCGCCGCCAGCTCCCGCGCGAGGTCGTCGAGCTCGCCGGCCCGCGGCCTGTCGAGAGCGAGGCCCTGACCCAGGACGTGGGCATGTTCGAGGGCCGGGCGTGAGCCCCCGCCACCGCCCGCCACCGAAGGCCCCGCCTCGGCTCGTGGGCCTCGCCCCCTCGAAGCGCGAGGAGCCCCCAGGGCCCCTGAAGACCCACGAGCCCCTGAAGGCCCGAGAGAAGCCTCCCAAGGCCCCGAGGAAGCCCATGACGAAGCGCACCGAGGAGCGTCCCCCCGAGGTCCAAGGCCCCTGCGCCAACATGGCGAAGCTCTTGCCCTGTTGCCGGTGCGGGCGGCGGCCTCCGTCCGACCCGGCCCACGTTCACTCGGTCGGCGCCGGAGGCCTCGACCTCGCCAACGTGGTCCCCCTCTGCAAGGGGCCGCTCGGCTGCCACCGCTTCCAGCACGACATCGGCGTCCTCGAGTTCGAGCGCCGGACCGGCCTCCACCTGCAAACGATCGCCAACGAGGTCGCCCAGAAGGTCGCCGAGCACGCCTGCGCCGACTTCCCCGACGAGGCCGAGAAGTTCTGCCTGGTCTGCGAGGAGCGGATCGACGGGAAGGGCGGGGTCCGGTGAGCGCGCCGACCCCCGAGCGCCTGACCCTCATCGTCGAGCACCCCTCCAACGGGGACCAGCTCCGCGTGGGAGGAGTCCTCTGGACCTGCGAGGGCCGCGACGGGCACGCCCCCGACTCCAAGGTCCGGGTCTCCGTCCAGGTCGGGCCCTCGATCCTCGAGCGCCGGGTGATCCGCCTGGTCACCTGGACCCGGCTGGCCCGCGCCGCGGGCGCCTCCGTCCTCGTCGACGGCCAGCCCTACGTGGCCCCGTCCGGCCACGCCCCGAAGAAGCGCAAGGGACCCGAGAACCTCGGGCGCTACAGGCGCTCGACGAAGAAGGAACCCGCCCATGGCCAGTAGCAACGAGGTCATCAAGGGCCGGATCGCCGGGCACCTCTCCTCCGTCCTGGGGAGCCTCGAGCGGCTCCGTCCCGAGCTCGCCCGGCTCGGGCTCAACGTCCCGCGCGGCGTGGTCGCCTCCCGGTGCGCCACGGCCGAGGAGCACCACCACAACGCCACGCGCGAGCTCGTCATGCTCGCCAACGTCCTGGGGATCGACCTGTGACCACCGCCACCGAGACCTCCCCGGTCACGTCGACCGGCGCGCCGCCCCTGAAGCACCACATCGTCGAGAAGGACGAGCACGGACGCCTGAAGGACCGTGCGGTCTGCGGCGAGCTCTGGGACCGGGCCGAGCCGACCCCGGGCGCCCCGCTCTGCGAGGCGTGCAAGGACGTGCTCCGGGCCCGCGGGCACGGCCACCTGATCCCCTTCGTCGGGCACGGGAAGGGGTGGCCCCGTGGCTGAGCCCCTGGACCTGGAGGCGATCGAGAACCGCCTCGACTTTGGCCACCGCGACTCCTGGACGCTCCTCGAGGAGGTGAAGCGCCTCCGGGCCGAGGTCGGCAAGGTCTGCGCCGAGAACACCCAGGCGGTCGGGCGCCTGGCCGAGGCCCTGCAGGAGCGCGACTCGTGGGTAGCGGCGTGGGAAGCCGCCGACTCCGCCGTCGAGGTCGCGAAGGCCGAGCTGCGCAAGGCGGACGCCCTCACCTCCCGCCTGGAGAAGGCCCGCACGCTCCTGGCCGGGTTCCGCGACAACATGGGGCCCGGGTTCTTCGACAGCTACCCGAGCCTCGTGGCGCTCCGTGACGCCCTGGGGGCGCCGTGAGCGTCTACTTCCTGCGGAACAAGCGGACCGGGAGCGTCAAGATCGGCTGGTCGGAGAACCCCGAGAAGCGGGCCGCCGAGCTCCGCACCGGCTGTGAGGACCAGCTCGACGTCGAGGCGGTTGCCACGCGCGTCCCGAAGCGCGCCGAGCCGTGGCTTCACGACTTCTTCCGCCCGCTGAACCTTCGCGGGGAGTGGTTCCACGGCTTCCCGCTCGACGTCCTGATCTGGCTGGTGAAGGCCGGCGTTCATCTCGACCGTGCCCTGACCTACCTCGTCTGGTTCTCACGGTGGGCCGCGCTGAGCCAGGAGAACCTCTCCGTGCTCGAGGCCGTGTCGCGCGCCCCGCTGACGCAGGAGATCCTTGACTCCCTCGGCACCCAGGTCGAGGAAGAGGTCCCCTACGGCGAGATCGAGGAGTACTTCCCAGGCGACTGGAAGCCAGGTCCGCCATGCTGACCTGCGCCGCCTTCGCCCGCCTCGTCGGGGTGACCCCCGAGACCATCCGCCGCTGGGTGCGCGAAGAGAAGCTCAGGCCAGCCGGCCGGACCCCGGGCGGCCAGCTTCGCTTCACCGAGGACCAGGTCGACACCCTGCTGTCGGGCGAGCGACCCACTGGCCTCGCTAGCGCCCTGGAGGCCCACGTCCTCGCCGCCCGTGCCAAGCTCCGCGCCAGGAGAGGTGCATGACCTGGACCGCGATCGTCGTCGAGCCCCGCAAGAGCGCGGGCGAGAAGTCCCTCTACATCCTGGCCCGCGAGCGCATGGCCAACGGAAAGCTCCGCGAGCAGCGGGTCTCGGCCCGCACCGCCGACCCGCAGGAGGCCGAGAGGAAGCGCCAGGAGTTCCTGGTCGACCTGAACACCCCGAGCGGCCTGACCGTGCTCGAGTGCATGGACCGGCGGATCGCCGATCTCGCCTCCGACCCCAACAAGAGCCCACACTCGGTCGAGAGCTTCCGGTGCGCGCGGCGCCTCTTCGCCGAGTGGCTCGACGTCCGGGCGGTCGACGCCGGCCTCGTGAAGCGGGTGCGGATCGCCCTCCGTGACCGCGGCATGGGGAACGGGACCATCAACACCTACATGTCGCGCGCCGCCGCCTCGTGGCGCTGGTGCGAGGACCTAGGCTACGTGCGCGGTAGCTGGCCCCGCGTCCGCTCGCTCCCCCGACCGCCCCGGAAGAAGCGGCCCTACACCCCCGAGGAGGTGGAGTCCGTGCTGGGCTGGGTGAAGGGGTGGCAGGGCGGGCGCTGGTACCCGATCGTCCTCCTGATCGCCGAGACCGGCCGGCGCGTCTCCGAGGTCTGCAACCTCCAGGCCCGCGACGTCGACCTCTCCGGGCGCACGATCCTCGTCCGCCTGAAGGGCCGCGCGGCGCTCGGGCTCCCGGTCTCCGACGAGGCGCTCGGCCTCCTGGGCCCGCTCGTGTCCAGCCTCCCGGCCGACGCTTGTGTGTTCCGCGGCCGGAAGCGCGGCGGCGGGTGGGGCCCTCAGATCACCTCGGGCGTCCGCGACGTGGTCCGACGGGCGGTCACCGCGGTCGGCATCCCCGACGGCGCCCGGCTCGACGTCCACAGCCTCCGCCGCTCGTTCGCCTTCGACGCGGGCGAGGCCGGCCTCTCAGACGAGGAGGCCATGGGCCTCACCGGCCACGAGACAGCCTCCATGCTCCACCACTACCGCAAGGGCGGGGTCACCAAGGACAAGCGCGAAGGCATGGAGCGGGTCGCCCGCTACCGGGCCGAGAAGACGGGGCGAACCTCCACCGTCCCTCCACTCGCTCCGCCCGAGGCTGTCTCCGCAAGCCATGGCGCCGCAACGGCCACGGCGGCCCAGGTGGAGGCTTCGGCATCCTGTACAAGACCCGTCGGCCGGTCTACATCCCGTTGCGCCAACGACGTATGCGCCACCGGCCCCATGGAGGGAGGCGCAGGATCCGCTGAGATCCCGGCGGTCTCCTCCCCCGCGTTCCGCGTGGCCTCCGACCGCCAACTCGCCACGGCGTGCCGCTGGTACGCCGAGGACCCAGCGACCTTCCGCGCGCTCGCTGAGCGGTTCGGCCTGCTGCACCAGGAGGTCATCGACGCCGCTGACCACGTCACCGGAGCGGCGCCCTCGTGCGCCCAGGAGCAGGCATGACCCACAAGCGCCACAAGCCCGGCGCGGTCGGGCGCTCGGTCACCTACTCGGACGACCAGCTCTCCCGCGTGGCGTGCGTCGTGGAGCACTACGGCTGCGTGCTCCGCGGCTGCCGCGCCTTCCGGGAGCGGAAAATCCTCCCGGAGGGCACGACGCCGTGGACCCCGTGGGCGGACCGGCCCGCGTTCCGCGGCATCGTCACGGCGTCCATGCGCGAGAAGCTCGAGCACGCCGTCGGGCTCGACTACCCGCACAAGATCAAGCGCGGGGTCACCTGGCGGAACTACTTCTGCGCGGCTGACGGCGACGCCGACATGGAGGCGCTCGTCGCGGCCGGCCTCATGGATCGCGGGCGAACGATCAACGAGGGGCGCGACCGTTACTACTTCGCGACCGCGGCCGGGCTGGCCCTCGTGGGGATCCGTGAGGTGTCCCGGTGACCCGCTCCGCCAAGCCCCGCTGCGCCTGCGGGAAGGTGGCCGTGGCCCTGTGCGACGCCGACTCCCTCACGCCGGCCGAGCAGCGCGCCGCCGTGCTCCGGGACGAGTCCGCTACCTGCTCGGCCCCGCTGTGCGAGTCGTGCCGGACCGTGGTCGGCCGGCGCTTCTTCTGCGGACGCGGCGTCTACTCGAGCGCGCCCGGTGCCGACACCGTGGACCTCTGCCCGGCCCACGCCCCAGCCCCGGCCCTTCGCGTGGCCCCGCGGGGTGGCCGGTGAGGCGCGAAGAGCCGATCGACGCTCGCGCGCTCCTGCGCGAGGCCCTGACGCGGGTCATGGGGCCGCTGAAGGGGATCCTCCAGCCGGCCCCGTGGAGCGAGGACCTGCTCGTCAACCCGGCGACGGTCATCGAGCTCCTCGACGAGCTCGCCGACCTCCAGGCGAAGCACGCCGCGGCGCTGGACGAGCTCGACCGGGTGAAGGCCAAGGCCGTCGAGGCCGCGACCTCCGCGACGCTGGCCGTGGCCCGCCTAGAGCAGGCACGCGAGGCGCTGCGTCGCTTCGATCACCCCGACCTCCAGCACCGCGCGCGGTGCGCTCGCTACAGCGTGCCGCAGGACGTGTGCGACTGCGGGCTGGGCGACCTCCGCGCCGCCCTGGCGCCGGGAGCGGGCTCGTGAGCCGCCGCCCGAAGGCCCTCGTGAGGAAGGCGACGGAGTCCCGGCCCGAGGACGCCACACACTGCCGGACCTGCGGCGCGAAGCTCCCCGCCGACCGCCTCGCCGTCGCCCGCGAGGAGCTCGCGTCCGGGACGTCGCGAGGCTACGCGCTCGCGGCCAGGCTCCGCGGCGATCGCTGCCTCCCCTGCTCCGAGCCCCGGACGCCGCACGGCTCCGATGGCGCCGCGCACCGGCCTGAGGGCCAGCGCGTGGGCAACGGGCGAGTGTCCTCGTGAAGCGCCACGAACTCCTGATCCAGGCGAAGCAGCTGCTCGACCTGAGCAACGACGCCCACGAGTGGCACGCGCGGCTCGGCTTCCCGTTCCACCTTCCGCGGCTGACCACGCGCGACGCGCTCGACCCAGGCGCGCTGGACCGGCTGATCGGCGCGATCGACCGGTGGAGGAAGACGCACGCGTCGAAGCGGCCGACGTTCGTCGCGCACGTGGCTGCGCGCCTGGGTCCCGAATGGTCGGCCTGCACGTCCGGGCGGCTGCACGCCTGCCTCCGCGCCGAGGCCGGCGATTGGTGGACGCGCTTCGGCTGGCCGAACGTCTGCGACTGCGCCGACGGGCCGCACACGCTCCTCCAGGGCGGCCCGGCCGGCTACGCCTGTGCGCACCGGGTGGCCCGTGGGTGACACCCGCCTCCGCTCCCTCGAGCGCGCCGCGGCCGCCGGCGACGTCGAGGCCCAGGCCCGCCAGCTCGCCGAGAGGGTGAGGGCGGGGACGCTGACGCGCGAGCGGCTCGAGCTCGCGGCGTACTGCTCGGCCCCGTCCGCGCGGCTCGCGCTCGACGGTCTCGTGCCCCACCACGAGGGCCTCGCGGCGCTCCAGCGCTGCCCGCACGACCCGGCGCTGGCGCGCGACTCCCGCGCCTTCCCCTGCGCCCGGGCGCAGCGCGACAAGAGCTGGGGCGAGTGCCTCGACGTCTGGGTCACGGGGCTCGGGCAGTGGCCCCTCGCCTCCCTCCGCGGTGCGCTCGCCGCTGCTCAGGCCGAGCGCGCGAAGCGGCTGGCCCACGCCGCCACGGGCTGCATGGACTGCCCGGCCTGCGACCTCTCGAACGACTGCCCCCACTGCGGCGGGACCGGCGCGGCGCTCGGCTCGAACTGGGAGAACCCCTGCGAGCCGTGCGAGCAGACCGGCAACCGATCGAAGCAGGACGAGATCCTGGAGGCGATCGCCGCCGCGCTCCCGCTCGGCGAGGCCGACCTCATCAGCGTCGGCCACCGGTTCGGCACGCAGCCTGTCGCGAGCAACCCGGCCGCCTACGTCCTCTCCATGTGCAAGACGCTGAAGCGGGACGGGAAGCACGCCCACCTCTGGAAGGGGACGCGCTACGTCGGCCGCGACGCTCGGAACGCCGCCGGGCACGCCGCGGCCATGCACCCGGGCGGCGAGGAGGTGATCCGCGCTGCCATGCAGCGCGCCCTGATCGCCTGGGCCCTCGGCCCCGCGCCGGCGCCGCCCGCCCCGCACCTCGACCCCGACCCCGAGCTCCCGCCTACTCCTGTCTCCGCGCTCGACGGAGGGGCTCCATGAGCGCCCTCCCCCCGCTCCCCCCACGCCAGCGCCCGGCCGCCGGAGCAGTCCTCTCGACCCTGGGGAGCTACCCAGAGGGTCCGGTCACGGCCCCCAGGAGAGAGCTCCTGGAGCGCTCCGGGCTCTCCTGGACCTCCTGGCGTGAGACCCTGGGCCGTCTGGCCCCCTACCGACTCGTCGTCGCGGAGAAGGGCTCCAAGGACGGCAGGGAGGCCTCGTACACGCTCACCCCCGAGGGGCGCGCCGCCGCCCAGGAGCTCGACGCCCACCCTGGCGCCTGGGCGCCCGAGGACCGGCGCCCACCCGACGCCCACCCGACGCCCAGGGCGTCTCGCGCGCGGTCTTCTCTTCGTCTTCCTCTTAAAGCCGCAAGGAACGAAGAAGCAGCAGCAGAGCAAGCAACGCCGGGCGCCCACCCCGACGCCCACCCTGTGGCCGGGCTGACCGAGGAGGACGCGAAGAGGATCGGCTGGTGGGCCTTCCGCTTCCTCCTGGAGGCGATCGGCCCTGCCCTGAACGCTTTCAAGGGAGAGGCCCCAACCGCTGCGCCTGCCGCCCCTTGCAAGTCTGAAACGCGCGAAACCCGCGCAGAAACGCACGTGGTGCACCTCGACCCCGCGACCCTGGCCTCCGCGATCAACCGGCCCGGCCACCCCGAGCTCGAGGCCGTGGCCCGCGTGCTCGTCGCCGAGGGGGTGAAGACCGAGGACGAGGCCCTCGAGATCGGCCGCCACGTCCTCGACTCCCCGACCGTTCGCGTCCCCCCTGCCCTCGCACGCTCTATCGCCAGGCGAGAGGCCCCGCTCTCCGACAGGGATCGACAGGCAGCTCGGCTCGCCAAGGACCCGCCCTCCAGGCCCGCCCCGAAGCTTGACGAGGTCACGCTGGCATCGATCCGCTCCCTCGAGTCCTTGGCCCAGGCGGCCGAGCGCAGGAACGACCTGGCGACGGCCGAGAAGAGGCGCGCCGAGGCCGCCCGGCTACGATCGGGGGCAGCATGACGGACGAGCGGTTGCGCCAACTTGAGCGCGGCGGCGAACGGGCCAGGGTCCTCGTGGAGCGCCTGCGCGCTGGGACCCTGACCATAGAGCGGCTCGAGCTGGCGGCGTACTGCGGCGACCATGACGCGCGCCAGGTCGCGGCCACGGGCGAACCCGAGGAGGACTTCCACGAGTTCGCCCACGGCCTGGAGCGCTGGGGGGTCGACGTGCGCAGGCGCGCCGCGCTTGCCGTCGCCCGCCGCATTGTTGGGAGCTGGGAAGAGGAACGACTCGCTCGAGCACGGCGCGCGGTTAGGGCCTTTGAAGGCGCTATCACATTGGATGCGACCAAGTATCCGCGCTTGGCGATCGAGGCAGGAGAGGCATGGCTCGCGTGTCCATGCGATGAGCATCTGCAACGCTGGAACGCCGCGGTCTACGAAGTCGGGCGGCGGCTACCCGCTGAGTCCCGGTGGGTCCCATGCGAGGACGAAGTCGGACATCTACATCTTTCTCACGCTTCGCACAGGATCCCGCAGCGCGACGCGCGGCAGGCGATCGAGCGGGCGCTGATCGCCTGGGCGCTGGCCTAGCCCTGGGCAGCCCCCTGCCCCCTTCTCGCGCGAGAGGGACCCCCCCGGCGCCAGATCGGAAGAGCACACG
>ERZ650311.836-NODE-836-length-17322-cov-5.919152_pt1 | contig 17322 bp, 22 predicted proteins | sample MGYA00376247_ERZ650311 | MGnify/ENA primary metagenome ERZ650311 (study PRJEB26733, sample SAMN07839324) | wastewater metagenome | biome: small river; feature: stream; material: water | place: USA: North Carolina | collected 2016-07-28 ... | reverse complement strand
TGGCACCACCACGCTTATCGGAACCACGGAAGGTGCGGGCGCTATCCCATGCTGTCGCAACTAGTTCGGCAACGGTGAGGCCAGTTGCTGCAATGAGATTCTTCACTTCATCAACGTTGTAAGCAATTGTTCCTACTGGAATTGGATCCTGCCAGATCAAATCTTCCGCTGGCACATCAGGGCCAAAGTAGCGACTCTTTGGACCGAGGTCGCGGTGCGTTAACTTGAACCAGGCGCGAGCGAATACTTCGCTGAAGTAGGCAGGATCAGCTGCGAACTTCTCGGAGATTGCACGGTAGGCAGGATCAACCTTCATCGCCATATCGGCATCAGTCATCATCGGGTTATATCGACGTGACGGATCTTCTACATCGACCGGCTTATCTTCTTCTTTAATGTCGATTGGTTCCCACTGATGTGCGCCAGCCGGGGACTTTGTGAGCTGCCATTCATATCCGAGTAAAAGCTTGAAGTAACCGTTATCCCATTGGGTTGGATTGGTAGTCCACGCACCTTCGATTCCTGAAGTAACAGTGTCACGGCCAACTGAACGGGTGGTGTGATTCATCCAGCCCAAGCCAGCTTCTGCAATATCTGCACCTTCCGGAGCAGGACCGAGGTTTGATGCCTTGCCATTTCCATGTGCCTTACCAACCGTGTGACCACCAGCAGTAAGAGCAACAGTCTCTTCATCGTTCATCGCCATACGTGCGAATGTTTCGCGGACGTGCGCAGCTGTCTTGAGTGGATCTGGGTTTCCGTTGACGCCTTCAGGGTTTACATAGATCAAACCCATATGAACTGCAGCTAGCGGATTTTCGAGAGTTGTTGCATCATCGAGATTCTCGTAACGCTGCTCTGAGGGTGCGAGGAATTCAGTTTCGCCGCCCCAGTAGATGTCAATCTCTGGATGCCAAATATCTGGTCGGCCAAATGCGAATCCAAAAGTCTTCAGTCCCATTGACTCGTATGCAATTGTGCCTGCATATGCGAGGAGATCTGCCCAGCTGACTTTGTTTCCGTACTTCTTCTTAATCGGCCAAAGAAGTCGTCGCGCCTTATCGAGGTTTGCATTATCTGGCCATGAATTCAAGGGAGCGAAGCGTTGATTACCTGTTCCGGCACCACCGCGACCATCTGCGACACGATAAGAACCAGCTGCGTGCCACGTCATGCGAATAAACAATCCACCGTAGTGGCCCCAGTCAGCTGGCCACCAATCTTGAGACTGAGTCATCAAATCGTGGAGATCCTTCTTCAATGCCGGGATATCCAACTTCTTTAATTCATCGAAGTAATTGAAGTCAGCGCCGAGTGGATTGGTCTTTGTATCGTGTTGATGAAGAATGTCGAGATTGAGGGCATTCGGCCACCACTGTGTATTCGATAACTTATTAGTTGTCATCGCACCATGAGCCACTGGGCATTTGCCTGTTTCTTGCATCTGAGAATCCTCCGCGATTAGTAAGACTGTATTGCGAGTCTAGCGAGCGTGAGGGGAACTTTCCTGTCGAGATCTCAGTCCATAATTAGTTGAAATTTCAACTAAATTAGTTTAAGGTTCAACCATACCGCTTAAAACGGTCAGCAAGCCCCCAATCACTTCTCACAAAGGATCCAACAATGTCAGTACTTTCAACACTTCCAGCAGGCACATACACAATCGACGCTTCACATAGCCGTGTGGGCTTTAGCGCACGCCATGCAATGGTGACCAAGGTTCGTGGTTCATTTAACGACTACACCGGTTCAGCTGTAGTTGCAGATGGCGCAGCTTCAATCAATATCGAAATCTCAGCAGCATCAGTCGATACACGTAGCGCAGACCGTGACGGACACCTCCAGTCACCTGACTTCTTTGATGTCGCTAACTTCCCAAAGATCACATTTAAGTCAACATCTATTAAGGATGGCGGCGAAGGTATCGTCGTAACTGGCGATCTCACAATTAAGGATGTCACAAAGCCTCTTACAATCGAATTCGAATACACAGGAACAGCGAAGGATCCATTCGGCAACGACCGTTTTGGTTTCGAAGGTTCTTCAGAGATCAACCGTAAGGACTTTGGCCTTACATGGAACGCAGCACTTGAGACAGGTGGAATCCTGGTTTCAGAGAACATCAAGCTTGAGTTCGAAATCTCAACAATCTCTTCAAAGTAATCTCTAGCGCAAAGGGCCCTGCACTCTTGTGTGGGGCCCTTTGTCATGTCCTAAGATTTGGCCATGGCAATTGCTGATGGAGATCGTGAAAAGCACTTCCCCGCTATCGAGAAGAAATACGGCGAGAAGATGTCGTATTGGTTCAAAGTGATGAAGCAACTCGAAGGCGAGAAGTATCCGGTTCAGGTGGCTCATCTCCGCGAGAATTACGGCTTCTCGCAGGCACACGCCAATGCGCTAGTAATGTATTCGCGAGGTTCTACAAGTTCAAAGCGATTTGAAACTCCAGCTGAATATTTCAAGACTCTAGATCCGCAACAAGCAAAGACGGCGAAGGCAATCTTTAAAACTATCCAGGCGAAGTATCCAGAGTTAAAGCTGGTGATGGCCTGGAATAAGCCGATGCTGATGAAGGATAAGACTTATATCTTTGGAATCGCGACTGCGAAGAATTACATCCTCATTGCACCTTGGAATATGGATGTATTCAAAAAATATATTCCGAAATTTGATGGCTATAAAGTCAATAAGAAAACGGTTGCTGTTCCTAATGACTGGGATATCGATTCTAAGTTACTCCTTGGAATAATTAGGGATTCGCTCGCTGCTCTTTAGCCTTCAGCAATCTGCTTAAGGCGCTCCTTGATAATTTTCTTTAGCAAGGTTTTCGGCATTGGCTTCTCTTTATCAAAGTGAATTGAGCCTTTAGTTTGGGCGTAATTAACGAGTTCTGCCTTTAATCTCGAGTTGATAGCTCCGCTATAAGGAAAAATGCTGTTGTGGTTCTTAAAACCATCAAAGCCGATGATTCCCTTGCCATCAATGGCAAATGTTGGGATTCCATACTTAATTACTTCTTCTGCCTCAGGAAGAGCTTCCGCAATTACTAAGCGCACGGCCTGAAGGGCATCTCGTTGTGCTTTATCAAATTTCTTTAAATGTGCGGTGACTTCAGCCTTACTCATTTTCAACCAACTCTTTCAATCGGACTAAGGACTTGGCTACGGCAACCTGGGTCCAGGGATATGCCTTTCGATAGCGCAACCAAGCGCGCGATGACATTGGGATGGAACGCCCATCAAATGACTCTGTTACAAGCGTTGATCCGTTACCCAAATCTTTGAGTTCATATCGCCAGATCCAGCGACCGAAATGGCGCCAGGCGATTAGTTGATTCTCTGAATATTCAACAACGATATTGGTGATGCGGTAGTTGATACCAAGGTGCATCTTCATTCCGAATTTTGAACCGAGTGCGAGTTTTTTAGGGCCACTGATATTTGCAGTAATAGTTTTACTGCCATCAAATTCTTGGTGGCGACGAGGATTGGCCAAGACCGCAAATATCTTTGAAGGCGCAGCCTTAATCTCGATACGAGCCGACTTGTATCGAGGATGGCCGGTATCGAAAATTTCTGAGCGCACAGGAGAGTTCATCACTTATTAATCTCAACGGTGTCACCGGAATCGTCAGATTTAGTGACAGTGATGGTCACGCCTTCGACTCTTACTGATTCTCCTTGCGAACGTGGTGCATCAAGATAGCGAGGATCGCTGCCGAGATTAGAAGGATAAACTTTGACTGGCCCCATTCCGGATTGGATAGAGGAGTCGACGACGTAGACGAGCGCGCCAGACTTTTTCATTGCCTTGTCGATACCAATCGCGCGACGTGATTCCACAACTACCGCTTTTGTAGTTGAGATTGGGATGATGACTGCCTTTACTCCACCCACCTTCTCTACCGGTGTGATCAGTTGCGTCGTTGTAGGTGCGCTGACACATTGGACTTGATCATCAGCAATCCAGCCAAGGTTCCAGCGCTCAAATGCCAGCAAACTTGGGGAGTTACTTTGGAAACTGCTCAAGCCCATATAGCTAAATTCGCCGGTGTAGCGGAATCCGTCGTATGGATTGTTCTGATTGTCAGATGTGGCCGCATAGAGATCCACCAAGCCAAAGCTGTGAGAAATCTCGTGGTTGAGCCAGATTGACTTCCAATTGTTGAGGTCATAGGCAGAAGTCGCTCCGTTGGAGATGTATTTTCCATCCAGAGTTATTCCATTACCTCTAATTGCAGAGAATGCCGGACCGGAATAGCCCATACCTTGTGCATCTGGATTGGCCAGGATTATTAAACTATCGGTCTTACTAAAATCAACATCACCATCAGCGAGTTTCGCGGCCTCAAGAATGTAATCTCGCTGCTTTTCAAAAGTCCATCCGCCGGCAACATAATCTTTTGATGGTTTACTCATGCGATACCACTTAAGTTGAGGTTGCAGGAGGTAATTCAACTTGCCATAGGAAACTTCGCTGAAGAGTTCAGAAGCTGGCGAAATCTTGGCGAAAGCATCTGATGGTGTCAGCGTTGCTGGCGCATCAGGGAAATCAACCAGAATGACAGTTGCGACGACATTTCCAAGCACCTTGGATCTTTCAGAGATTCGTGGCCATCCACCGATTGAAACATCACCGCGTCCATCCGCAACAGGCAATTTACAAGGCGCAAGAGCATCCACAATTGGCTGAACTGTGGCTTCGGGAGTGGGTGTAGAACTTTTGTCCGAACTCGCAGTTGCGATTCTTACGCCCTTATTCCAGACCAGCTTCTTTCCAGATTTGATGCAGGTAAATTTCACACCACCGGAAGTCGTACTTTGTCCTGCCTTTGTGCAGGGAGTTCCAGCTTTGACTGCAGCTTCAGAGCTGGCAAGAGATGAAATTGAAAGGGCGAGTGCAAGAGTGGCTGGGATCAGGAGGCGTTTCATGAGTAAAGGCTAATTCAATCTCTGGGCATAGAGAAGGAAAAGGCGCCTATTTTCAGAGCTCTCAAGGCAGAGTGTCCTCATTCAGCGGAAACGTTCCCTGAAATAGACTTCTCGCATGACTTTCACAGGACTTAATCTCGTAGGTGTACTCGTTGCGTTCGTCTTCTCATTTATCAGCGGCGGAATCTGGTTTGGCCCGAAGACTTTCTATCCGATCTGGATGAAGGCAAAGGGAATTCCATCTGGCCAGCTTGATTCGAATCAGAATAAGCCTGCGTTGCTCTTCGGCGGCACAGTCATCGGTGTTCTAGTTCAGACACTTACTCTCGGATTGATTATCAACTCAATCTCAGTGGGAACTGAAATTGGCGTTCTCGATGGTGCTGGAATCGGTTTCGCCCTCGGTGTAGGTATCGGCATGTTCGCATCTCTTTCACACCGCCTTTTCGGTGGAGATAGTTTGAAGGTATGGATCATTGAGACTGCAAATGATGCAATCAACCTCACCATCGCTGGTGCAATCATCGCCTTCTTCAACTAAGGATTTGTTGTGGCAAACGAGTACGAGCAAGAGGTTGCTGAGCGTTGGGGAGATACTGACGCATATAAGCAATCGACCGCTCGTACCTCGAAATACACTCGTGATGATTTTGCGGCCGCTAAGGTGGATCAAGAAGCTGCCACAGAGCAATTCGTAATCGCCTATGGCAATAGTTATGCAGTCACATCACCACAGGCGCAAGCCGCAGTAGTTGCACATAGAGCCGCTATCTCAAAGTGGTTTTATGAGTGTTCAGTCGAGATGCAGAAGAATCTTGCGGTGATGTATATCGAAGATCATCGATTTAAAGCGTATTACGATGGACGAGTCAGGGGACTGGCGCAATATGTCCACGATGCCATCATGGCTCAATAAAGTCATCCACGAAGATCCCATCATCCGCAAAGTTTCACTTGCATCACTGGTGGATCGCTTCGGTAATGGATTGCTCATATCAATTCTCGTTATCTACTTCTCTTTTGTGGAAGGGTTAGGACCGAGTAAAACTGCGCTCGCGCTTTCAATTGGCGCCGCCGCTGGCCTAGTAATGACAATCCCTGCCGGCCATGTCGTAGACCGAGTAGGACAAAGAGCTGTAGTGGTTGTATCAATGGCCGTAAATGGATTGGCGATCTTCTCCCTGATCTTCGTCCATTCATTTATCTGGCTGGCAATCTGCTTTGCCATAGATTCAATTGCAAATGTATTTAGTCGTAATGCCCAGCTCACGTTGATTGCACGTGTGGGGCGCAAAGAGGACCATGCTCGAAATCGCGCATATACCCGTTCGGTAAATAATTTAGGTATTGGACTCGGGAGCCTAGGCTCTGGATTAGCGCTGGCAGTTAATTCACCGTTTGGATATAAGGTCGCCATCTTTATTGATGGATGCACATTCTTAATTGGTGCTGTGATTTATCTTCGCGTGCCTCATTTTCCGCCCACTCTTACCGAGCGCGAGAAGTTCGACTGGTCGATTTTGAAAGACGGCAGATATATCGCAGCCACTTTGATGGCAGCGGTAACAAATATTCAATTCGTTGTTCAAAATATCGGTATTCCAATTTGGATTGTGAAGTACACCGAAGCTCCACGCTGGTGGGTCTCTACCTTACTTATTCTCAATACCGCCTCGGTAGTTCTCTTTCAGGTAAAGGTGAGTAAAAGTTCTAAACCACTCCAAGAGTCAGCTCGCCAATATTGGATGAGCGGATTACTGCTTGCTGGCGCTTGTGGCCTCTATGCATTTGCCGAAGGGCCATCTGCAAAAATCGCTTCACTCTTACTTCTTGCCGGAATGGCCTTACATGTCATCGCAGAGCTCTTTATTGCAATGATTCACTGGCAGATCTCATTTGATCTCGCTGATACTTCACGCCAAGGTGCGTATTACGGAATTTGGACCTTTGGAAATGGCCTGAGTGAAATCGTTGGTCCCACCCTCGTTACCTTCGCGCTGGTAAGCATGGGTAAGTCAGGATGGGCGCTACTTGCTGCAATATTCTTAGTAAATGTTTCCCTCTATAAAGCGATTGTGCTTAAACCACAACGCGCTTAGAGATCCATCTGGCTGCCGAGCGTAATTACTCGACTCTCTGGAAGACCAAAGTATGTTGAAGCACGAGCAGAGTTTCGGTGGAGGATGCTGAAGGTCTTTTCAGTGTTTCCCTTGAGCTGACCTGCTGGAGATTCAATGAATTTACGATCTGCAAGATAGTAAGTGCACTCAGCCTCTTCTTCGGCTGGCATTACATTCTCAATAATCGCTCGTTGGATATCGATATCTTGAGAGAATCCAACCCAAACATAGAGCTGATTCACACGAGAGCTAACTTCCTTAAGCATTGGCTTTGCAGTCACGATTGGAACATCACCCTGAATAACGCTGACGATAAGAATTTTCTTTGGGCACGAGTGAAGGTTCTTAATCTGGGCGACGAGCGCCTGTGGAACTTTCAGCGCTGAGGTTGATAGATAGATGCCAGTATCAGGTAAAACTGAGACATCGCCGGAATTGATCGCAGTCTCAATCTCTTCCCATGAAATATCCTGCTCTTTCATTGCGGCTTCAAGGGCACGCTGTCCGGTGCGCCAGACCCACATGATGTAGGTAATTGCGCCACCGATGAGAAGCGGAACCCAAGCGCCCTTGAATATCTTGGTAACTGTCGCCAGGAAGAAAGCAGCATCAACAACGATAAAAATCGGGAGAAGGATTGCGAGTGAGCGCTTCTTCCACTTCAATTTTTCGACCGCTACAAATCCGAAGGCGATAGTCGTCATTAACATCGTTGCAGAGATGGCAAATGAATAGGCGCCCGCCAATGCACTCGATGTTTTGAAGTTAATGACGAGGAAAACCGATCCAATTCCCACCAAGATATTGACCGCTGGAACATAAATCTGTCCCGCAACCTCCTTACTTGTATGGATGATTCGAAGTCGAGGTAGAAGTCCTAGGCGTACCGCTTGGCGAGATAGCGAAGCGACGCCAGTAATAAGCGCTTGAGAGGCAATGATTGTCGCCAGCGTCGCGAGAATTACCAAGAAAACACGGAGGTGATTATTAGGTGCAAGAGCAAAGAAGAGGTTCTTCTCTTCTTTCGGGTTCTCAAGTACAAGAACCGCTTGGCCGAGGTAGTTAAGAATCAGTGCTGGCGCAACAACAAGGAACCAGCCAAGGCGTATCGCGCGCTTTCCAAAGTGGCCAAGGTCGGCATAGAGCGCTTCAGCTCCGGTGATTGCGAGGATGACTGAAGAGAGAATGATGAGTGTATGGAAGCCGTGGTGAACAATGTACTCGATGGCATAGGAAGGAAGTAGCGCCTTGAGAACTTCTGGCCGTGTTTGTAATTTGAGGAAACCGAAGAAACCGATTGTCGCAAACCAAACGAGGACGATTGGTCCAAAAACTTTTCCAATACTCCCACTGCCCTTGTATTGAATTGCAAAGAGCGCAATCAAAATTACAACAGTAAGAGGGACAGCGAGGTGGCCGAGGCTCTTATTGATATCTGCCAGACCTTCAGTTGCTGAGAGAACAGAGATTGCAGGAGTGAGCATTCCATCTGCGACAAGTAGTGCAGTGCCGAGCATCATGAAGAGAACGAAGAGGTACTTCGGCCCCTTCGTTGCATTCTTAATGCGGCCAGGCAAGAGGGCGAAGAGAGAAAGGATTCCACCTTCGCCGTTGTTATCGGCGCGAAGAACAAATGCGAGGTATTTGATTGAGACGATGATCATCAGTGACCAGAAGAGGAGAGAGACAACGCCGTAGATGTCATAGACCGATGATCCAGCGGTGTTGAGGGATTCACGCAGTGCGTAAATTGGGCTGGTACCGATATCGCCAAAGACGACGCCGAGCGCGCCGAGGGTCAGCATCCCAAGTGATGATTTATGGCTACTAGAACTCATGCTTTCCTTACGATACTTGATTTCAAATTCATTGGACCAAATCCATCGACCTTCGCTTCAATATCGTGATCACCAGGACCATCGACGAGGCGGATACCGCGAACTTTGGTTCCAACTTTTAGAGTACTTGAGCTTCCTTTAACTTTCATATCCTTCACAATCGTGACATCGTCACCATCTGCCAAAACATTTCCTGATGCATCTTTAATAACGCGAACGGTTTCTTCTTCGACATCGTTCGGATTCCACTCATGGGCGCACTCAGGACAGACAAGTAGGGCGCCCATTTCGTATGAGTATTCAGATTTGCATTCAGGACATGGAGGAAGTTGATCGCTCATGTATAAAGTCTAATCCACTGAATAAGCGGACCTTTCAAGTACGCTTGCTATATGACAATCGCACTCATCATTTTCGGCTCACTTCTCGCATTCGCAGCTATCGGTTCAGCAATCTCTAAGTTAAAGAAGGTTCCTGATGTGATGGCAGCGATGGAGAAAGTTGGCGTGAAGCCAAACCAGATCCCCGTCCTTGCCTACCTTGAGATTGCAGGTGGCCTAGGCATCATCGCTGGTATCTGGAGCAAGCCGCTCGGAATTCTTTCGTCAGCATGCCTTTTGCTTTACTTCTTAGTCGCAGTTGCAATTCACTTCTCTCGCAAGCATAAAGTTGGAGATTTCGGCGCTGCACTTGGTATCTTCGTGATTGCAACAATCACAACCCTGCTTCAACTTAAGCGCTAAAGAACCTTAGAGAGAAACTCTCTCGTACGAGCTTCCTGAGGATTTCCGAGCACCTGCTCGGGAGTCCCGGACTCGACGACGACTCCTTCATCCATAAAGAAGAGCGAGTCTCCAACCTCGCGAGCAAAGCCCATTTCGTGTGTCACAACAATCATCGTCATGCCAGATGCCGCAAGATCCTTCATTACCTGAAGAACATCACCAACGAGCTCTGGATCAAGCGCCGATGTGGGTTCATCGAAGAGCATTAACTTCGGTTTCATCGCGAGTGCGCGTGCAATGGCAACGCGTTGTTGCTGGCCACCGGATAGTTGTGATGGGTAATGCGCAAACTTTGAGCCAAGCCCAACGCGCTCTAGGAGCTCGCGGCCTTGGGCTTCTGCATCCTTCTTATCAATCTTCTTCACGTGAATGAGGCCGGAAATCACATTTTCAAGAGCGGTCATATGTGGAAAGAGATTGAAGCGCTGAAAGACCATTCCGATATCACGACGCTGCACATCAGCTTCGGATTCCTTTAATTCGTAGAGCTTTCCGTGTGCTTCGCGGTAGCCCATGATCTTGCCATCAACAAAGATTCGACCGCCATCAATCTTCTCAAGGTGATTGATGCAACGTAAGAATGTTGATTTTCCAGAACCAGACGGTCCAATAATGCAGGCAACTTCGCCGGACTTTACTGAGATGCTGACGCTCTTAAGAACCTTGTGGCTTCCGTATGACTTATTAATTTCTTGCGCATCGACCATTAGCTGACTCATGCTGAAATCACCGCACTTCGATTGAATCCACGGCCGAAACGCTTCTCAAGGAAATATTGAGCCACCATCAAAATCGATGTGTAAGCCAAGTACCACGTGCATGCAACGAGCAAGAGCGGAATTGGGTTATATGTTTCATTAGAGATATCACTGGTGCGTGCGTAAAGATCGGTGACGAGCGGAACCGCAGTAACAAGTGAAGTCGTCTTCAACATCGAGATCACTTCATTGCCTGTCGGCGGAATGATTACTCGCATCGCTTGCGGAATAACGATGTAGCGCATTGTCTGCCAGCTGCTCATACCGATCGACTTGGCAGCCTCTTCTTGGCCAGAATCAACTGCCAATAGTCCGCCGCGCACAATCTCAGCCATATAAGCGGCTTCATTGAGAGTCAGTCCCAGGACTGCAATCCAGAACAGTGATGCGGTCTGCGAAAGTGTGATGTGGAATCCGAGTTGGAAATCACCGAAGTGGATAAATGGAATTCCGATAAATATCTTGTGATAAATGGTGGAGAAGAGTCCCCAAAAAACCAACTGGACGTAGACCGGAGTACCACGGAAGATCCAGATAAAGAGCCATGAGAAAGATTTAAAGATTGGATTATCTGTGCGGCGCATAACGCCAAGAGCGACGCCGAGAATAATGGCGAAGAACATTGAGAGCAATGTGAGCTCTAAGGTAACGATGGATGCCTTTATAACTCGACCATCAAAGAGGTACTTCTTGTATGCCGCCCATTCGTATGCCGGGCGAGATGCTGCATCGATAACAATTCCAGCGAGTGCGAGAACAAGCAGCAGTGCCACTGCCCACCTTTTATAGTGGCGCAGAGGCACTGCCTGAATGCTTGTCTTTTCGTTCAAGGGTTAATGGTATCTAATTACTCAGTCGCACCGTTGATAGTGAAGTTTGAAACAGCACCTGCTGAAACGCCCCACTTCTTAAGGATTGAGTCGTAAGTGCCATCCTTCTTAATTGCTACAAATGCCTCTTGGATTGCTGGTGCGAGCGTGCTCTTCTTCGCCACTGCGATTCCGTATGGCGCTTCACCAAAGATCTTGCCTGCAAGTGCAAGCTTTCCCTTGGTCTGAAGAACTGCATAAGCGAGAACTGGTGAATCAGCTGCTGTTGCATCAGCGCGACCGAGAACTACAGCAGATGTTGCCTGCTCGCCGGAGTCATAGGTAAGAAGTGTGATTGCCTTCTTGCCAGCCTTGACGCATGCATCTGACTTTGCCTTAATGTCGTCAGCCTGAACAGAACCGGTCATAGCTGAAACAATCTTGCCGCAAGCGTTATTTGGGTCGAGCTTAACGCCCTTCTTGACTGCCCACTGAGTTCCTGCGCTGAAGTAGTTGACGAAATCAACCGAAGCCTGGCGCTCCTTAGTATCTGTAAATGAGGAGACTCCAACATCGTACTTTCCAGCCTTAACGCCAGCGATGATGGTGTCGAATCCAGCGATGACGTAATTAGTCTTTACGCCAAGCTTCTTTGCGACCGCATTAAAGAGATCAACTTCCCAGCCGATAACTTTGCCATTCTTATCCTTAAATTCATTAGGGCTATATGTTGCATCAATGCCGATATTGATTGTGCCTGACTTTGCAATGTTTGCTGGCAACTTAGTTGCAGCAACCGCAGATGACGTTGACGCAGCGAGTCCGAGAACCGCAACACCAACAAGCGCGCGCTTGTAGAAGGTCTTCATAGGTAATTCCTTTGTGGGAGTTAAGAAAAAGAAGGCGGCGACGTTGCCGAGGCACCTATTCTAACCGCGAATGAGACGACCGAGCTCCGCAATATCGTTTGGACTGACGCCGCAACAACCACCAATGACGGTGGCTCCCAGCTCTTTCCACGCTTGGATATCTGCAATTTCAAATGTTGAATTCACTGGTCCGAGCCATACTTTCGCAGTTGCATCCCATTCGCGTCCAGAATTTGGATAAACAACATATGGAATCGAAGAAGTAGCGCTCTTTAGTAGAGGAGCGATATATCCCGGCTTGGAGCAATTGATGCCTACTGCAACTGCAGATGGCGCACTATTCACAAGCGCTACGGCATCCGCGAAATTCTCACCCGATGACAGTTCGTTCTCGGACTTGCATGAGAATGAAATCCAGAATGGCATCAAGGGTGCGATCTCGGAGATTAACTCGATAATGGCATCCGCCTCAGTTAATTCTGGAATTGTTTCAATTGCCAAGAGATTGGGCTTGGTAGCAATTAATGCAGATAAACGTTCGCGGTGAAAATCTTTGAGTTCTGCCTTTGAAAGGCCGTAATTACCGCGATATTCGCTGCCATCTGCGAGATAGGCACCGTACGGACCAACTGATGCTGCAACTTTAACGCCCGGAAATCGCGCCAATTCCGTTGATGCTTGAAGAGCTTGATCAACCTCATCTTTGCTCCAGCCTTGCTTTGCACAGCCTGGGTATGAAATTTGATAGGAGCTTGTAATAAGCACTTCGGCACCAGCATCCGCAAATAACTTATGTGCAGCGCGCACTTGATCGGGATGGCTCTTCAATAATTCACCAGACCAGAGCGAGGTGTTGAGAGTATTGCCAAGCTCTTCTAGCGCGGTTGAAAATCCACCATCAAGCAATGTGGTCGAAGTAAACATGGCCTCAGCATATTTGCCTACGAACGAGTAAGGAAATTAAGCGCGAGCCGTCTGCTTAATGAAGTCAACTGTCAGCTTTGGAAAGTTCCACATAATGACATGCGCACAGTTCTCAACTTCGATCCACTGTGCATGACGCGGAGCGACCTCGCGAACCTGAGCGAGTGGATGGGGAAGAGTGCGATCGCTATCTCCAAAGACAATTGCAACGTCAACGAATTCAGGAATCGAAGAGTGAAACTTTTGACCTACTAAGCCGCGCCACAAGGTCATGTATCCCTTGCTGCGCGCCATCGCGATTACAGAATCGCGGCAGCTTTCATAACTGAGTTCACGCCAAAGGTGTGTAATCTTCCGATAGCCAAGGGCTTTCAACGGAGGCAAGTGATACGCGAGTGGCATAAAGAATTGCGAAATCATCGCAAGTATTCGTGAATCAATGCTGGCTGGAATCTTTCCAGTAGGGCCCTCATGCCACAGACCTGCTGGCGCAAGCGCAGTAACGCTCTTGACTCTCTTTGGATCCACATCGGCCATCTCGAGTGCAATCCAGCCACCGAGAGAATTGCCAGCTGCATGCACTTCCTTCACACCGTGCGTCTCTTCCATATGGTCAAGAATCATGGAAGCAAGTTCGCGTGGCGATAGCTTCTTTGAATCAGGCACTGGAGCTTCACCATGGCCAGGAAGATCAATTGCGAAGACTCGAAAATCCTTTACTAAATCTGGAATTAGGGTCTTCCAAATATTTCCAGCAGAGCCAAGGCCATGCACTAGAACAAGCGCAGGCTTATTCGGATCATCACCAAAAACGTGCGAACCAATACTCATCCGGGAAGTATAAAGAGATTACCCCTTGATTTCAGCGCGGTTAGTTGGTCTTAAGAAGGAATTCGGCAGTCTCGAGAATTGAATCCTCAGGTGAGCGAAATTCAATACCTAATATCTTCTTTGCCTTATCAGAGTTCACGGGGGTTCGATCTCCTAGAAGGGGAAGTACTGATTTGATATCTGCATCAAAGATTGCGAGAAACTTGATGATGAAATCAGGCGCCTGAGTTGTCTTAATTTTCAAATGAGACAAGCGACTCTTCAAGAATGTAGCAATATCCACGAAGGATCTCATTCCGGCACTGGCGATGATTCGCTCTCCAAAAGTTTCATTTAAATCGATTGCTTGGACGTGCATCTTTGCAACATCTTTCACATCAACGATTGAAAAACTGAGGTTTGGCAACATGGGGTCTTTGCCAGAGAGAATGCGCTCGATGATTGAAACAGAAGATCCAAAATTCTGATCAAGCGGTGCACCAAGGACTAAGACTGGATTGATCGTTGTCAGAACCATCTCTGGGGCTGAACTCTTGATGTAATCCCAAGCAGCAGCTTCCGCTAGTGTCTTTGACTTTGTATATGTCTGGCGCCCAACAGGATGGTTTACATCGGAGAAAATAGTTTCATCAAAAGCTGATTTTCCAGCTGGAAGATTGGTTCCATAAATTGCCGCAACTGAAGAAGTGAGGACAACTCGATTCACTCCCGCCTTGTGGGCTGCCTTGAGAGCCCTTAAAGTTCCTTGAACCGCAGGAACTATTACCTCATCCTCATTTTTTGGAGAAGCGATTGGAAATGGCGATGCGGTGTGCATCAAAACATTGATCCCCTGCAGGGCATCATCCCAGCCAGCATCTTTCTCAAGGTCAAGTTCAACAAAGGTAAGAAGTGAATCTAAATCTTTATTACCAAGGAGATGTGGTCGCACTGCATTGCGAACTTCATCAGCCTTCTTAAGACTTCTCACAGAAGCGCGGATCTCATACCCGTCATTGAGTAGCTGTAGTGCTACATGCTTTCCGATATAGCCGCTAGCCCCGGTAAGAAGTACTTTTTTCATATTTTCCTCACTATTGATTGAAAAATTAAAGAACAGGGACAGCTATGAACATTTCGTAATCTGCGGCCATCGGATCTTTACCGGCTGGATAGATCTCAAGATGTGGTGCTGGACGCATCTCTTTCCCGGAAGCAACAATCTCTTGCATATATGCCTTTTGGTATGACTCTGCAATATTCGAAATAGGACCAGAGTGAAGAACCGAGAGATAGTCACCCTCAGGTATCTCAACGCTCTCAAATCCTGTAGGAACATCGGCATTCAAATCGACTAATGCGCCAGCGAAATAATCCATTGGCTTATTGAGATCCATGCTTGGGATTGAGACGCCGTAGAAAGTAGCTGCTTGAGCAAGTTCAGTATTCATTGACTTCTTAAAGAACTCTTGCCAGGCAGCAGGGATAGCTGAGGCATCGTATTTCTCTGGGTGGAATATTGTGAAGATAGAAGTGCGTACTCCGACTACCTTGCCGCAATTAATATGAATTGTCTCTGACATTACAGTCCGTTCTTTTTTCGAAAATAAGCGACTAGAGCATTTGCATGGCCGTGGCCCATCTCAAACTTCTCTTTCAAATGCGATACCTGCTCCATGTGTGCAAGTTTTGAAACCTTCTTGAGCTCCTTCATCCAGAACTCAATTGGCTTTCCATACTTCTTTTCAATTGATGGGAAATAAGATGCGGGTCCCATTACTTTCTTCTCTGCCATGGCCTGAGTCTAAATTACGCGAGCAATATTGAGAAGAATTCTTTAACTATCCCTTAAATTTGCGAATCTCTTGTGGCCAACCGCAGGCAACGCCAACCTTGGCGCCCCACATTTTCGCCTCTTCATCATTTTCAACATCGATGATTGTCATTCCGCCAAGAAATTCACCCGTAGTCGTAATTGGCCCGCCGACATTTCCTGCGTCATCGGCACCAAAAGCTTTCTCGATCTCTTCTTCCAGACCACCAGCAAATACGACTACGCCAGCTTCTTTCATCTCTTCAACAACTGCTCGAGATAGCGGACCGCGGGGAATAAACCATTCGGCAGGATGATCGCCGACCCATTGCTGATTGAAATAGATGATGTATTTAGCCATGAAGTGATAGTAACTTAGGTGTCACGACTCAATGGTGATTACTTCGCTTGCTCAGGGTTAAACCAGAATAAATCCCAAGCATGTCCATCGAGATCTTCAAAGGCCCAGCTATACATGAACCCTTGGTCTTCAGCTTCATTTATCTTCTTCCCGCCCTGAGCAAAAGCTGTCTCAGCCAAGAAATTAACTTGATCTTTAGATTCACATTGAAGCGAAAGGATAAATTCGGTGCTAGCAGGGTCAGCGATTGGCTTCGAAAGAAAGCCTTTAAATTTATTTTCTTCGCACAACATTGCAAAAATATTCTCGCCCACAATCATGCAGGTTGATTCATCGCTAGTAAATTGCGGATTGAATTTAAAACCAAGAGCAGTGAAAAACTCAACCGAGCGCTTGAGATCCTTGATTGGCATGTTGAGATAGATTGCGGGAATTGTGGTCATTCCAAGAGCCTACATTAAGTAGCTCTTTGGGCGGTAGGCCTTACTTGAGAATTTCCTAAGCAAAGAAAAGAGATAGCGAAACTGGCGCAATAGCGCCTTGTATGTTTGCAATCACCATGATTAAGAGCAACACGCATACAAATGATAGAAAGACTCCAGTTGCAAACAATCTACGCATTCGTGGTTTACCTGATTGCAAAGTCTCCTTAAGCAATGGATTCCACGCCAATTTTGAAAGATAGATAAAAATTGCCAATAGGAGCAAGCAGACTAAAGCCTTAGGCAATTGCCAAGAAATCCGCTCGCTAATAACCTGCGACACATAATCAGGGACGGCGCTTTTCTCAGATTGAATCCATTCAACATAAGTCTGCTGGAGAAGTGCGGCCTTAGTGCCATGGGATGGATTTCCGAGCATTTCGAGAGAATTATTGAATCCAGTTTTTGGATTTAGGGCGTTACCTAAGTTACCAATGACAATAATGCCAAGGGTCAGCGCAAGAAAGCTTGTAAGCGAACCTAAGTAAAGTAAAGCTTTTCCTCTCATGGTCTTTAGATGAGAGATAAACGAATCAGAGGCCCGTAGCTTTTTAAATTGGCGGATCGAAAAAACTGCTAATGAGATGCATGCAAAACCACCGAGAATCACCATGACATAGTGATACTTTGTATAATCATTGAGGAGATAATTGAAGGCAGGATTCTTGGATTCTTCGGTACTCAATAGCTTTGTGAGCAACTCATATAACGATGAATTCATATGAAAATCGTAATTCACATTCCATTTTTATTGACATTGCCTAAAAGAAGAGTCGCCCTATAAGCCGGACATAGGCAATTCACGCTCAAAAACAGCCA
>ERZ650311.835-NODE-835-length-17330-cov-16.087467_pt1 | contig 17330 bp, 14 predicted proteins | sample MGYA00376247_ERZ650311 | MGnify/ENA primary metagenome ERZ650311 (study PRJEB26733, sample SAMN07839324) | wastewater metagenome | biome: small river; feature: stream; material: water | place: USA: North Carolina | collected 2016-07-28 ... | reverse complement strand
GAAGTCAATGAGGATGATGACGATTGATGTCGATAGGGTAGCTGCGGGAGCCCTGCGTGAAGTACGTGGATGTGGGCGGCGTCACCGTCGCCCCGCAGTTCCTGCTGCCCTTCGGCCAGGTGCGCACCGGTGGCGATCTGGGCGGGCTGGATGTGGCGAGTGGCATGGGCGACCTGATCCTCGCCTCCACCATCTTCCTGCTCAAGGACGACCCCGGCCGGCGCTCCTTCGGCATCACCCCGTGGCTGTGGCTGCCCACCGGCAAGTACGACCCGCAGCGGGCCCTCAACCCCTTCGGCGAGAACCGCTGGAAGTTCGCGCTGCAGGGCGCCGCCGTGGTGCCCCTGGGCGAAAAGTTCACCCTCGACCTCGTGGGCGACATGCAGTGGTTTGGCGACAACACCCACTTCGGCACCGACCGCCGCACCCTCAGCCAGCGTCCCATGTGGGAAGCCCAGGCCCACCTGCGCTACCACGTCGCCCCCACCACCAGCCTTCACCTCACGCTGTCGCAACTGGCCGGCGGCGAGACCGAGGTGGACGGCGCCCGCCAGAACGACCGCCAGCGCCGCACCCGCGCCCTGGTCGGCGCCGGGCACTTCTTCGCCCCCGGCTGGCAGCTACTCGGCTCCGCCGGCCGCGATCTGGCGGTGGAAAACGGCGTGCGGGAAGACCTGCGGGTCAATCTGCGGCTGATGAAGGTGTTCTGACCGACGCCGCATCAAGCCCGGCCGCCTGCCCCGCGCGGGTGGCCGGGGGCGGTGGATCCGAGCGTGAAGCCTGATCGGGCGTCGGGATGTCGGACTGAAGTCCGACCTACAGGGGCTTGGCACGCGGAATCTGTAGGTCGGACTTCAGTCCGACACGCCCACCCCGCAGCCCCACCAAATCCCCAATCCACCCAGCCTCTACGAAAAAACCGGCCAGCAAGATCCCACGCCTTTCCAGACAAATCCCCCATCGCCCCAGCCCTGCACGAAATCCGCCCAGCGTCATCCCGAACCTCGCCAGGTTTTCTCCGCAGCTCTCCAGCCCTGGGGCCATCCCCCCGAGGAAAATCCCGCCACGGAAATAAAAAATTCCGAAACCCTGCAGGAAAATCCCTTTTTCACGCAGGGGGTCGGCGAAATCGCAATTATCGAGAAGACGCCGGCAATCAATAAATTCCGAATCGGCCAGAGGCTGCCCGAAATTGGGATTAATTAATTGCTCAGCGGTATTTCTCGACAAAGCCGCGAGCGATTTTTTAATACCGGCGAGGTATTAAGTTGAAGCAGGAAGACGCAGAAAAAATGCTGCCGGGCAATTTAACTGGAGACCGGAGGGATTTTCCTGCGCAAGGCAGGCCGAGCGCTGGGCTCAACCGGCGCCAGGCGCCGCCCGCGCCGGATTTTGCCCCTGCACTTCCGCCCACACCTCGTCCAGCAGGGTGCGATACGCCGCATCCTCCGGCACCGGGTGGGTGGCGAGGTCGTCGAGGGTGATCTTGTAGAGCGGCTCGCCGCCGTCCTTCAGCGCACGCTCCAGCAGCGGGCGGACCACCTCGACCGGCTCGCCCCGCAGGTGGGCGCAGTAGGCGCGGTTGCCGAGGACGATCGGCTTGTCGTCGAAGTCTGTTGTTGCCTGATCGAACAGGTTGGCTGCCATGTTTAAGTCGGCTTGCCGTTGGCTCAAGTTGGCCCAATCTGCCTTGGCGCGGCACAGCAGCGTGAAGCCCTTGCCAACTTTTGTCCTCGCCAAAGGCTCACGCAGCGCCGGTGAGGCATTGAGAGTGTAGCGGGCGCTGACGAGATCGTAGGTCGCGATGGCTCTCTCGAAGTGTCCAAGTTGCCCGAGGGTGTTGCCCTTGTTGATGAGCGCTATTGCCACGTGCTCGCGCAGGGCGGGGGCGGTGTCGTTGGCGTAGCGGGCATCGACGAGCTCGTAGGTGGCGATGGCCTCGTCGGTGCGCCAGAGTTCTCCTAAAGCAACCCCGGCGTTGAAAAGTGCTTTGGCGGCGGCTTCTGCCGGTGAATCCTGCATGTCGGCGGCCCTCCGCCATGCCTCAGCCGCTTCGGCCTTTCTGCCCTCACCATAAGCCGCGTAGCCGCGGCGCTTCCAGTCGTCGAAGGTGTATTCGCTTTCGTCCTTCCGGTTCAGGGCGGCGGAGGAGCGTTCGAGCGCGGCGAGCAGGTCGGGGGGGATTGGGGCTGCTGTGGAGTCTGGCTTGTCCATCCGCTCCCCTATCAGACGTATGGCTTCGGTCACTTTGTCGACTTCCACCGTTACCCGGTCTCGCTCGGCGTGGATATGGGCGCTTGCCTGTGCCTTCAGTTGGGCGATCTCGGTTTCCAGCTTGGCGATGTGTTCCCGCGCGGTCTGGGCGGCCTGCTCGGCGTCGCTGATGCGGCGCCGGAGTTCCGTCTCATGGGTGGCCAACCACGCTTCAACCGTCTTGGGCGCTTCTTCCTTTGCTACAGCTTGCGCTTCATCGCGCGCGCGGCTCTTGACGGAAAAGTAGGCGATCAAACCGATGGCAGCGAGGGCGACGCTGACTAGGGCAGAGAAGCCCGTCAGCCATGTATTCACATCCCCGATCCGGTTCCCCTGCTGGTCGATCCGCTTGTCCTGGTTATCCACCCGCGTGCCCAGCGCGGCGACGTCTTTCTGCAGGCTCTCCTTCGCCGCGTCCAGCTTGACTTGGGCGAGTTCCTTGTAGGCGTTGAAGTCGGATTCGGGGATGGTCTTGTCGTCCGCGCTTGCGGGGCCAGTGAGGGCAAGGGCGAGCAGGACGGGGGCGAGGAGGTGGCGGACGGTTTTCATCGGTCGGGTGGTTGCGCGATGGTTTGCCGGGAGCATAGCGCAGGAATGACGGGGCGGTGGCTGCGGCGGGTAGCCGACTGAGGTTGCCCCTGCAGGGAACGCGTGCCGTTTAAGTCTCACCGCGACCAGTAAAGGCTCGGTGGTGGATAAAAGCCCGTCTGAGCCGCCGAGCAGCGCAGCAACGGGCGGGGAAGTCCGGCGCAGCTGTCTGAGCCCGAAGGGCGAGTTCTGCGCCGGCCGCCCGTTGTGAGCAGCGCAGGGCAGTCGGCCGAAGGCCGACCGGTGAAGCCGGGTCGCCTTCTTTGCCTCCTTTCTTGGCGACGCAAGAAAGGAGGGTGCCCGCCGGGGCGCGTCCCGGCCGAACACTGCAAGTTCGGGCGTCAAGCGGTAAGCGCTAGCGGAGGTGTTCATCGAGAGCCGATTTGTGGAAGTGCTGGGTGTGGGGATGCCGAACTGAACTTCCGGTGTCGGGTTACGCCCGGAGGGCTAAACCGACCTACGCCCGGGCGACAGGCTGGCGCCTTTCAGCTGGCCCACAGCAGCGCCGCGACCAGCGCCCGCCAGGGGGCGAACTGGGCGAGCCAGGTCTGGGTTTCCTTAGGGGTGGGCGGAGTGTCGTGGCCGAGGAGGGCCTGGAGTTTGCGGCGTACGGCCACGTCGCCGTGGAGGGAGCCGTCCATCTGGGCGAAGCCGCGGAGCAGGGTGTAGTCGATGGTCCACGGGCCGATGCCGCGGAGCTGGGCGAGGGTGGCGTGGATTTCGGCGGCCGGGGTGCGGGCGTGCAGCCAGTGGTCGAGGGGCAGGTGGCCGTCGGCGGTGCGGCGGGCGACGTGGAGGAGGGTGGCGGCCTTGGTGGTGGAGTAGCCGGCGGCGCGCAGGGTGGGTTCGTCGAGGCGGGCGAGGGTGGCGGCGTCGGGGTAGCAGGCGAGGCCGCTGGAATGGCGCGTGCCGGCGGCTTCGTTGGTCGTTTCGATCAGCCGGCGGCGGATGCTCACCGCGGCGGCGAGGCTGATCTGCTGGCCGGTGATGGCCCAGCTGAGGGCTTCGAAGGGCGTGGCGGCCTGGGGCACGCGCAGGCCGGGGAGGCGGGCTAGGAGAGGGCCGAGTTGCGGGTGATCCCCGTGGGCGGCGGCAAGCTCGGCGACGGGTTGGTCGAGGCCCAGCAGGTGGCGGGCGAGGGGGGCGACTTCCGCGGGATCGGGCGCGGGGCCGTCTACGTCGAGCCGAACTTCGGCCTCGCCTGGGTTCAGATCAAGCGTGAGGCGGGCCGGGTGGCCGTGCCACAGGATGCCTTTTTCGATGCGGCTGCCGGTGACCCGCTCGGCCACCTGCCGGGCGTCGCGGCCGTGGAAGGCGAGGAAATCGGCGGGGCGGAAGTCGGCGGGCAGTTGCATGGCGGGCGCGTTCGGTGGGGGCTCAGTCGGTTTGTCGCCTGGCAGGCCGATGAGTTCGCGCCGGGCGCTTCAGCCGGCCTTGCGGAAGGTGAGGTTGATGCGGCACGCGCCGGTGGCGGGGTGTTCGCCGTCCTTCAGCGGTGCGATGCCGTGGAAGCGCAGCCGCGCCGGGCCGCCCCACACGAAGACGTCGCCGTGCTGGAGCGGGATGCGCCGGGCTTTGTCGCCGCGGGCGTCGCCGCCCCACAGAAAGGTGGCCGGCAGGCCGAGGGAGACGGAGACGATGGGCTGGGTGAAGTCGCGCTCGTCCTTGTCCTGGTGCAGGGCCATCCTGGCGCCGGGGGCGTAGCGGTTGATGAGGCAGGCGTCCGGGGTGAAGCCGGCAAAGCCGGCGCGGGCGGCGGCATCAAAGGCGAGGCGTTGCAGGAGCGGCGGCATGGCGGGCCAGGGGCGATTCGTCTCGGGGTCGGCGCTGGCGTAGCGGTAGCCGCGGCGGTCGGTGATCCAGCCAAGCAGGCCGCAGCTGGTGGTGCCCACCGACATGGCAAAGCCGCCGGGGGTGACCATGTGGCGGAAGGGCGCGGTGGCGCTCACCGCGTCGATGGCGGCGAGGAGGGCCGGGGCGTCGGCGAGGGCGAAGCCGGGCAGGAGTACCGCGCCCGGGTCGATGGGGATGTCGGCCGGCGGGGCGAGGTCGTCGAAGAGGCTGGCGGTGGTCATGTTTCGGCTTCGCGGTCGAGGAGGGTGCGCTTGCGGTCGAGGCCCCAGCGGTAGCCGGCGAGGGCGCCATCGGTGCGCACCACCCGGTGACAGGGGATGGCGACCGCCACCGGGTTGGCGGCGCAGGCGCTGGCCACCGCGCGCACGGATTTTGGCAGGCCGAGGCGCTCGGCGAGTTGGGTGTAGCTGAGGGTGCTGCCCGGCGGGATCGCGCGCAGGGCCTGCCACACGCGCAGCTGGAAGGCGGTGCCGGCAAGGTCGAGCGGCAGGTCGAGGCCGATGCGCGGGCTTTCCACGAAGCCGATCACCTTTGCCATCCACTGCTCGAAATCGGCGTCGCCGGCGATCAGCCGGGCGCGGGGGAAGCGTGCTTCCAGATCGGCCACCAGCTGGGCCGGGTCGTCGCCCAGGGTGATGGCGCACAGGCCGCGGGGCGTGGCGGCGACGAGGATCGCGCCGAGGCTGCACTGGCCTACCGCGAAGCGGATGTCGGTGCCGGCGCCGCCCTTGCGCCAGGTGCCGGGCGTCATGCCGAGCACGGCGTCGGCCTGGGTGTAGAAGCGGCTGGCGGCGGGGTAGCCGGCACCCAGCAGGGCGTCGGTGACGCTGGGGCTGTCGGCCAGCCCGGCCTGCAGGCGGCGGGCGCGGCTGGCGTCGAACCACGCCCGGGGGCTGAGGCCGGTAATGGCCTTGAAGACGCGCTGAAGGTGCGCCGGCGTGAGGCTGGCGGCGTCGGCCAGATCGGCGAGCCTGGGCGGGGTGTCGGCGGTGTCGATGCGCCGGCACAGATCGGCGACGAGGGCCGCGTGGCGTTCGGCCAGGGGCGGGGCATCGGGCCGGCAGCGCTTGCAGGGGCGGTAGCCGGCGGCTTCTGCATCTGCCGCGGTGGGGTAGAAGCGCACGTGCTCCGGCCGGGGCGTGCGGGCGCCGCAGCTGGGGCGGCAGAACACGCCGGTGGTGCTCACGGCGTAGAAGAAGCTGCCGTCGGCGGCCGCGTCGCGGGCGAGGACGCGGGCCCAGCGCGGGTCGGCGGTGATCGGGCTGGCGGTGGCGGGTTTCATGGCAGGGCTCCGGCTTGGGTGCTCGAACTGTAGACCGGCTTGGCGGCGCCTGCACTCCGCTTCTTGCGATGGAATCGTGCTTGCGCTGGTGGCGGCCCCGTAGGTCGGACTTCAGTCCGACAGCCCCTGCCCAATCAATGCGCGGTGTCGGACTGACGTCTGACCTACGGGGGCTTGCAGGGATCGGTGCGCCCCCATCCGGCCGCTGTTTCCAGATCGAATTCGCGCAGGCTGCGGATTGTTGCGGCGGGCAGGGTGTCGAACAGTCATCACCGCCGGACAAGGAGTCTGCCATGGGCGCACCACTGCTTTCATCGGAAGTTGCCGCCATCTTCGGAGCCCTCGGGCAGCCGGCGCCGGCGGCGGGGGATTGGGCGGTGCGTTCGCCCATCGACGGCAGCCGGATCGGCATGGCCCCGCGGGCCGACGACGTGCCCGGCGCGGTGGCCCGGGCGCGGGCGGCCTTTCTGCGCTGGCGGCTCGAGCCGGCCCCCCGGCGGGGCGAGGTGGTGCGGCGCTTCGGGCTGCTGCTGCGCCGGCACAAGCCGCAGCTGGCGCGGCTGGTGAGCATCGAGAGCGGCAAGATCGTGGCCGAGGGGCTGGGAGAGGTGCAGGAGATGATCGACATGTGCGACTTCGCGGTCGGGCTGTCGCGCCAGCTCCACGGGCTCACCATCGCCAGCGAGCGGCCGGGCCACCGGATGATGGAAACCTGGCATCCGCTGGGGGTGGTCGGGGTTATCTCCGCCTTCAACTTTCCGGTGGCGGTGTGGGCCTGGAACGCCACCCTGGCGTTGGTGTGCGGCGACGCGGTGATCTGGAAGCCGTCGTCGCGCACGCCGCTCACCGCGCTGGCCTGCCAGGGCACGCTGCTGGCGGCGATGGCCGAGGCGGGCGACGTGCCGCCGGGGCTGAGCCAGGTGCTGGTGGGGCCGGCGGCCACCGGCCTCGCGCTGGCCGATCATCCGGACGTGGCGCTGCTGTCGGCCACCGGCTCGACGGCGATGGGGCGAACGCTGGCGCCGCGGGTGGCGGCGCGCTTCGGGCGCTGCCTGCTGGAGCTGGGCGGCAACAACGGGATGATCGTCACCCCGTCGGCCGATGTGGAGCTGGCGCTCAGGGCGATCGTCTTCTCGGCGGCCGGCACGGCGGGCCAGCGCTGCACCACGCTGCGCCGGCTGATCGTGCATGAATCCATTGCCCCGGTGCTGCTGCCGCGGGTGGCCGCGGCGCTGGCGAGCCTGCGGGTGGGGCATCCGCTGGATGAGGCCACGCTGGTCGGGCCGCTCATCGACGAGGTGGCGCTGGATGCCCACCGGGTGGCGCTGGCCCAGGCGCAGGCCGAAGGCGGCCGTGTGGACGGCGGCGAAACGGTGGCCGTGCCGGGCTGCCCGGACGGCTGCTACGTGCGTCCGGCGCTGGTGGAGATGCCTGCGCAGACCGCGCTGGTGGCCCGCGAGACCTTCAGCCCCATCCTCTACGCGCTGCGCTACCGGCGCTTCGAAGAGGCGATTGCGCTCCATAACGGTGTGCCCCAGGGGCTGGCGTCGTCGATCTTCACCACCGACCTGCGCGAGGCGGAGCAGTTTCTGGCCGCGGCGGGGAGCGACTGCGGCATCGCCAACGTGAACATCGGGCCGTCCGGCGCCGAGATCGGTGGGGCCTTTGGCGGCGAGAAGGAGACCGGCGGCGGCCGCGAGGCGGGCTCGGACGCGTGGCGCAATTACATGCGGCGGGCCACCAACACCATCAACTACTCGGGCAGCCTGCCGCTGGCCCAGGGGGTGCGCTTTGGCTGAGGGACGATCAATTGACCCTATCGCGAGCAGGAATATTGGCAATTGGACTTGATCGGGCGCTGCGGCAAGAATGCAATCATCAAGAGACAGGAGGTGACCGCCATGAGAACGATCCGCTACGCCAGCCACGCGGCCCACGCCAACGCCCAGGACCACCGCGTCCGCTTCGTGATCGGCTCGGTCGTCGTCGCCATCGGTGCAGCCTTGTGGCTCGCCGAGATGGCCCGCAGCCTCGTCGGCTGAGCCGGCCGCGATCGGGGAGGAACGATGAACGATAACAACAGCGCCGGCGGCCTCGCCCTGGCCGGCGGTGAGATGGCGGGCCTTGCCTGGCGGGACGCCTGGCGCATCCAGGCCCGCCAGCATCCGTGGATGACCGGCGGGCTGGTGATCTCGCTGGCGGCGGTGTTGCTGCTGTTGGCGAGCGGCGTGAGCGACGGCATCGCCGGCGGGGGCGAGCCCCTGCGGCTGGCGATGCTGGGCGGGCTGGCCGGCTTTGGCGCCACGGCCCTGGGCGCGCTGGCGGGGATCACCCTGCGCAAGCTGTCGGCCCGGGCCGAGGATAGTCTGCTGGGCTTTGCGGCGGGGATGATGCTGGCCGCCAGCTCCTTCTCGCTGATCCTGCCCGGCCTGGCCGCCGCCAAGGAGATGACCGGCAGCGGCGCGATGGGGGCGCTCACGGTGACCGCCGGGATGGCCTTGGGCGTGCTGCTGATGCTGGGCCTCGACCGCTTCACCCCCCACGAACACGAGAGCACCGGCCCCTGCGGCCCGGGCTGCGACCGGGTGGGCAAGGTGTGGCTGTTCGTGCTGGCGATCACCCTGCACAACCTGCCGGAAGGCATGGCCATCGGGGTGAGCTTCGCCCAGGGCGACATGAACGTGGGCCTGCCCCTCACCAGCGCCATCGCGATCCAGGACATCCCCGAGGGCCTCGCCGTGGTGATGGCGCTCCGCGCCGCGGGCGTGCGGGCCTGGCCGGCGGTGCTGATGGCGGGGGCGTCGGGCCTGATGGAGCCGCTCGGCGCGCTGTTCGGCGCGGGCATCGCCGGCGGGCTGGCGCTGGCCTATCCGATCGGGCTGGGCCTGGCGGCCGGGGCGATGATCTTCGTGGTGTCCCACGAGGTGATCCCGGAAACCCACCGCAACGGCCACCAGACCTCCGCCACCGTCGGCCTGATGGCGGGCTTTGCGGTGATGATGTTCCTCGATACGGCGATGGGCTGAGGCCCCGCGCCATCCGCCGGACGATTGGTTTTTCCAATCGTCAGCAGCGAACATGACAATTGGACGCAGCCCCCGGCCAGGCCGATACTCTCTCCATCGACGACGAACGACCGACAAGGAGACGACCATGAAAAAGAAAGCCACCAAATCCGCCGGCCCCGTGATGGACATCGGCATCAGCGCCGACGACCGGGCCGAGATCGCCGCCGGCCTGTCGCGCCTCCTGGCCGACAGCTTCAACCTCTACCTGATGACCCACAACTTCCACTGGAACGTGAAGGGGCCGATGTTCAACACCCTGCATCTGATGTTCATGGGCCAATACACCGAGCAGTGGAACGCGCTGGACGTGATCGCCGAGCGCATCCGCGCCCTTGGCCACCCGGCGCCGGGCACCGGCAAGCTGTTCGCCTCGCTCACCTCCATCGACGAGCCCGAAGGCGTGCCGGCCGCGCTCGACATGGTCCGCCTGCTGGTGGCCGCCCAGGAAGCGACCGCGCGCACCGCCCGGGGCTTGTTCCCGCTGGTGGACAAGGCCAACGACCAGCCCACTGCCGACCTGCTCACCCAGCGGCTGGAAGTCCACGAGAAGACCGCCTGGATGCTGCGCAGCCTGCTCGAAGAATGAGCTGACCCCATCCCGGATGACGGCAGCAGCGTGCAAGGCGCTGCTGCCGTTTTTTTCGTTTCGCGCCTGCTCTTGTCGGGCTGAAGCCCGACCTACAGGTTCGCCGGCCCTCACGCCGTGCAGGTCGGGCTTCAGTCCGACATTCCCCGCTCCGATTCGTCCCCGATCGTTCGGATTTCCGAACGCCTTTTCCGGCGCAAATCCGGAAATCCGTCTCCGGCTTTCGTTGCTCAGATAAAAATCCAAGCCAGATCAACAGCTTGCCGGCCTCGGCGGGCTGGCACGGGGCGTGCAATGGATTAGGCATGGCGCCCGCAGCGGCGCTGCCAATAAAACCGGAGACAAAAAACATGACCACCCCCAGCTTCCGCCTCGAACACGATCTGCTCGGCGACCGCGAAGTGCCCACCGACGCCTACTTTGGCGTGCATACCCTGCGGGCCCGCGAGAACTTCGATATCACCGGCATTTCCATCGCCGTCTATCCCGACCTGATCCGCGCGCTGGCCCAGATCAAGCAGGCCGCCGCCCGCGCCAACCAGAAGCTGGGGCTGCTCGACGCGACCCGCGCCGACGCCATCGTCGCCGCCTGCCGCGAGGTGATCGACGGCAACCTGCACGATCAATTCGTGGTGGATGTGATCCAGGGCGGTGCCGGCACCTCCACCAACATGAACGCCAACGAGGTGATCGCCAACCGTGCGCTGGAGCTCCTCGGCCACGCCCGCGGCGATTACGCGAAGCTGCACCCCAACGAGCACGTCAACATGAGTCAATCGACCAACGACGTGTATCCCACCGCCCTCAAGCTCGCCACCTACGTGGGCATCTTCCGGCTGATCGACGCGATGGCCGGGCTGAGGGGCGCCTTCGAGCGCAAGGCGGTGGAGTTCGCCGACGTGCTCAAGATGGGCCGCACCCAGCTGCAGGACGCCGTGCCGATGACCCTCGGCCAGGAGTTCTCCACCTACGCCGTGATGCTCGGCGAGGACGAAGCCCGCCTGCAGGAAGCCGCGCTGCTGATCCGCGAGATCAACCTCGGCGCCACCGCCATCGGCACCGGCATCAACGCCCACCCGGACTACGCGCCGCTGGTGTGCCGCAAGCTCGCCGAGATCAGCGGCATCCCGGTGGTCACCGCGCCCAACCTCGTCGAGGCCACCCAGGATTGCGGCAGCTTCGTGCAGCTCTCCGGCGTGCTCAAGCGCGTCGCGGTCAAGCTCTCCAAGACCTGCAACGACCTGCGCCTGCTGTCGTCCGGTCCGCGCGCCGGCTTCGGCGAAATCAACCTGCCGCCGCGTCAGGCCGGCTCGTCGATCATGCCCGGCAAGGTCAATCCGGTGATCCCGGAAGTGGTCAATCAGATCGCCTTCGAAGTGATCGGCAACGACATGACCGTCACCTTTGCCGCCGAAGCCGGCCAGCTGCAGTTGAACGCCTTCGAGCCGATCATCGCCCACAGCCTGTTCAAGAGCGTGCTGCACCTGCGCAAGGGCTGCAAGGCGCTGGCCGACTACTGCATCGACGACATCACCGCCAACCGCGAATCGCTGCGCGCCAGCGTCGAGCGTTCGATCGGCATCGTCACCGCGCTGAATCCCTACATCGGCTACGCCAACGCCACCGAGATCGCCGCCGAAGCCCACCTCAGCGGCCGGGGCGTTGCCCAAATCGTGCTCGAACGCAAGTTGATGAGCCCGGCGCAACTGGCCGACGTGCTGCGCCCGGAAGTCCTGACCAAGCCGCAAATGATCCCGACCCACGCTGTTTGAGCCCCCACCTCACTTCACGAAGGAAACCATCATGAGAATGAACCGGTTAACGACAATGATCATGGTCGCCATGATTTTGGGCGTCATCGTCGGCTATGCGTGCAACACGCTCGCCGGCAGCCCGGCCGAAGCCAAGGAGATAGCGTCCTACTTCGGCATCCTGACCGACATCTTTCTGCGTCTGATCAAGATGATCATCGCCCCGCTGGTCTTCGCGACGCTGGTTTCCGGATTGGCCGGCATGGGCGACTCGAAAACGGTTGGCCGCATTGGCGTCAAAGCCCTGGGCTGGTTCGTCGGCGCCTCGCTGTGTTCGCTGACCCTGGGGCTGGTGTTTGCCAACCTGCTGCATCCGGGCGCCAATCTCGGCGTGCCGCTGCCGGATGTGAGCAGCACGGTCGGCCTGAAAACCAGTGCGCTGAACCTGAAGGATTTCATCACCCATGTGTTTCCGAAGAACATCTTCGAAGCCATGGCCGCCAATGAAATCCTGCAGATCCTGGTGTTTGCGGTGTTCTTCGGTCTGGCCCTCGGCCACCTGCACAACCAGGCTGCCCGCGGCCTGGTCAACACCATGGAAGAAGTGGTGCATGTGATGCTCAAGGTCACCGACTACGTCATGCGCTTTGCACCCTTTGGCGTGTTCGGCGCGGTGGCCGGCATCATCACGACTCAGGGTCTGGGCATGTTGACGGTGTTCGGAAAGCTGCTGATTGCCTTCTACGTCACTTTGGCCGTGCTGTGGGCGGTGCTGATCCTGGCCGGCTACTTCGTGCTGGGCAAGGAAGTCTTCCGCTTGCTCAAGCTGGTCCGCAGCCCGATGCTGCTCGGCTTCTCGACCGCCAGCAGCGAATCGGCCTACCCCAAGCTGATGGAGCAGCTCGAAAAGTTCGGCATCCGGGACCGCATCACCGGTTTCGTGCTGCCGCTGGGCTACTCCTTCAACCTCGACGGCTCGATGATCTACACCACCTTCGCCGCGCTGTTCGTCGCCCAGGCCTACGGCATCGAACTCAGCATCACCACGCAGATCACCATGCTGCTGGTGCTGATGGTGTCGAGCAAGGGAATCGCCGGCGTGCCGCGCGCCTCGCTGGTCGTGGTTGCCGCGGTGCTGCCGATGTTCAACCTGCCCGAAGCCGGTCTGCTGCTGGTGCTCGGCATCGACCACTTCCTCGACATGGGCCGTACCGTCACCAACGTGCTGGGCAACGCCATCGCCACCGCCGTCGTCGCCAAGTGGGAAAACGGTATCGATCCGGTGGACGAGACCCTCGCCGAAGTCGAGGATGCACTGCCTGTTCCCGGCGACAGCCTGGCGCCCAACGTGGTCTGATCCGTCGTGTCTCCCGGGGCCGGCGCAGCCCGTGCGCCGGCCCGTTGTCCCGACCCGGAACCGCGTGTGCCGGGTCATTTTCGTTCTGCACATATGATCATCGATTGGTACATCCTCGCGCCTGCCGCCTTTTTCGCCGGTATGGTCGATGCCGTGGTCGGCGGCGGCGGCCTGATCCAGATTCCGGTGCTGCTCGCCCAGTTTCCGCAAACGGCCATTCCAACCCTGTTCGGCACCAACAAGCTGTCGAGCATCGCCGGCACCGGCGCCGCGCTGTGGAGCTATGCGCGCAGCGTCCGCATCCCGTGGTTCGTCGTCCTGCCCGCCACGGCTGCGGCGCTGGTCGGCGCCTGGGGCGGTGCCGCGCTGGTGGCCTGGATTCCCCGCGAGACGATGCGCCCGATGGTCGTCGTCCTGATGATCGTGGTGGCGCTCTACACCTTCATGAAGAAGGATCTCGGCCAGCAGGTCACGCGGGTGCTGGATGGCGCCGACCGCTGGAAAGGCGCGCTGTTCGGCCTGGTCATCGGCGCCTACGATGGCTTTTTCGGGCCGGGCACCGGCAGCTTTCTGATCTTCGGCTTCGTCCGCCTGTTCGGGATGGATTTCGTGCAGGGCTCGGCCAGCGCCAAGGTCATCAACTTCGCCACCAACGTATCGGCGATCGCTTTCTTTGCCAGCCACGGCCCCATTCTCTGGAAGGTCGGTCTGCTCATGGCCGCATGCAATCTGGCCGGCTCCTATCTCGGTACGCGGCTGGCGCTCAAACATGGCGCCGGTTTCATCCGCAAGGCCTTCCTCGGCGTCGTCGCCATCCTGATCGTCAAGCAGTTGCTTGAAATCCTCTAACATAGCTTTTCCCGCCGTACCGCCCACCATGCCCAGCCGCCCCTTTCTGAGCCGCCTGCCAATCCTGCTGTTGCTCCTCGCCTTCATGGCCGTGAGCGGCCTGGCCGCGCACCGTATCGCCCAGCAGCTCGGCCTCGCCGACCTGCAGGCCACCGGTCTGCACCGGCTCGATCTCTACACCGCCAGTCTGGAGCGGGAAATCGGAAAGTACGCCTTTCTTCCCGGCACGCTGGGCCTCGAACGGGACGTTCTGGCGCTGCTCGGGCACCCCGGCGACAACGCGCTGGCGCCGCGGGTCAGCGCCTATCTCGAGCAACTCAACGAACGGGCCGGCACGCTCGCGATCTACCTTGTCGATACCACCGGCCACGTCGCCGCCTCCAGCAACTGGCGCCGTGCCGACAGCTTTCTCGGTGAGGATCTCGCGTTCCGGCCTTATTTCCGCGATGCGATGGCAAACGGCAGCGGCCGCTTTTTCGGCATCGGCACGACCCGCGGCGAGCCCGGCTATTACCTCGCCTCGGCGCTCGCCGACGAAAGCCGGACGCTGGGCGTCGCCGTCATAAAGGTGAGCCTCGAACAGCTCGAGAATTCCTGGACCACCGTCGAAGCGCCGGCCATCGTTAGCGACGAAAACGGTGTCGTCATCCTCGGCTCGGTGGCCGACTGGAAATTCACCACGCTGCGCCCGCTCGACGAAAAAACCCGCAGCGCCTTCGATCAGACCCAGCAATACAATCGCCGGGCGCTCAAGCCGCTGGGCATGAACGAGCTGCGCGAACTCGATCACGGCGCCCGCCTGGTCCGCATCGCCAAGGACGGCCCCGAGATGGTTTCGGTCTATCCGGTGGCCGGCCGCTTCCTGGCCCAGTCGCGGCCGCTGCCCGGCACCCCGTGGACGCTGACCGTGCTTTCGCATCTCGAGCAGGTGGACGACATCGCCCAGAGCCGCGCCACCGTTGCGGTCGTCGTCACCGCGCTGCTGTTCATGCTCGGGCTGATGGCCAACGAACGCCGCCGTCATCTGAAAGACCGGCTGGCCGCCCGCGAGGCGCTGCAAAAGGCCCACGACGAACTGGAACTCAAGGTGGAGGAGCGCACCGCCGACCTCTCCGCCGCCAACCAACTGCTTCAGGACGAAGTCACCGAGCGCATCCGCGCCGAACGGACGCTGCGCGCCGCACAGGACGAACTGGTGCAGGCCGGCAAGCTCGCCGTCATCGGTCAGCTATCGACCGGCATCGCCCACGAATTGAACCAGCCCCTGACCGCGCTGCGCACCCTGTCCGGAAACAGCATGCGCTTTCTCGACCGTGGCGATCTGGCCACCACCCGCGCCAACCTCGAACGCATCGCCCAGCTCGCCGACCGGATGGGCGCCATCACCGGCCAGTTGCGCACCTTCGCCCGCAAGTCGGGCGGTCAGTTGCAACCGGTGTCCCTGTACCGCGCCCTCGACAACGCGCTGGCCCTGCTCGATTCGCGTCTTGCCCAGGCCAATGCCGACGTTTGCCGGAGCTGCCCGTTGCCGGCCCCGATCGCCCTGTGCGACGTCAACCGGCTCGAACAGGTGCTCATCAACCTGATCGGCAACGCCCTTGACGCGATGGACGGCCAGCCCACGCCGCGCATCGAGATCGGCTGCGAAGTCGTCGGCCGGAAGGCCTGGCTGGCGGTGCGCGACCACGGCCCCGGGCTGGACGACGAAGTCATCAGCCACCTCTTCGAACCCTTCTTCACCACCAAACAGGCCGGCGTCGGCCTCGGGCTCGGCCTGACCATCTCCGCCGGCATCGTCCGCGATTTCGGCGGTACCCTGACCGGTGCCAACCATCCCGACGGCGGTGCCGTCTTCACGCTGGAAATTCCCCTCGCCGACGAGGCCGAACGCCATGACTGATGCCTTGAAAGTCCTCATCGTCGAAGACGACCCGGATGTCGCCCTCGGCTGCGAACAAGCCCTGCAACTGGCCGGCATCGCCGCCGAATGCGTCGGCAGCGCCGAGCAGGCCCGCCGTCGCCTGGGGCGCGATTTTCCCGGCATCGTGGTCAGCGACATCCGCCTTCCCAAGCTCGACGGGATGAGCTTCCTGCGGGAAATCCTGGCCGTCGACCCCGAACTGCCGGTGGTGCTGATCACCGGTCACGGCGACGTCTCGATGGCGGTGCAGGCCATGAAGGACGGCGCCCAGGATTTCATCCAGAAGCCTTTCGCCCCCGAATACCTCGTCGAAGTGGTCCGCCGGGCGCTGGAAAAACGGGGTCTCGTGCTCGAAGTGCGCAAGCTGCGTCACCAGCTCGACCAACGCGACCAGCTCGAAGGCAAGATGATCGGCCGCGCTCCCGGCATGCAGAAGATCCGCACGCTGGTGGCCGGTCTCGCCGACAGCGCCGCGGACGTGCTGATCCACGGCGAAACCGGCACCGGCAAAGAGTTGGTGGCGCGCTGCCTCCATGAAGCCAGCTCGCGCCGGCACGGCAATTTCGTCGCCATCAACTGCGGCGGCCTGCCGGAAACCCTGTTCGACACCGAGATCTTCGGCCACGAGGCCGGTGCCTACACCGGCGCCGCCAAAAAACGCATCGGCAAGATCGAGCACGCCAGCGGCGGCACGCTGTTTCTCGACGAGATCGAAAGCATGCCGCTGGCCATGCAGATCAAGCTGCTGCGCGTGTTGCAGGAGCGCACCTTGGAGCGCCTGGGGTCGAACACCCAGATTCCCATCGACTGCCGCGTCATCGCCGCCACCAAGACCGACCTGCTCGAACTGGCCGCCAAGGGCGGCTTTCGCGCCGATCTGTACTACCGGCTCAGCGTCGCCACGCTGGAGCTGCCGCCGCTGCGGGAACGGCGGGAGGATATTCCGCTGCTGTTCGAGCACTTCCTGTTGCAGGCCGCGGCCCGCCATCAGCGGCCGGTGCCCGAGACCGCGTCCGGCCGCATCCGTCAGCTGGTCGGCTATGCCTGGCCGGGCAACGTCCGCGAGTTGCGCAACGTCGCCGACCGCTGCGTGCTCGGCATCGAAAGCGGATCGCCGCCCTTCGGTCAGCCCCAGGCGAGCGGCCCGACACCGCTTGCCGAAACCGTCGAAGCCTTCGAGCGCGCGCTGATCGTCGATGCCCTGCGCCGTCACGGGAGCCTCGCCCGCACCGCCGAAGCGCTGGCCGTGGCCAAGACGACACTCCACGACAAGATCAGGAAATACGGACTGGACGAGAGCAATTAGGGACGCGCCGCGCCATCCGGCGCGCTGCCGGCAGTGGCACCTCAGGCCGTGCCGTCTTTTCCGTCGCGCCCCCCGGTCGGGCCGGGGCGGCTTTTACGCGAGCGGCCTCCGCTGGCGGGTCCGACCGCCTTTTGGGGCGCCTCAATGCACCAAGTTGGTGTTTCTTGCACCGCAACAGGGCGGCTTTGCACCTCGAGAACCCTGAATTTACAGGGAAAACGACCAGGCACGATATCTGCTTAGTAATCCTTGCCCGCAGGCAATGACGCTTGGGGTTCTATTGCCTCCGCCAACGACGGCGGAACCCGAGTGAGTTGCGTGCGCCAGTGCCCGTGACCTCGTTGTTCCAACCCGACTTAGATCCGCGTTCCGCGGGGGCTCTGATGTCTGCGCCGCTCAAATCCTGAGCTACGGCAATGAGATCCAGCACGCTTCCCGGTGGGGCCGGACGTGCAAGGACTCATCATGAAAATCATTGTTGTCGGCCACGGCATGGTGGGCCACAAGTTCCTCGA
>ERZ650311.834-NODE-834-length-17341-cov-6.293995_pt1 | contig 17341 bp, 17 predicted proteins | sample MGYA00376247_ERZ650311 | MGnify/ENA primary metagenome ERZ650311 (study PRJEB26733, sample SAMN07839324) | wastewater metagenome | biome: small river; feature: stream; material: water | place: USA: North Carolina | collected 2016-07-28 ... | reverse complement strand
TTGGCGCGGTTTTTCAAAATCCAGCCGCAAGAGATTTTGGTCGTTCACGATGAGTTGGACATTCCACCTGGCGAAGCCAAACTCAAACTCGGCGGCAGCCATGCCGGACACAATGGCTTGCGAGACATCCACGCCCAGCTCGGCACCGATCAATATTGGCGACTGCGTGTGGGCATTGGTCACCCAGGCGTGAAGTCAGAAGTGGCGAATTGGGTGCTGAAAAAACCAGCACCCGATCAACGCAGCGCCATCGAACAATGTGTCACGCGCACAACCTTGGCTTTGCCGCACTTGCTCTCAGGCGACATGGTCAAGGCCACGCAAATGATCCACACAGCCAAGCCGCCCAGGCCCAAACCCCCTCGGCCGGCAACGCTGCCAGCGCAGGAGGTAACAGGCCATGCCAAGCCAGCCCCAGGAGATTCCACCCCGCCACTGGGGTCCTAAATCGCAGCTGAAGCTTGTCACGCTTCTTTTGATGTGCTGTGGCGCCAGCGCACAAACGGTCTACCGATGTGGTGATCTCTACAAGGCCGATGCATCATGTAACAGGGCGGTCACACATACACCGTCAGACTCACGCAACAGGGTGCAAGAGAAAAACCAGCAAGCCCTGACTCGACAAGCGCAACAAGAGGCCGATGCACTGGAAAGGAATCGCCTCAGCGCAGAACGCCAAACCGCACAGCCTGCCTCGCCGTGGGGAACTTTCCCGCAAGACAAGGCACTGGCACAGAGCAGACTCGAGCCCGAGACCACCCACACGCCATCGCCCCGAGGCAAGCGCCACGCAGCCAGCCCCTACTTCACGGCCAAAGACGGCAGTGAATCGACAAAGACCAAAAGCAAGAAATCAGCAGGGAATACAAAAACAACCGCCAAGCCTTAAGCGGCAGCATCGGGGCTGGAGAGTCCCCCTGCTTGCTGTTGCAGCTCACGGAACTTGGCCAGCAAGGCGTCACGCCCTTCGACCCGTTGCGGGTTGACAGGAATACAGGCCACCGGACACACCTGCACACACTGCGGCTCATCGAAATGGCCTACACATTCGGTGCATTTGTCTGGGTTGATTTCGTAGATCTCAGGCCCCAAGAAGATGGCTTCGTTCGGGCACTCAGGCTCACACACATCGCAGTTGATGCATTCGTCAGTGATCATCAAGGCCATAAGAATCCGTCACAAGGCAAAAAAGGTAATAGGCAATTATCCCCGTCTGCAGCAACCGCACCGTGCACGCGGTTGTTGGCCTCAGGCCTTGAGCTGGGTTTGGCGATACACAGGCTGAGGCGGCATGTCGGCCAGATGGCTGGTATCGGCCCAGGCCTGAATGTGCAACGCGGCATCACGCCAGGCCACTTGGTTCACCCCCGCATTGGGAATGTCACACACACGGGGGCCATGCAAAGACAGGGCTTGAGCGTTGCGCCACACCATGTCCAACACCCCGCCGTGGGTGACAACCACCAGGTGCTCATCTGGAAATTGAGCCGCCAACTGGCCCAAGGCAGTGATCACCCGATCGTGAAAAACACGCGTGCTCTCTGCGCCCTGCACGGCGTAGTCCGCATCAAAGTCGAGCCAACGCTGCCAAGCACTTGGAAATTTCTCTTTGATCTCTGGCACGCGCATGCCTTCAAAATCACCAAAGCATTGCTCGCGCAAACCTGGTGCAATCTCACATGTATGACCTAAGGCACGCGCCACGGGGGCTGCTGTTTGCTGGGCACGTTGCAAGTCGCTGCTGATCACACGGGTGAAGGGACGTTGCTTGGTTGGCTCGGCTTCACGCAGGGCCTCAAAGCGTTGCTCAAGCCGCTGCGCTTGCAGCAAGCCCATGTCATTGAGCGGAACATCCACTTGGCCTTGAAACCGCAGCTCGCGGTTCCAATCGGTTTCGCCATGGCGGATGAGCAAGAAGTCGGTCATAGCCCCAATGCTCAAGCCGCGACTTTTTTGGCCATCAATCGCTGGTAAACGCCTGGTGAGACCAAATTGCGTCCATCACCGTCGGCACCCAGCAAAGAAATTTCACGCACAAAGGTGCTGGAGATGAACTGGTACTGCGCGCTAGGGGTCAGAAACACCGTTTCCACATCGGGCATGAGTTGGCGGTTCATGCCTGCGAGCTGGAACTCGTAATCAAAATCGGTCACCGCACGTACGCCACGCACCATCACCGTGGCCTTGTGCGCACGGGCGAAATCACGCACCAAGCCGGTGAAGGGCGCCACCTCAATTTGCGGGTGAGCAGCCATGGCTTCGCGCGCCATGTCCATGCGCTCATCGAGGGTGAACAAGGTTTTCTTGTGATGCGCCGTGGCCACGGCCAGGATCACTTTGTCGAACATCTGTGCCGCCCGCAGCAAGATGTCTTCATGCCCCAAGGAGATCGGGTCAAAGGTACCGGGGTAGATGGCAATCACGGGTGGGCGCATGGCAATAGGCTCCTGCTGGGTTCTTAAGCAATGCAAGGATTATGCAATTCGACGCAGCAAGTGCGCATGCACTGTGCCCGCCTTGAGGTGGCGATGCTGTTGCAAGCCCCAAGGCGCCAGCGCCTCATCAGTCCAGACAACCGGGGCTTCCAGATACACCCAACCATCGGCTTTGACCGCCTGGGCAGCAGCTTGTAGCGAGGGCTCAAACAAAGCGCTGTCAAACGGGGGATCGAGAAAAATCAAATCCACGCTGGCACTGCCCAGCTGCTTGAGATAAGCCACACCGTCGGTGCGCTGCACCTGCACGGTGGTGGCTTTGAGGCGTTCCACTTGGGCTTTGAGCTGGTGCACCAAGGCAGCCTCTTGCTCGCACAGCTGCACCTGGGCGGCGCCACGTGATGCGGCTTCCAAGCCCAAGGCCCCTGTCCCCGCAAAAGCATCGACACAGCGCCAGCCTTGCAAAGATTGCCCTAACCAGTTGAACAAGGTTTCACGCACGCGGTCGGGTGTGGGGCGCAAGCCTGGCTTGGGGGCCACCGGCAATTTGGTGCGTCGCCATTGCCCGCCAATGATGCGCACCTCGCCCGCCCCTTTGTGCGGCTTGCTAGGTGTAGACGAGGAAGAAGGTGCAGCGGTGGTTTTCATAGAATGGCTTGATTCTAGAAACACCCACACATGTTCAGCTTTTTCAAGAAAAAAATCTCACCCGATGCGGCAGCGACCCCATCTCAAGCCGCAGCCGCCGAAAGTGCCGCCCCAGCAGTCACCACAGCCGAGCGCCCACGCGAGAGCTGGATCGCCCGCTTGGGCCAAGGCCTGCGCCGCACGGGGCAAACCATTGGCAGCGTGTTCACAGGCACTCAGATTGATGATGCGCTGTATGAAGAACTGGAATCGGCCTTGCTCATGGCCGATGCGGGCGTGCAAGCCACCGCGTATTTGCTGCGGGATTTGAAGCAACGCGTCAAAGACACCGCCACCACCGAGCCGGCTGCTGTGAAAGCATTGCTGGCTTCAGCGATTGCGGAGTTGCTCAAGCCCCTTGAAAAGCCCCTCGTCATTGGCGCGCACAAACCCACCGTGATCATGGTGGCAGGCGTCAACGGGGCCGGCAAAACCACCTCAATTGGCAAACTCACCCGCCACTTGAGCGACAGCGGCGCCTCTGTGCTGCTGGCCGCGGCAGACACCTTCAGAGCGGCAGCCAAAGAACAGCTGGGGGTGTGGGCCACCCGTACCTCGGTGGACATCGTCAGCCAAGAAGGCGGCGACCCTGCCTCTGTGAGCTTTGACGCCGTGTCTGCGGGCAAAGCCCGAGGCAAAGACGTGGTGTTGGTCGACACCGCCGGGCGCTTGCCCACCCAGCTGCATTTGATGGAAGAGTTGAAAAAAATCAAACGCGTGGTGACCAAGGCCGAGGCATCAGCCCCGCACGAAGTGTTGTTGGTGATTGACGGCAACACCGGACAAAACGCCTTGGCGCAAGTCAAAGCCTTTGACGAGGCCTTGTCACTCACCGGCTTGGTGGTGACCAAACTCGACGGCACCGCCAAGGGTGGCGTGCTGGCCGCCATTGCGCTGTGGGGCGAACAGCGCAAAGCCACGCATGGCAGCGTGGTGCCGGTTTATTTCATTGGTGTGGGCGAAGCGGTGGAAGATTTGGAAACTTTCAACGCAAGAGAGTTTGCGAATGCGTTGTTGGGGTAGCATTTATCGCGATGTGATGTCACCACATGTGCCCATCAGCGGGCTTGCGTAGATTCGCGCAAAACCAAAGAGGTTGGCAACACCTTTGACTCTACAGGTTTGCCGTCCAAAATATCCTGCAAACAATCCATCATCGCTTTACCCGCCAAGTCCAAGGGCTGACGGATGGTGGTCAAGGGCGGGAAACTGTGCGAGGCCATGTCGACGTCGTCATAGCCCACCACACTGACATCTTGAGGTATTGACACACCTGCACCCATGAGCACCCCCATGGCGTTGATGGCGATCAAATCACTCGCTGCCACCACGGCATCCATTGGAATGCCTGATGTTAAAAATTGACGCATCACACCTTGCGCTTCTTCGGGCGTAAATGGAGACGGCAAATACAGCTTGGGGTCAACAGATACGCCAGCCTCAAGATGTGCTTGCAGGTAGCCGTTGTAACGCTGCTCAGCTTCAGGCAATTCCACATTGCCCATGAATGCAATGCGCCGCCGGCCAATTTTCAACAAATGTTCAGTGGCCAACTTGCCCCCCGAAAAATTATCGCTACCCACGCTGCAATACAGTTGCCTTGGCATTTGTGCGCCCCATACAACCATGGGCACATTGCGTTTAGCCAACTCGTTGAGTTGGTCGTGATGCCCCCATTGACCAATGACCATGATGGCACGCGCGCGACCTGAGTCATAGAGAGCAGCCATGTCATCGAGGTGGTCCGCTTCCACACGCGACAACAGCAAGTCGTAGTTGCTATCGGTCAAAGCGTCGGCCAAACTACCTAACATGCCTAGAAAGAATGGATCAGAAATGTGTTGACGAATTTGCCGATCGTAGGGAATCACGACACCAATGGTTCGGTTGTCTCCCATACGCAAATTTTTGGCACTTTGATTGATGGTGTAGTTGAGCGAACGCGCCAACTCGATGATGCGTTGTTTCGTCTCGTCGTTGGTTAACGAGCTGCCATTGAGCGCGCGCGACACGGTAGAAGTTGACACGCCCGCCATGCGAGCAATGTCAATCATTTGGATTTTGCGCTTATCCGAATCCGAACTGGCCATGACTTCCTAAATTGACACGAGCTTAACTCTGCCCTCAATGATATCGTTTTAGCGAGCCAAAGATGCCCACAATCCTGCCAAGGTGACCAAGGCCTCATCGCCTGCTACGGCATTCAGTTGCGCTTTGGCGGCCTCTTTTTGTTGACTTTGCAGCAAGGCGATACCGAGATGCAAGCGCACCTCTGCCTCGCGCCGCAAGCCGCCCTTACCTAGTGCCTTTTGATAGGCCTCTACCGCTGCACTGGCTTGACCCTTGCTCAGCAACACATCCGCCAGTTGCACCAGTTGGGTAGCGTCGTTAGACGCAAGTGTGATGCCTTTCATTGCTTTGTCATCTTCTGCAGCGCGTGCAAGTGCTTGTTGTTTGAGCTTGGCGTAATTGGTGGCAGCTGTACCTTGTGCAAATACACCTGCAGCATGCCCCTTGTCTAAGACTCGCAGCGCTTCAGCTGGTAGCCCTGATTTCATGGCGAAAACTGCCATGTCCGTGTAGTCATCGGCATCTTCTAAAACTTCGGTGGCAGCCATCAAGCGTGACACATCCAACTGATAGCGTTGGTTAAAGTTTGGCAGGCGCCCGAGCGTGTTGAGTAAATCAGACCAGTAGTCTTTGCTTGGAAACCGTTTGGTCAACTCTGTCAGCACCTTTACAAAACCTGCATCGTCTTTCAATTGCTTGAGACTGATGGCATAAATTCGAAGGGTTGTTTCATCGGGTGTACGACCCAATGCAGCATCGCTTTTTTGTCGATTGTTCATTTCTTGTACCACCTCTTGGTGCAAGCCTTGAATGGACAGCGACTGCAGCAACATCAAATCTACACGCGCACTGTTGCCCCCAAACTCCTTGTGCCGACGCGCCCAGGTGACAGCCGCCGCATGGTCCTTGTTGCGCTGACTGACACTCACCATGGTTTCACTGAGAGTTAAGCGATCTGCAGGGCTGAGTTCATTGCTTTGCAACAAATAGCTCAAAGATTTTGCGGCCAGATCAAACTTTTGCGCGTTGATGGCGGCCACGACAGCAAGTCGCTCCATCAGCATTTTTTCTGGTTCAGCCAAACCGGATAAAGCTCTTGCATCTTGGATTTTGTTCAATGCTTCGTCTGGCTTTTGAGCCTGTATCGCTTCTTGTGCAGCCTGCAAAGCTTTGGCGACCTCAGGGCGCAAATTCACTTGTGCGACGCTGTTGAGCGCAACGCCCAAAACACCTAGCGCAAAAATTTTTTTCCAAGATGTCATTTTCAAATTCCTATAAAAAAGCCCCGCCTTTTGAGAGGAGGGGCAATGTTTTCCCTTGGAGAAGGAAAACCCTTGAAGAAATCAATTCACAAACTGTTCAGAACCCACAATGCCTAACTTGTTCAATCCCAATCGTTGAGCGTTAGCCATCACAGCAGCCACCGCCTCGTACTTTGCTTTTGCATGTGAACGCAAATGCAACTCAGGTTGTGGGTTCATCTTGCTGGCTTCTTGCAGTTTGGCATCTAAATCTGCACGCGAGCTGATTGGCTTGCCGTTCCAATTGATGATGCTGTTGGCATCGACGTCAATTTTGATGACCACTGGATCCACTTTTTTAGTGGGTGGTGCGGCAACGGGCATGTCCAAATTAACAGAATGCAACTGCGCCGGAATGGTGATGATCAACATGATCAGCAGCACCAACATCACATCGATCAACGGTGTGGTGTTGATATCCATCATCACCTCGGGTTCACCGCTGCCTGAACCACTGCCTACATTCATTCCCATTTTGTTCTCCTTGTATCAGTGTGCTCAGTTAGGCTCTGTGATGAATCCGACTTTGGTGATACCGGCTCTTTGCACGGCATACATCACCCGTCCCACCGCCTCAAAATCACTGCGTGAGTCACCGCGGATTTGAACCTCAGGCTGAGGTTCTTTTGCCGAGAAAGTTTTGAGACGGGTCAACAGGTCTGCAGAGTTTTTGATGGGCGTGTCATACAAGAAAATTTTGCCATTGGCATCTACTGAGATGATGACGTTTTCTGGTTTCGTTTCACGCACCAAATTTTTTTCCTTCGGTAAATCAACCTTGACCGAAGTTGTCACCACAGGAATGGTGATCAGAAAAATGATGAGCAACACCAACATCACATCCACCAAAGGGGTGGTGTTGATTGCGCTGATGATCTCGTCATCTGCATCTGACCCAACGTTCATAGCCATGATGAGGCTCCTGCTAGTGAGTGTTATTTGTTGTTTGAAGCCAGCAACACAGAGTGCAAGTCTGAGCCAAAGGCATTCACATCTTCCATGGCAGACTTGTTACGGCGCACCAACCAGTTGTAGCCCAACACAGCTGGTACAGCCACTGCCAAACCGATAGCCGTCATGATGAGTGACTCACCCACAGGACCCGCCACTTTGTCGATACTGGCTTGACCTGACATGCCAATCTTGACCAAGGCGTTGTAAATACCCCAGACCGTACCAAACAAACCTACAAAAGGCGCTGTAGAACCGACAGTCGCCAACAAGGCTAAGCCGTCTTGCATGCGACTTTGCACATTGTTGATGGCTCGCTGAATGCTCATGGTCACCCAGTCGTTGAAGTTGATGGCGCCTAGCATGCCGGTGTGCTTGCTTGCACCCTCCAGGCCTTTTTCTGCAATGAATCGGAATGGACTGTCTTCTGCCAAAGTGTCTGCGCCTTGACGCACATTGCCTGCACTCCAAAAGCTCTCTTGCGCTTCTTTGGCAGCACGCATGATTTTGGATTGCTCAAAAAACTTGGTAAAGATCACATACCAAGAGCCCATGCTCATCAATACCAAGATCAGCAAAGTAGCTTTTGCAACCACATCACCTTGCGCCCACAAGGCAGACAGGCCATAGGGGTTTTCTTCTGCAGCAGGTGCTGCGACTGGTGCAACCGCTGCAGGTGCGGCCACAGGTGCTGCAGGCGCAGCGGGGGCTTCAACAGCAGCAGGTGCAGCTTCTTTTTTGGCTGCAGTGGCATTGCCAACCAAACCCAACATCAAGCCTGTGGCCAGGCCTGCGCAGAGCAATAGGTTTTTGATTTGTTTGTACATGATGAACTGACTCCTTAGGGAAAATCTTTTTGAATGTAAAAAAACGTTTGTGGCGAATTTGACTTATTCCAAACGCCATGTGTATTTCATGCTGGCCCAACTTTGTTCAGGTGCGCCGTTCAAAGTGCCTGGCTTGAATTGACATTTAGACAGTGCAGAGCGGGCCGCTTCATCCAAACGCGCAAAACCTGATGACTTCTCGACTTGCGATTCAATCACTTGACCATTGGTGCCAATTAAGAAACGCAACTGTACCGTGCCCTCTTCCTCATTGCGCCGTGACGCACTGGGGTATTCAGGTTTTTGGCAATTCTGTGCTGCATTGATCACCGCTGGGGTTCGAACATTTGCAACCGGTGGCGGTGGCGGTGGAGCGGGCGTGTTCGAAACAGCTGCGATCGCATTGGCGCCTGCAGTTGCGCTGACAGGAATGTCCACGGGCGGAACGAATTCAGGTGGAGGTGCCTTTTGTTGCGGCGGCGGGGGTGGCGGCGGCGGCGGCGGGATGTCAGGCTTGGCATCCTCAATCAACTGCGCTTCCACGGGTCCCTTGATGACTTTGACAAACTTTTGGGCCAGTCCAGCGTGGATCGCCCAAAGTATCAGGATGTGCAACAGAATCACCGAGCCAAACCCCAGCAAATGCTTGCTCGGGCTGCGTTGCTGGCTGGCGTAGTCTTTCATGTGTATTTGGCTCCTCGTATTCCGTCTATCTACTTTGCTCGTTTATTTGCAAACGATTGCAATTCTAAAAATCATACCTGGATCCACAACTAGTGGAAACCCTGATGCACCAAAATTTCATTTTCGCAAAGGTTGTTGCATCCGATAAACACTAGGGAAAATACCGATCCATAGCTAAAATACCAATCAAATCCATGACTTATGAGATCTTCTTCAAAAATCACTTGTCGCATTTTGAGCAGATTTTTTGCAATGGCAGACAGAATTTGTTGCAAACGTTTGCAATAAGAATCAAAATTTCACCAACTCATTGCTGCATATTCAGAGCAAGTCAAAGAGTTCAAGTCGCGTGAATCTCTGCGAAATCAGATTTCATGCGTTTTTTACAACCTGTATCAGGAGACCTTTGTGAAAAATTCACACAAAAAAGTTAGCCCAAAAACGATTGCAGTAGCTGCTTCCTTGGCAGCGCTGCAAATGGGTTCTGCTTGGGCGCAAAATGCACAAACTCAAGACGGACTGAAATTGGACGAGATCGTTGTCACTGCAACACCCGAAGCACGTTCCAAGATGAAGCAAAGCCTGTCGGTCAGTTCGATTGACGCTGAGCAAATCAGCAATTCAGGTGCAACCACATCCGCAGAAATTTTGCGAAGCATCCCTGGCATCCGCTCGGAAGCAGGCGCTGAAAACAACTCTAACGTGACCGTTCGGGGTGTTCCAATCTCCGCAGGCGGCGCTCGTTATGTGCAGTTCCAAGAAGATGGTCTACCCGTTTTGCTTTGGGGTGACTTCAACTTCGTAACACCAGACATGCTTTTGCGCGCAGACCTTGGCACCGACGGTGTGGAAGTCGTTCGCGGCGGTTCAGCCTCTACCATGGCAACCAACTCTCCAGCTGGCGTTATCAACTTCATCAGCAAGACCGGCGAAACTGAACAAAAATCTGTTGCGGTGACAACAAATGTCGGTGGTGCAAACCAAAAGCGCTATGAATTTGCTTATGGCAAGCCCACAGGCACTGATTCAACTTTTTTCCTCAGCGGTTTTATCCGTGATGGCGAAGGGCCACGCGAAACACACGGCGTGAATGTTGAGGGTGGAGGTCAATTACGTGCCGTTTTCACCAAAGACCTCGGCCAAGGCAATAACATCAAAATTTTCACAAAATTCCTAAACGACAAAACCCCAATCAGCATGCCCGTTCCAGTAAATATCGTGAACGGTCAAATTGTGAGCTTGCCAGGAGTTGATCCAAGAACATTCTCACCCTACTCATCGAATTTGCCAAATATTGGTGCACAAGGTGTTTGGGGAAGCTCATCAAATATCAATGATGGCATGCACATTAAGTCAACATCTATTGGTGGCGAAGTGAACTTGAACATTGGCAATGGCTGGAAGCTCAACGACAAATTCCGAGTTGCACAAAACTCTGGCTCATTCAACGGCATCTTGCCTCACCATTACGCAAATGCTGCAACACCAGCTGCTGGCGCAACTACTTACAACCCCTTGCTGCTGCAAACTGCATTGAAAGACATTGGTGTCAGCATCAATGACATCAAGGCTAGCAAAACTTTTAGCATGCAAGACGGCGCGCAACTGACAACCAGTTATGGCTTATTCACAGGCTCACAAAAATATGTCACCGACTGGGAAATCGGCCAATTTGCCGCATCAAGCCTCACTGGCAGCACCTACGGTACATACAGTAGCAATGTATACAAACGCGGTGTCAACAACACCTACAACGTGATGTCACCCTACGCTGCAGTGGGTTGGGCAAAAGATAAGTGGAACGTAGATGCCAGCATCCGTCAAGATCAATTGAACACCACTGGAAGTTGGCAAGATGCAGACGGTACTCGCGGTATTGACTACACCTCAAAACTCAATTCATATTCTGTTGGTGTTAACTACAGTGTGGACAGAAACCTTGGCGTTTTTGCTCGCGTGAGTGAAGGTGGCGCTCTGCCTGGCGAACGTGGACTGTCTGGCAAAACCAACTATGTTGGCTCAAGATTGCCTCACACCGTCAACCAAATTGAAGGTGGCGTGAAATGGCGTAATGGCAATTTCAGTTCTTTCGTGACGGTATTTGAAGCCAAGACTTCTGAGTCTAACTACGATGTGACGACCCGTCTTTCCAGTGCCAATGATTACAAAGCCAGTGGCGTAGAGGTTGAAACTGCCTACAGAAGCGGTGGTTTCCGTATCGCTGGCGGCTTAACTCTGACTGACGCAGAAGTGACGAAGAGCAACACGGCAGCTTATGTGGGCAAAACGCCTAACCGACAAGCTCGCACGATCTACCAATTGTCACCCAGCTACAAGTTAGAAAAAACAACCGTTGGATTGTCGGTCGTTGGCACAACCTCGGCGAAAGATGCACAAACTACTGCACTTGAGGCAACCCTGCCAGGCTATACCTATGCAAATGCGTTCGTGAAATATGACTACGACAAGTCAACTGTGTTGTCGTTGTCGGTCAACAACCTCACGAACACATTGGGATTCACCGAGTCCAACGCAGAGCGTGCCGCAGCAAGAGCCATCAACGGCAGAACAGTTCGCGCAACACTGCGTTACAACTTCTGACCTTGATCAACCCTAACCTTTTCAAAGGTTAGGGCTTTTTGTTGAATTCAACCGCGTCGAGTTCAAAAGACTCGACGCTTCCATAACAAATCTGTGAACACCATGTCTGTTTTAGAAGTGCACCCCGTCCATACCGGCTCGGTACACCTTCCCGCGCGCGCCATCGAATTGTTGGCGAATGCGAACGCAGAACGCGCCAATTTACTGCGGGTTCGCTTAGAAGCAGAGCTGCCTGTTTTGTGCGACAGGTTGTCTCGTTTATACGATTGCACTGAGAATTTCCCGCAATGGCTGGATCAACTTTTGATCTCAGCGATTGAAACAGCGCTGGCGCGCCCAAACGATTTGTGGGCGCTGGACCTGACGCGCGAAAAGAATCCAAACTGGCACCTGAATGGCATGTTGGGTTACTGTGCTTACACCGACAAGTTTGCTGGATCGTTACGTGGTGTCACGCAGCGTATTGCACACTTGCAAGACTTGGGTGTGACCTACTTACACCTGCTGCCTTTTTTAAAGCCTGGCACACCACCCAATGATGGTGGTTTTGCAGTTGCCAGTTATGACGAAGTTGACCCTGCTCTCGGCGATTTAGAAGATTTGAAAAATCTGACGCATCAATTGCGCGCTGCAGGCATCAGTTTGTGCAGTGACTTTGTACTCAACCATGTGTCGCATGAGCACCAATGGGCTCAAAAAGCATTTGCAGGCGATGCGCACTACCAATCATTTTTCCACTGGCTCTCAGATGAAGATGAGGTTGCGGAGTTTGAGAAAAACTTAGTTCAAATTTTTCCAAATACAGCTCCTGGCAATTTCACTTTCATTGCGCGTCTTAACAAATGGGTTTGGACCACTTTTTACCCTTACCAGTGGGACCTGAACTACACCCAACCCGCCGTTTTTGCAGAGATGACGAAGTCTTTGTTGCAATTGGCTAACCACGGCGTCGAAGCTTTTCGATTAGATTCAACAGGTTTTTTGTGGAAACGCAAAGGCACCAACTGCATGAATCAACCTGAGGTGCATTGGTTGTTGCAGGCACTGCGTTGCTTGGTCAATATAGCAGCACCAGGCGTTTTGCTCAAAGCTGAAGCCATCATGCCTACTCAGGAGTTGCCACCCTATTTTGGTTTGGGCAACACGACTGGCAAAGAGTGCCATGTTGCATACCATTCCAGTTTGATGTCGGCCAGTTGGGTGGCTCTGGCGGAGGAAAACGCTTCCTTGGTCAAAGACGTACTTAACCAAACCCCCAGCCTGCCCGAAGGTTGTGCGTGGATGACCTATGTACGTTGCCATGACGACATTGGCTGGAATGTGTTGCGCCCAGAGCTCGATGCACGAGGACCCAATGAACGTGCAAGGTTGCTACATGCGTCCCGTTTTTTCTCTGGCGAAACAGAACAAAGCTACGCGCGAGGGGCTGCCTTTCAAGCCAGTGACACCCATGCCGTGCATGGCACCAATGGCATGACAGCGGCTTTGGTTGGTCTATCAAGCGCACGCACACCAGAGGAAACACAGTCCGCCATTTCGCGCTTCCTACTGCTCCACGGTTTGTCGTTGTTTGTCGGCGGTTTGCCTTTGATTTACATGGGTGATGAGTGGGGTCAAGACAATACATCAGCACATGTGCTTGCCTCACGCAAGGGGCAAGACGGTCGCGAGCTGCACCGCCCGTTGTTTGACTTACAGGGGTATGCCGACCGAAACAATCCAGAAACGACAGCTGGTCAAATCTTTGATGGCTTGCGTGCATTGGTTCGAACCAAACGGCATAGCGCTGGGTTGCAAGTCAATCAAGCTTTGAGCATTCATGCATCGGGACATCCAGCCCTGTTGTTGTTGCAGCGTGGTGACCGTACTTTGGGTGTGTTTAATTTTTCTAGACAATCCATTCCATTCACATTGCCACCAAAGTGGGGCAAGCATTTCAAGTGTCAAAACCTGTTAACACAAGAAGCTGTTGATCTGGCGACATTGCATGTGCCTGCCTACGCCGCGATGTGGCTTGATGTGTCTTAAACCTGTATCGGAACACGCATGACGGTCTCCCTCAAACCGCAGCTCAATTTGTGGCAAATTTTGAACATGAACATTGGATTCTTTGGAATTCAATACAGTTTTGGTTTGCAGCAAGCCAATATGAGCCCCATCTACCAATACCTGGGGGCGGATGAAGGTAGCTTGCCATTGCTTTGGCTAGCTGGGCCGGTGACAGGTTTGTTGGTGCAGCCCCTGGTGGGCGCGATGAGTGACCGCACCATCAGTCGATGGGGCAGACGCACTCCCTACTTTATGGTGGGCGCTTTGCTGTGCAGCATCTGTTTGCTGTTCATGCCGTTCAGTCCAACGCTTTGGTTTGCAGCAGGCTTGCTATGGATTCTTGATGCAGCAAACAATGTCACCATGGAGCCCTACCGCGCCTACGTGAGCGACCGTCTCAACACCGACCAACACACGCTGGGTTATTTAACGCAAAGCGCATTCACGGGGTTGGCGCAAACATTGGCCTATCTCACGCCATCCTTGCTATTTTGGTTTGGTCTTAACAAAGATTCTGTGACCAGTAACAACATCCCGTACATCACAGTGATTGCTTTTTTAATTGGTGCAGCGCTATCGATCAGCAGTGTGTGGTGGTCAGTCAAGTCGACGCCCGAGTTGCCACTGACACCCGATGAAATAGCAAGAATCAAGGCGCAACCCACTGGGTTGAAGGCCACACTGCTTGAAATCATTCAAGCCATACGCGAGATGCCTACGACCATGCGGCAACTTTGGTGGATGAAATTGTTTCAGTGGTACGGCATGATGTGCTACTGGATTTATATCGTTCCCGCTTTGGCACGGTCTATTTTTGACACCTCAGACGCTGGGTCGCAAGGTTTTCGCGACGCTGGTCTGTTGAACGGACAAATAGGTGGCTTCTACAACTTCATTGCATTCGTTGCTGCCTTTTTGCTGATTCCTATCACCCGTCAATTTGGTGCCAAGTATGTGCACGCAGCTTGTCTCTGTGCTGCGGGCGTGGGCATGTGGGTGCTGCCTACTTTGCAAAATCAATCGTTGCTTTTTATTCCGATGGTTGGTGTAGGTTTGGCCTGGGCGAGCATCATGGGCAACCCTTACATCATGTTGGCACGTAGCATTCCTCCAGAACGGGCTGGCGTTTACATGGGTATTTTCAACATGTTCATCGTGCTACCGATGATCATCCAAATGCTCACATTGCCCTTGTTTTACGACACATTGCTTGGGAGTGACCCGCGGCATGTGATTCAACTCGCAGGATGTTTTTTGGGCATTGCTGCTTTGTTGACATTGCGCATCAACACGAAAGCATGAACATTTGACCATGGCACCCAATCTTGATGTTCGTGTGGCTGTTGCTGGCGAAGCTTTGATCGACCTGATCTCTGATGCGCAGGGTATGTTCACACCCTGTTTGGGGGGCGCGGTTTACAACCTCTCTAGGGCCCTGTCACGTCAGGGCATCGTTACCACTTATCTCAACCCACTGTCTGGTGACCGCTTTGGCCGATCCTTGGCTTCACAGTTACAAGCTGACCATGTGCACATCGCACACGAAGCGCCTGTACAAGCACCAACTTCATTGGCAGTGGTGAACTTAAACCATGCAGGTCACCCCGACTATGCTTTTTACCGAGAAGGCGTGGCGGACCGACAATTGAACAGCGACACGCTGCACGAGTGTTGCAATGCTTACCCGCAGTTAGAGGTGGTGTGCACTGGCGCATTGGCCCTTGACCCACGCGATACAAATATTTATGTGCCTTGGCTAGAAAAACAAAAAGCACAAGGTCGTAGCGTGGTCGTAGATGCCAATTTACGCCCATCCGTGATGCCCGATTTACCGGCTTACCGGCAAATGGTCATGACGGGGTTGCGGGTTGCAGACATCATCAAAGTCAGTGATGAAGATTTGCAGCATTTGCAAGTGTCTGGCTCGAACCCACTCGAACAAGCCAAAAAATTACTGCATCAAACATCAGCATCGTTACTCGCCTTGACCTTGGGTGCTGATGGGGCTTGGCTGTTAACTCCATCTGGACAATCGGTTTTTGCGCGTGAAGCCACCCCACTGCGTGTGGCAGACACTGTGGGCGCCGGTGACAGCTTTCTCGCCGGCTTACTGACTTGGCTGTTGATGCAAAGCAAACAAGCCGGTTTGACGCAAACCTTGCAAGCACTCGATGTTTCTCGTCTTGAACAAGCCCTTCAACACGCCTTGGCTAGCGCGAGTTTGTGTGTACAGCAACAAGGCTGCGTCCCGCCGACCTTGGACCATATCCAAGACTGGATCCAGCGCTACCCCTGTGTTCACGCGTAGCAGATCAAGAAAAAAATTTGCCTTTTATGTGTAACTTTGTTACATTTACATACATTAGATAAAAAAAGATTCAACCTTTAAAAGAAATTTAGTTACCAAATGCTAGACCGTCTTTTAGCTTCTCTTCACACCTTGCCGCGCGCCGAGCAGCGGGTGGGGCAGTTGCTGCTGAGTGACCCGCGCACATTTGCCAACTTGCCCGTGGCCGAGCTAGCGCAACGCGCAGAAGTGAGCAAACCCACCGTGGTGCGTTTTTGTCGCAGCATGGGTTACGAAGGTTTGAGCGACTTCAAGCGCAAGCTGTTGGGCAGTTTGAGTGAAGGTGTGCCCTTCATTCACCGCAATGTCGGGGCGAACGACGATTCGAGTCAAGTGTTGGTGAAAGTGATCGACAACACCGTGGCTGCGTTTTTGAAATACCGCAACGATGCATCCTCAGCGATGGTTGAAAAAGCGGCACAAGCCATCGTTGCAACGCTCAAAAAAGGCAAACGCCTTGAATTTTTTGGTGTGGGCAATTCGGGCATCGTGGCGCAAGACGGGCAGCACAAGTTTTTTCGCATGGGGTTTCATGCGGTGTCGCACAGCGATGGGCATTTGCAAATCATGAGTGCATCGCTCATGGGCCCGGGCGATTGCTTGGTGGTGATCTCTAACTCGGGTCGCACCCGCGATTTGCTCGACGCTTGTGAGATTGCCAAAAAAAATGGCGCGACCACGGTGGTGATCACCGCTTCAGGCTCGCCGCTGGCCAGCGTGGGGAACATCCATTTGGCCGCCGACCACCCTGAGAGCTACGAACGGTTCAGCCCGATGGTCTCGCGTTTGCTGCATCTGATGATCATTGATGTGTTGGCTACCACCGTGGCCTTGCACATTGGCAGCGCACAGTTGCAACCCCTGCTTCGCAATATGAAGCACAACCTTTTGAACAAGCGCTACTCATGACTTCACACGTTTCAAGCGATGCGTTAGACATTGTTATTTTCGGTGGCGCGGGTGACTTGTCATTTCGCAAATTGCTGCCTGCGTTGTACATGGCGCATTTGCATGACAAGCTGTCACCACAGGCGCGCATTGTGGCGGTGGGTCGACAACCTTGGACGCTAGACGAATACATCGCCTTCATTCACCAGCGAACACCCGATTTCATTGAGAAGAACGCCTTCAACGAAGCCGACTGGCAGACTTTTTTAGCACGCTTGGTGTATGTGGCTTTGGATGTCACCCAAGCCAGCGACTACGCCAAACTCAAAGCTGTTTGCAACACACCTGCGCTGCGCGTGTTCTATTTGGCCACCGCCCCTAGCCTCTTCACACAAATTTGCGCGCACCTGTCAGCCGCAGGTTTGGTCGACGCACAAGCACGCGTGGTGCTTGAAAAACCTTTGGGCACCAGATCGGAAGAGCCGTCGTGTAGGGAAAGAG
>ERZ650311.833-NODE-833-length-17355-cov-4.776416_pt1 | contig 17355 bp, 24 predicted proteins | sample MGYA00376247_ERZ650311 | MGnify/ENA primary metagenome ERZ650311 (study PRJEB26733, sample SAMN07839324) | wastewater metagenome | biome: small river; feature: stream; material: water | place: USA: North Carolina | collected 2016-07-28 ... | reverse complement strand
GCAGACGGCATTGCGCGCCCGATCATGGAAGTGTTCCCCTACGCGTGGATCTTCTTCATCTTGTTCATCTTGATTGCCACGTTCATCATCTTCAACTTGTTCATCGCTGTGATCGTGGACTCCATCACAGCCGATCATGAGAAAGACCACCGCGACCACCATCATCAGCTCACTGTCCAAGAAGAATTACAAGAGCTTCGCAAGGAAATGGCACAACTGAACTACATCCCTTGCCTAGTAAGGGATCGTCAGGGATGAGGGTTTTGGCCATTGATTTAGACGGGACCGCCTTGGCTGAACCGGAAAGGGTGCGGGAATTATATGAAAACCCCGACAACGTTATCATCATCTACACCGCTCGTTCAGCCTCTATCCGCAAGGAAACCGAAGAGGAGCTTTCGAAAGCTAACATTCCCTACCACTCTCTAGTGATGGGGAAGCTAAGGGCTGATGTTTACATTGACGACAAAAACGAAGGAGGTTTAAAATGGCCAACCAACTAAAAAGAATCCTGTTATTTAGCGCGGGGATGGACAGCGTTATGCTGAAACACCTTTTTCAGATAAAGAACGAGGAATGTTTATTTGTTTCGATGGGGACGATTGAGAATGAAATGGAGAGGAGCATTATTGAGGAACATTACCCAGGGGTTCTTCAAGTAAATCTGCCACTGATAGATTTCGAACTTCCCAACAAAATCATACCCTTTCGAAACGCCTTCCTGATTTTGGCTGCTGCTCAATTCTCCCCTTATATAATCCTCGGCAGTACTGCGGGGGATTCTACTCGGGACAAGGATTATACGTTCGCAGCCCTCATGACCTCGCTGATGCAGTATGTTGGGTTTCCCCCCGATAAAGCCCCCCCTTCCTGGGAGTTTGGGGTGCGGGTGCAGGTGGAAATGCCTTTGAAGGGTTGGACCAAGACTCAGATTATTCGGCATTTTTTGGATGAAGGGGGAAACGTTGAGGCGCTTCGGTTTAAATCTGCCTCTTGTTACGAGGAGGGGGGAAATTGTGGAAGGTGTAGAAGCTGCCAACGAAAGTATGTGGCCTTGAGGAGTGCGGGAGTTAGCGGGGTGGAGGCTTGGTTTGTAACTAATCCCAGGGATTTTCTGCAAGAAACCCTTGCTTACAGCGAACGTGTGGGTAGAGTGGAGGAGGCCGAAGAGATTCGTGCTTTACTGAAAAACTAACCTTAGCAAATTATGTTTAAACCAAAAACTGCAATCCTGGTTACGGGGGGGATGGATAGCACGACTCTCCTGTACGATTTCATTTACTCCAACCCAGATCAAGAACCTCCCATTTTGATTTCCATGGATTATGGACAGGCGGCTTTCCCAAAACAAGTGGAGATGCTTAACATTCACCAGACCCGCCTACAACTTAAAAATCCTCTGGTGATTTTGAAGCATGAATTTCCTAAGTGGCAGCGAAAAGAAGCCCTCTTCGATCCGGCAACCGCCGCGATGGAGGAAAATCCCTTGGAGGAATGGGATCAACTGCGCTACGAGCGTTATTTTATCGAAGGGCGCAACGCTACAATGGTTCTGGCTGCTTTAGCCTATTGTTCGGCGCACAAAATCGACCAACTCCTTGCGGGTTATCTGTATCATGAAAGCGAATGGGCCAGACGCCGCACCTACAAGCTGATGACCGGGGATAATAGCCCTCAATTTGTGGACACCATGAACCTCTTATCCCAGGTCGGTTTTTCCCATCAGGTTCGCTTTCGGGCACCGTTCTACGAAAGGTATCTCAGTAAGGCGGACGTGGCGGCAATAGGGATGCAGCGATACGGGATTGACTACGCCAGGGAAACGCACACCTGTTATTTCCCGGTGGCTTGCGGCAAATGTGATAACTGCCTGCTTCGGGCTGAAATTTTGGGGGAGGGAAAATGATTACCTGTGCTAAAACCTTCCCAGATTTTCCGTTTGCTCATCGCCAGCCAGCGCACAAGGGCCATTGCGCCCTGATCCACGGGCATAACTGGAGTTTTCATTTCGTCTTCCAAGCTCAGAAGAAAGATGAGTGCGATTTCGTAATTGATTTTGGTGATCTCCAATGGCTGAAAGACTGGCTAAAAGAATGGTTCGATCATACCGTGGTGCTGAATGTGGATGACCCGGAGAATATGACCTTTATGAACCTGTCCCACCTGATGAAAGTTAAATGGGTGCCTTCTTGTTCTTGCGAGGGGTTGGCCGAATTTGTTTTTAAAGAGGTTGATACCCTTCTGGCGGCTAAGACCAAGTGCAGGGTGAGCTTACAGTCCCTTACCGTTCATGAGGACTCCAAAAACTCCGCCACTTTCAAGCGATCTGCCACTTTCAATCGAACCTGCCATCATTTGCATTCATGAGCCATCAGAAACCAGAATATCGGATTCCGGTTCACGAAAGATTCCACAGTTTCCAGGGCGAGGGTGTTTATATGGGACGCTCTGCCTTTTTCATCCGAACCTTCGGTTGCCCTGTTCATTGCCCGTGGTGCGATTCTGCTGGAACTTGGCATAAGGACTGGGTTCCGAAGCATGTTGATCGCCCTACGGTTGAAACCCTGGCGCAAGAAGCGGCTGATGCGAAACCTGATTTCGTGGTTATTACTGGGGGGGAACCTACCATTCAACCTAACCTCCCTATCCTGGTAGAGCATCTTCAAGATCAGGGGTTGCGGGTGCATCTTGAAACTTGCGGGGCTTTCCCCTTTGATACCGACATTTTCAATTGGATTACTGTATCCCCAAAGCGGGAAGCGCCCCCCTTTAATTGGGCGTTGCTGTCTGCTAGTGAAGTCAAAATCATTGTGGATAGTGAGGATGCGATTGAGTACTGGGTAAATACCTTGGACGTGGAGTTTGAGGTTCCAGTATGGCTGCATCCTGAATGGAGTCGCAGGGAGGATCAGAAGATTTTATCAAAAATTACGCAGTGGGTGAAATCCCAGGGCGCACCCTATAGGGCAGGCTGGCAGCTACATAAATTGTATCGGGCTGATTTCTTTGATGGACGAACCCGCGAAGAGGTTCCTTTAGGTGGAAAGGTATGAGCGGCAGCGAGATTGAGTTGAGGAAAGCAAAGGAGCTTATTCGGCGGCTACTGGCCATTATGCCCGAACCAGAATGCGAGCATTTCGGTCATAGTAAAAAACAGCAGCATGGCTTGGAAGAACCTTGCCCTTTAGTGAAGCGAATGAAAGAGGTTACAAAGGAAGCATCTGATTTTGTAAAAAATCCATGAATGAAAACCTAGAAGAATTAATCCAAACGCTGCTCCTATCTTGGGGGGAAGATCCACATCGAGATGGTTTGAAGGATACACCTCGGAGATTCCTTTCTGCCATGCAGGAAATGTTGTCCGGTTATAAGGAGAGTCCGGCAGATCATTTGAAGCGGGAGTTTGAAATTGAACCTACGTTGGGGCAGGCGAAATACGATCAGATGATTGTGAGTCGGGAGATACCTTTCGTCTCTTTCTGTGAACATCATCTGATGCCCTTTTTTGGTGAGGCCCACATCGGTTACTTACCCAAGGAAAGCCGGATCGTGGGGCTAAGCAAAATCGCTCGCTGTTTGGATGGATTTGCCAGACGGTTGCAGGTGCAGGAGCGACTTACCCAGCAGGTTTTGAATGCGATGGTTGAGGTGCTAGATCCCACTGGGGCTATTGTAATCATCGAAGGCACCCATACCTGCCAATGTTGGCGGGGGGTAAAGAAGATGGGTAAGATGCTTACGTCAGGGATTTACGGGGTTTACCGAGAGGATGCTTCTGCCAGGGCAGAGGCGCTAAAATTATTAGGAATATGACAAACGAACAGATAATCTTTTCGGCCTCGCTGGTATCCATTTTGAGCTACCTGTTGATGGGCCTGCAAACAGCCAACGCTGGGATGACCTTGGCGGAGAGGTTGAAGAAATACCGAGAGGCCAAAAAAAATTCTTCTACCGAATCAAAAGGTTCGTATATCCCTTCAAAGAACGCCCTTCCACCCTCCCCTCCTCCATCCGTGGATGGAAGAAGGAAATGCAAACCTTTCAGGCGATGTTAATTTTGGTAGTAGTTCGATTTTCTCCCCCGCGCAAACCGATCCCAGGCGCTTTCGCCGAGTGTTTGGAGCTGTGCGTAAAGCCGATGAAACCCGCTCGCCATCATGTCAGGGAGAAATTTCAGGATTTCTCGGCTTCTCTGATCTGGGGCGTTTTTGGAAATGCGCCTAAACTCCAAACTGGCTCGATGTTCCAGACATACCAACACCAGGGTTACGGCGTTGGGGAAATTTAACTCGCAAAGAAGGCGCATAAGGATATCAATCTTCTCGCTGGTTACATCGGCTGGATTACCGTGGAGACTGGTTTCCAGGTTTTCCATGTAAGGATTCCAGCCCCACATTTTAGGGGCTACTTCGTAGTCAAATAGGTCTTGTTGTTGTTCGTCCATGATGATCCAATATATGCTTGAAATTTGAATTGCAAACATTTTTTAACTTGCAAATTTTGCAAAAACTTTTATAGTTAATTCCTTATGAATACTACCTCAAAACTATTTCAGGAGCGACGGGCATATAAACCTTTCGAATACCCGGAGTTTTTCAATGATGGATGGCTTGCTCAGATGCAAGCCTTTTGGCTTCATACCAAGATTCCTATGAGCGGGGATGTGAAGGATTGGAATGAAAATCTCACCCCGGCAGAAAAACATTTGGTCGGGAACATTTTGATGGGGTTTGCTCAGATGGAGTGCGCGGTGGGGGATTACTGGTCGAGGCAGGTAGTTAGCTGGTTCCCCAAGCCTGAGATTCAACATATGGGGATTTGTTTTGGCTCCCAGGAAACGGTTCACGCGGTAGCTTACAGTTACCTTAATGAAACCCTGGGCCTGGATAATTTTGATGGATTTCTGCATGAACCTACAATCAGTAACAAGCTGGACCTGCTAATGCAGACCTCTCAAAGCTGGACTTGGCATTACATCGGGGAGGACTCCACGGTGGGGCGGAGGGCGAGGCGGGAGGTAGCGAGAAGCCTAGCGGTATTCTCAGGTTTCGCGGAAGGGGTCAGCTTATTCTCCTCCTTTGCTGTCCTCTACTCCTTTCAGCTTCGCAATCTGTTGAAAGGCGTTGGCCAGCAGATGTTTTGGTCGGTGAAGGATGAATGCCTGCATTCCACTATGGGATGCAGGCTTTTTAATTTGATGTGCTCTGAGTTCCCCTCCCTGCGGAGAGACGTGGAGGAAGAGGTATATGAAGCAGCCCAAACGATTGTTGAATTGGAGGAGGCTTTCATTGATAAAATGTTCGAACAAGGTGACTTGGTTAATCTGAAAACTTATGATCTAAAGCAATTCATCCGCTCTCGAACGTGCCGGAAATTGGAGGAGTTGGGGTTAACTCCTATCGGCACCATTGAGGTAGATCAGGCTGCTGCCGATAACCTTTCCTGGTTTTACGACATGACCGGGGGGGTTACTCATACTGACTTTTTTGCACAACAACCTGTTGATTATGCCAAACCAAACCAAAACGAAAACTGGGATCTATGGAAGTGAAAAATTACGGTGAGCCGCATGGCTGGATAATAGGTCAGGATTTTCCTGAGTGGGGTAACACCCCTGAATACGTCAATACCATCTCAAAGGGCTACTTAGTTGAGGGGGAAACCCCACGGGAGGCTTATCGGAGGGTTGCGGAGACGATTGCCAAGATTCAGCGGAAGGCGCTGAATGCCCCTACTGCGGACATGCTGTTTGATTACATTTGGAAGGGTTGGCTATGCCTAGCTTCCCCCGTGCTGGCCAATACGGGTACGGAGAGGGGATTACCCATCTCTTGTTACGGAATCGACGTAGCGGATTCCGTTCTGGATATAGGCGAAAAAAATTTGGAATTGATGCTACTGGCAAAGAATGGTGGGGGGGTTGGAATTTGCCTTAATCAATTAAGAGGTGCTGGTTCCCCCATCACCGGAAACGGTACGGCGGATGGGGTGGTGCCGTTCTGCAAAATGTACGACTCCACTATTCTTGCTACCAGTCAGGGGAGTGTTCGGCGCGGGGCGGCGTCTCTGAATTTGAACATTGAGCATCCCGATTTCATGTCCTGGTTGAAAATTCGGGAACCGCTAGGGGATATAAACCGTCAATGTTTGAACATCCACCAATGCGCTATTATCGGGGATAAATTCATGCGGAAAATCCAAACGGGAGACCCCGAAGCGCGGCATCGCTGGATAGCCCTTCTTCAACAGCGGAAGGCGACGGGCGAACCCTACATTATGTTTCGGGGTAATGTAAATAAAACCAATCCATCCAGTTACCAACAGAATGGATTGAAGGTTTACATGACGAACATCTGCACTGAGATCGTTCTGCATACCGATCAAAACCATAGTTTCGTGTGCTGCCTATCCTCTCTGAATCTGGCTAAGTTTGACGAATGGAAGGGCACGCCATTGATCCGGGATGCTATTTGGTTCTTGGATGGGGTGATGGAGCATTTCATCCAGAAGGCGAAATACAGGCGGGGTTTTGAGAATGCGGTTCGCAGTGCGGAGAAGGGGCGCGCCCTGGGACTTGGCGTGCTGGGCTATCATACTTTCTTGCAGGATCGAAGGTTGCCCGTAGAGAGCCTTGCAGCGGAGGATCTTAATACTTATGTTTTTAATTATATCAAGTCCGAAGCAGATCAGGGTACCCGCGACCTGGCTGACGCATTCGGGGAACCTCTTTGGTGCAGGGGTAGTGGGCGAAGAAATACGCACCTGATCGCCCTAGCTCCTACCGTTTCCAACAGTAAGCTGGCTGGTGGGGTATCTGCGGGTATCGAACCAGTTCCGGCGAATTGCTGGACTGAGCAATCTGCAAAAGGTACTTTCTTAAGGAAAAATCCGGCTCTGGAAAGGGAGCTTGAATGCCTGGGTTTGAATACTCCTGAAATGTGGGCAAAAATTTCCAGTAATCGAGGAAGCCTTCAAGAGATTCCAGAACTGAAAGAAGTGTATGTGGGGGGCTATCGCTTAACCGATGTTTACAAGACTTTCCGAGAGATCAATCAATTGGAGCTTGTGCAACAGGCTGGACAGCGCCAGCCTTATGTTGATCAAGCTCAAAGTCTCACCCTAGCTTTCCCGGTAGATGCCACCCCTGAATGGATACATAAAGTCCATTTCTCTGCCTGGGAGATGGGCGTGAAGACGCTGTATTACATGCGGACGGGAAGTAGCTTGAAGGGTGATGTGGCGAGAACGGCGGTTAGGGATTGCGTATTTTGTGAGGCATGAAAAAAATTATCATTGGATTTTTTGGTCCGAAGGGGGCAGGGAAAACCACCATGGCCCGAGAAGCATCGAAGGAGGCGGTGGCGCACTTAATTTTCCCAGCCTATCGGTTTAGTTTTGCCGATCCGATTCGGGATATGCTCCGGGCGCTAGGAGTCCCGCAAACTTACCTGGATCGAACTGTTGACAAAAATCAACCCATTGACTTACTGGGGGGAAAGACCTTTCGAGATGCTGCTACTACCCTGGGGACGGAGTGGGGTAGGGATTTGATTGATCCTGATTTGTGGGTGCGGGTTATGGAAAGGCGTATTAACGAGGTTCCAAATGGGTTGATCCTGATTGATGACGTTCGGATGAAGAATGAAGCGGATATGCTGAAGCGCCTAGGCGCGAAGCTGGTGAGGGTGATGCGGGAGATAAGGCTAAATGACCCGGAAGCTACGGCTAAGCTGTTAGCGGAGCAGCCAACGCCGCCACAGCATCGTTCCGAGGCAGAGTGGATGGATTTTGATCCCGATTACATGGTGATTAACGACGGGGAGACTTCAAAGGGGTTTCGGCAGTTGGTCCAATATTTGCAATTTTTGCAAGTTTGAGGTAGAGTTGAATCTATGAATAGACCTACATTCCTGAAACTCTTGGTTACTACTATCGTATCCTCGATTGCCTCATTTACCGAGGCTGCTTCTTCTTGGTTCTATTGGCCTGGGCGCAGCAGCGGTAATCCCAGAAGCTCTGGTTCCGTTGCTGCTCTTCGCTCCCATCTCCGCTCCAAACACGGGGTTTCCTCCTCCCGGCTGAATGGGAAGAGTTTCAGCCAGCTTGTCAGTATTCACGACTCCCTTCACTTCCGTCGAGGGGATAAAGCACCTATGCGGAAGACCAGCGGTTGACTTCCTTGCGTTTAACGGGTAGAGTGCTGACTGATGAAGCTTGCTGAAATACCTCCCTTCGCAATCGACCCCTACGTTCAAGGCGATACTTGGCGTGGTCTGTTGTTGCGGGATTTTCAATTTCCCGAAGAGGAGGACTGGGGAACCCTTACGGGGGTATCCTTACAGTTCCGAACTAAGGGTTCAAAGACAGGTTCAAAGCTATGGCTTGAATTGTCCACCAGCGAGGACGAAGGATCAATCACCATTGTTGACGCCGATACCTGGGAAACCAGGATCGGCCCCGTTCATTATGATACAATGTCGGAGCTAGATGCGGGGGAGTATGAGTTTGACGTGAAATTCGTCAACTCCCTCGATCAACGTTTCACCCTCGTTCGCGGGTTCCTTACCGTTTTGAGGACTGTGAACATTCCAGCATGAGCGATGTTCAAATTACAAATGATGTTCAATCTCGACCTGTTTCCCTTTATGCGGAAACAGGGCAGAATCATGTTACTTTTGAGGTGCATTGCGTCCCTCGGCAGGTTCAAATTTCCATTCGCCCCCTAAATACTAACATCATATTTTTACCTGGATCGAATATGCCTGGGATTGAGATTTTTTCGGATACAGTAAAGGTGGATGCAAGTTCGGTCGGGAAGATTGTTACCATTACTGAGGGGGCCATTGCAGTAAACGCCTACGCTACCACCAACCATGCTTTGCAATATCGGCACGGGGATAACCCGCTAAGACAGCTTGAAGTGGGGGAAGAGGTATCTAATGAGCAGGTCATTACCCCTCATAAAGTTCCGTTTTGGAGCGAAATCCAGATCAATTTTCCCATTGGCTCCAAAGGAAGCGTTTCTTACTCTGCTCTTTCTTCCGATGTTGAAATTACAGTTACAGACGAACCCTGATGCCTACGAAATACAAGAAACCTTCTTCTGGGGATAAGCCGGACTCTTTTTATGAGTTCACTCAAGGTTCTCCTTCTACGGTTTGGACCATTACACATAACCTGGGGAAGAAACCTACGGTTAGGGTTTTTGATACGGATTCTCCTCCTCGCGAAGTTATTGGCTCTATTTCCTACGTTTCAAGCAGTCAGCTTACAATTACCTTTTCAGCGGCTATTTCTGGTGTAGCTTATCTAAACTAAAACCTCCTTTTGAAAAATGATCCTATACCTATCCCCTATTGATCTGAGCAAGAATGAAGCTCGAAATGCCGTTTGGCATATTTTAGCCAATGACCCGGTTAGCCCAGTCCTGGGTCAACATTGGGTTAACTCTACCACCTTCGAGGCTAAATGGTATGATGGAACTACCGTACAGGTTTTGGGGGCTGGTGGTGGGATTGCTGCCCTGGTTGAGGATACTGACCCCGAGCTTGCAGCTAACCTCAGGATGGCAGGGTTTGGTCTGTCGGATTCCAACGATAACGAACTGCTTTCTTTTACTGAAACGGCCAGCGCAGTTAATGAGCTTACCATTGCAAACGCAGCTACTGGTGGTACTCCTACCCTAAGTGCAACGGGTGATGATACCAACATTGACCTGAACATCGCGGCTAAGGGGACCGGGAAGGTGAAACTAAATGGTTCTAACGCGGTTTCCTCCACGGGGGCATTAACTAACGGAAATGTGGCGTCCTGGAACAGTGGGGGGCAGGCGGTGGACAGCGGGAAAGCGGTCAGCGCCATCCATAACCAGAATACTGACACGGGAACTACGGCTACCAGCTTCGCGGTTGACTCGGGTGGGACGGGTTTTCGATTGAAGAACTCGAATGGGGAAGTCCAACTCCGCAATCTGGGCGACTCGGCCTACGCGGACCTTCGGGTGAAGAATCTTTTCATCGAGGGGGACACCACGGAGATCAAGGCGGAGACGATGACCGTGGCTGACAACAAAATCCAGCTTAATTCCAACGTTGATTCTGGAACCCCTACCGAGGATGCCGGGGTTACGGTTCGCCGGGGCGCTTCGGCAGAAGCAGCGGTCAATTGGAACGAAACTTCCGATTACTGGGAGGCCGATGATGGCGTTACGGTCAGAAAAATCGCCAGAATGTTTGCCACCTTGATTGGAAATAACAGCGATACAACTATTGTAGTGACTCACGACCTGAATACCCTGGACGTGATCCCAGTGGTTCGGTATGCGGCTGGAACAAAAGCATTGGTCATTGTGGAATGGCGCGCTACCAATGCTAATTCTATTACTTTTTACTTCACTACCGCACCTGCTACGGATGAATTTCGGGTAATTATTTCTGGCTAAGGAAAAAAATGGCTGTCGGTCTTAAATCCAAAGTAAGTGCGCTGGAGATTGAAGCTGGCGAACCTATTACTATTCCAGAACTGTCGGGGCATCCAACAACCCCTTCGGCGGGAAAGATACTTTTATATTCTCTTAGCAGCGATAAGAAGGTTTATCAAAAGGATTCTACCGGAACTGTAACTGAGTTGGGGGGTGGCGGAGGGGGTGTTAGCCAGGGAAAAATCACTGCAATAGCTCTGTTATTTAGAAGGTAAATTATGGCAAATCCTAATCTAGCAGCGATGGCCACGATGAAGGGGGATTCCGATATGGTTTCCCTTTCTACGACCAACATGACGGTAATTGTGAACAATCCCGCCAGCAGCGGGAAGGTTTTCCAGATCGACTTCCTTTCGATAGCGAATGATAATGGTTCTGCTCTCAGTAATGTTACCGTAAAAATTTTCAGTCAGGATGATCTGGGGGGAACAGGATTCTGCATCTGTTACTTGGTTCCTGTTCCGGCAGGTGCAACCTTGATTGTTTTCGATGGACCTTTCTACCTCAAGGAGGATCGGTCCATAGGGGTTCAAGCAGGGTCGGCAAATTATTTGGATGTGGTTGCATCTTGGGCTGAAATTCTTGAATAAAAATGAGACGGAATGGTAGTATTCGGGGGAAAACTAACACTCCCACCACGTCCACGGCTAATGGCATTTTTAGTCTTTCGGAAGTATTTCAACATCAAAAAGACGGGGTGTGGCCGTTCCCAGCATCCTATTGGACTACTTCTGGTTTCTCCTTCCCCTTTAGTAATGGCGAGTATTGGAATCCTTCCACGGCCTATGGGGGTAGTAATGTTTGCTGGCAATTAAACCTATCGGTTTTTGATTGGGAGTTTGATAGCGATTCGCAGGAAGGTTATACCATAGAGCCTCCCAATATATTTACTCTAGTTTCAATAAGTTCAGGCCAAACTATTAGTTACTCCAATATTTACGATCAGATAGATTCTAATCTTTCGTATTTTGGGGGGAAAGTAGATCGAAACTATAATACGATACGCCTACGTTACAAAAACACTGGGGCTTGGTTTGCAACCCCAGTTCGCCTAATATGGGGCATCGTTGAAACTAGCGTCCCCTCATATTCCATGACGACCTATCAAGGCTCTTCAAGGAACATAGTGACTGATGGCCCTAATTCTACTGTGTTTTCTGTGAATTCCCCCACTCCAAGGACGCAAACGGCTTACGTCAATACGAGTGGTGGCGCTGGGGTTCTCAATGACGCCAATCAACCCTATTCCACTATGCTTGCGGCCTTGAACGAGTTGGACGCTGCCTGCCCCTCAGGAATGGTTACGCTAGTGGCGCAGTCCGCTAATATTCCTGGCGCACAAATTCCAAGCAGTCTGGCTAATCGAATCCTTCTCACTGCGGACACCTCTGGAAAGGGATTCGGAACTTCGGGTTCCCCTGTTTCCCGGCACCCCTCATCAGACGCACATATTAGAGTTGGAGGGGGGATTACTTTGTATTTTGACCGCACCGTTAATTCATATTTTTATCACGATATGGACATGGATTCGTCGGCGACCTGCTATCTTAACATTGACGGATTGTCCGCAGCATCCAGCGGTTCGAATGGTTCAGATGATACGCAATATGGAAATGCTGGCAGCAACGGGTCCGATGACGAGTATCCCGGAAACGGGAACAGTGGCGACAGCGCTTACGCTTATGGAGGTAACGGTGGAAACGGGAATAGCGGCTCTGGTGGCCCGCTGATTGAGGTTTGGGGTAGTTCCTTTTACTGTTCATCCATTAATCTGAATGGTCAGGATGGTGGGAATGGTGGTCATGGTGGAAGCGCAACCGCGTATGGAGGTACTGGGGGGAATGGGGGAAATGCGACGGGTCCGTCAGACGCTAACGGTGGAGATGGCGGAGGGGGAGGCGATGGTTGGGCCTATGCAGGTTCTGGTGGAAATGGCGGGGATGGTGGTAGCGGCGGGGCTTTGCACTTATGGCAAAATCCCGGTTATTCTAGTATTCTTTACAGCGGCGGTGCTGGAGGTAGCGGAGGGTCGGCAGGAGGTGAATCTGCGTATGGAGGGAGTGGTGGTTCAGGAGGTAGTGGATATGGTTCAGGCGTGACCGGGAACCCTGGATATAATGCCACTGGATACACCGGTGGCAGCGCATACAATGGAAGTTCCGGCTCATCCGGAAGTACTGGGTATCTTATTAACCATTAAATTTTTGTTTGCAAATTTTGCAATTACTTGGTAAGTAATCCCTGATGGATTACGCAAGATTAAAACCGTTAAAGGGTAGGGCAGTTGTTAAAGTTGACCCTAAAATTGAAACCAGTGATGGAGGGATAAGCCTGATCGACTTTTATCAGGATCGCCCTAATACCGGGATTGTCCTTAGCGTGGGGGAGGATGCAAGGGTGGCTGTGGGGGACAGGGTGTTTCTGTCAAAGTTCGGCGGGGTAGAAGCGGAGCCTGGGATTCTCATTGTGGATACCCGAATGGATGAGGGGCATGTTGTAATAGGGGTATTGGGAGAAGGGGATTTGATTCAACCACTGGCTCCTTATTCTATTGTTCGTTTGGTGCCTCGAAGCGACATGACAGACAGCAAATTTTACCTCCCTGAGTTTTCAAAGACTGCGAGTACTTGGGGTCTGGTTGTTGCGGGGGATTTGCTGGGAGCGAAGGTATATGTCACTCCTACCCAGGGTTTCCACTGGGTTCAAAAGGGGGCTGAATTTGTGGCGGTTGATTCCCGTAAAATCTGCGCTAAGTTTATCCTGAAATGTTCTTCATCCTCGGAGGAAACCTGATTCCCATTAACAGCCTCGGCTTTGATGACGAGGAGGAAAAGATTGGCTCCGAATTGGAGGTGTACTTTCTTGGCTGTCCGTTAGGATGGATGATTGAATTGAGTTAGTAGTTTTATGAGAATTAACAGCGAATACATCCTAATCGAAAATCCTATGACGGGAAATGAAGCGATAGGGAGCGCCCTGGGGTTGAATCCTCGTCGGGAGGACGAATCCCCTTACCTGCTTCCTACGGAGGCTCGAAAGCTTTTTGATCCCGAGGCATGGAAGGAGCGTAAAAAAATGATCCTAGTCCGTCTGCCAGATGCGCGATTTGCAAGCGCAGCAGCACGGTGGTGCCGGGAGAATAATGCTCACAAGGAATTGAATCCTTATCAGAGAGCGGCGGCAGTGTTCGATCAGGTGTTGCAAGGGGAAGAGTATCCTATTTATTTTCGGCCTCAAAGCGAATGGCTTACCTGTCAATACGACCTGATTTTGGCCACTCACGACATTGCTCTCTGGGCCAATATCAACCAAATTTTCGTAGCCAGACAGACTTGGAATCATTATGGTTCCCCTTACCATTGCCTCGTATCTCCTGCCCTGTTGGTATCCTTGAAAAAATTCTATGAGGAGGATTACCAGAAATTCGAGACCCTGCCTCTATGGTCCCCTGACCCTTCCGTGGTTCGCTTGTTGCGAGGTTTTTGCCCTCCCTGCGAGGAGAAGATGGTTGAGAAAGCCGTAAAGCAACAGCGTCGTCGTAGGAGGTCGTCGAAATGAGTACTCTTGGAGCAAAAATTAGCCGGATTTTCGGAAGGCAGAGTCGGGGGTATTACCTTGATGCCAAGGAAATGCTTCTTCTATCCAAAATGATGTTGGGACAGAAGGAACGGACCTTCATTGAAAATCGTATTGGGATTGCAATCCATAAACTAACCGACTTTGAATCCTGGCTGACCACGGGAACGGGTAAAATTTGGGCTACTTACCGGGCCTGCAAAATCATTTCCTCCTGTGCGTTAACCGCTACATTTAAGATCCAAAAGAACGGGGAAGATCTTACGGATAAAAAGAAGAAGAAACCACTGAAACCAGACAAGGATGGTAAAATCAAGGTTGATCCCATCGACTTCGCCCTGGGAGGCTTTATTGACCGCCCCAACCCTTTCGATTCCTGGGAGGATCTAATGGAGCTAACCTGCAACCATCTGGAATTGGTCGGAAATGCTTTCTGGCTCAAGGATGAAATAACGCCTAAAGGCGTCCCCACGGCGCTCTTTCCCTTGCTGCCTCAATTCATGTCCATTTTGCCCGATAAAACGGAGCGGGTTTCGAAGTATATTTACAAGGTAAATGGGGAGGAGCTTATTTATGAACCCAAAGATATTCTTCACTTTCGCCATGTTCACCCAACGAATCTGATTATGGGTATGGGTTCAATTGAACCCTCCCAGACGATTTACAACCAGTACATCAACAAAGGATCGCTGGAAGAAAAGTTTCTGGAGAATGGCGCTCAGCTATCCGGGGTGTTTTCGAGGGAGGACTTGGATGAGGCCATGATCGACGAAAACGAATGGATTCGGTTCAAAAAGAAATTCATGCTTGAATACGCCGGGAGCGACAATATCGGGAAAACCGCGTTTCTCAATGGCAAATGGACCTACCATAAACTCGGTATGACCATGGCTGAAATGCAGTCGCTGGAAAAGGAGCGTTGGAACATTCAGCAGATTTTCCTGAATCATGGGGTTCCGCTGTCCCTAGTGGGTATTGAGGGGGCAGCTAATTTTGCTACTGCCAATCAGGATGAAATCAACTTTCGAAACTACAAAATCCTCCCTTTGTTGGATCAGTTGGTAGGTCGGATCAACGCCGATGGGTTTATCAAGATGGCCGACCCCGAAGCCACCCTAACCTATCAACTACCTGGACTGGTGGATGTGGAGAAGGTTACGAAGCAAGTTGACCCTCTCATTCGCCTGGGGATTATCACACGAAACGAGGCCAGGGAGATGCTAGGTCTTCCCCTCATGGAAGACCCTGCTATGGATGAGATTACAGTGGACGGTAATCCAACCCCGATCTCCATGCTGGGTATGAATGAGCCTGTTATTGGAACGGAAGCACCCGTTGCCGGACCTGCATCCAAAAAACCCCTCCCCGCTAAGACCGGGGCGGATGGGGGTAAAACCCCTCCTACGCAAGATACTCCGACTAACCAGTTGGATAATGCCGATGCTACCGAGGGGTAATGATTACTGCTTTCAAGCGAGCGAGGGAGGCGTTTCGACTGCAACCCAGACGGCTTCCTTTCATCACGTCCTACATTCCTGAGGGGGGATGGTCAAAGCAAACTGCTACCCCAGACCTGATTCGAAGGTTGCAACAGGATATGGTCCGAGTAGTCCGGTTGGAAAAGGCAGCGGCTATCAAGAAAATTGGCCCAGCTCTGGTGAAGTATCATCGCGAGCTTCTGGAGAGGGTGATTGACATTGGTTTGCGGGGGAGGATTGGAGATGTGGTGGTGGTTAAGGCTGCTCAGCCCCCCTCTTCCGGGGACTGGGGTAGCTTTCTACCTATCAACCTCACCCAGAATCACCATACAGCCAATTCTCCCTGGGGACCAAAACCGCAAGGTTTGACCCCCTCTTATGGGATTGTCTTATTTGACGCAGAGGGAACCAAAATTCTCATTCGGGAAGTAGCAAATCATTTCGATGGTTACCACTGGTCGTACGCTAAAGGGAAACCCGACACTGCAAATGAAAACCCGGTTGATGTCGCCCTTCGGGAATTGAAGGAGGAAATGGGGGTTAACCCGAACGATGTGGTGATCTTGGGTTACGTCCCTAAAGGTCACTACTCCTCGGCCAGTTCTGTTACCTATTTTTTCATTGGCCGTCTCAAGGATGGAAGCACTCTGGGAAATCACGACACTGAAACGGCGCAGGTAAAGTGGGTAGATCGAGAGGAAGCGGTTGGTTTACTGAGCCAATCCACTAATAGCGGTGGCAGGAAACGGGACTTGGGAATCCTGCAAAGCAGTATGAGGGAGCGGGATAAAATGCTGGGTTTACCTGAAACCTGGACTACGGATGAAGTGACGCTTCCGATAACCGCTCATGGGAGCATGTGGGCAACTGCAATTAATCAAGCCTTCACCGAGGCTGGCTCCCAACTCGATGCCATCGTTTACCCTGCGGGTTTGGGGGTAGCGGAATCGACCTATAAGAAAGTTGGAATGCTTCTGGGTGGGTCTGAATTATCTCAGGTGCAGCGGCAATTTCTTCATGCACGGCTGATGAAGATTGCCGATCAGATTACTGGTATCAATCAAGTAACTAAGAACCGGATACGCAAGGTCATCATCAACGCTCTGGCTTCGGGTAAAACGACGGTTGAAGTAGCGGATTACCTTCGGCGTGGATTTCCATTCATTGCAGGAAATCGAATCCAAACGATAGCCAGGACGGAGATGGGGAGGGCGGCGGATGATGGAACCAAACTGGCCCTTAAAGATTCGGGGGTGGTGTCTCATTTTTCGGTCATCGGTTGTCAGGCCATCGAACCGAACTCCCCTACCTGGCATGGAATCCACACTTGTAATATTCAAGATGTTCCTATTGAGGCAGAGGATGAAGTCAAATTCCACCCCAACCACACCGGAACCATTGTTGCCAGTGGGTTTTATGACTACAACGGCAGACCTGCTCAATTAACTACTCATACGGGGGGGCCGGACAGTGAATTTACTCCCGCATCTGGATTGGATAGCTGGACGCCTACTCATGCGTCCAGTCCTGAAATGATCCCTCTGACCCCAGTAATAACTATTACCCCTCCCGTAACCCCTTCACAACCTCCTCCACAGCCCCCTCCAGTGCTGCTACCTCCCACACCGCAGCCTCCGGTTATTCCTGCCGCCCCTCCGTTCCTCCACCCCGTTAATCCAACGGAGGTTGAAGCGGATATTCAGTGGGCGGAAGCGATGGGTACCGCCTCACTGTTCGAATCCTGGACGCTTTGCAAGGCGAATGGAGTTGAAGATCGGAAGAGCGTCGTGTAGGGAAAGAGTGTCTTCGCCTGTGTAGATC